>Ga0209997_10000675_pt1 | contig 11741 bp, 14 predicted proteins | sample CR04metaG_FD_182079 | JGI IMG/M metagenome (GOLD analysis project Ga0209997, IMG submission 182079) | Deep subsurface microbial communities from Mariana Trench to uncover new lineages of life (NeLLi) - CR04 metaG (SPAdes) (version 2) | ecosystem: Environmental > Aquatic > Marine > Ocean trench...
ATCAGGACCCCATCCAAATAGATCTGGATGATTAAAGTCTACTCCTGTATCAATTATTGCTATTATAATTCCAGTTCCGTCGATTCCATCCATTCTTGGGATTCCTGTTCCAACATATGGGACACTTCTCTCTAAATATGTCTGAATTTCATTTTCAGATTGTAGAGGTTGAGTCAAAATAAAACCCGCCAAAAATACTACCATCAAAGAAAAAACTAAGAATTTCACAAATTTTCTAACTATTTTTACAAGTAAAAATGAATTGCTTACTAAAGCAATAAATTGAATTAATTGTCAAATGAACTCATGGGAAAATACACACTTCCTGAAATGCCCTATGCTTATGATGCATTAGAACCTCACATTGACGCAAAAACAATGGAGATTCACCATACAAAACATCATCAAGCATACACCGACAAACTAAATGCAGCTCTTGAAGGATGTCCATCTGAAATTCAAGAAAAAGATATTCTTGATATTTTGTCTGATATTAAATCAGTACCAGAAGACAAAAGAAGCGCAGTTAATTTCAATGGTGGTGGCTTTGATAACCACAGGTTATTTTGGAATAACATGAAAGCAAATGGAGGCGGAGAACCTGGAGGATCTATTGCTGATGCAATTAACGATTCTTTTGGAAGCTTCTCTGACTTTAAAGAGAAATTTTCATCCACTACAGCAGTAATTCAAGGCAGTGGTTGGGGATGGTTAGTATACAATCCTTCTTCAAGTAAGGTTGAGTACAAATCAATGCCAAACCAAACTAGTCCAAGAACTGAAGGATTAGTACCATTGTTAGGCTGTGATGTATGGGAACATGCATACTATCTTAACTATCAAAACAAAAGACCAGTCTATATCGAAGCATGGTGGAATGTAGTTAACTGGGATGAAGTAGAAGATAGATTCTCAAAAGCAAAATAAAGTTCTTATCTCTATTTTTTTTATTTTAATCTCATTAGGTCTATCTGTGAATGAATTTATAACCATCTGAGAATGATTTGTTGTAAATGAGTGAAGAACAGGCACAGCAGTTAATGCAGCAAATGCAAATGCTTGAAACATATTTTTCTGAATTATCACAAAGAGAAGGAACTTTTCTAAGTGTCTTAAGAGAGACAACTGCTGCAATTGAATCAATAAAATCTCTTAGTCAAAAACCTGAATCAGAAACTCTTGTTCCAATTGGAATCGGGACATATGTTCCCACAAAAATTTTATCTAACAGCAAGATTGTTTTGAGTATTGGTGCAGGAGTTGCAGTGGAAAAAGATTTTCCTTCCGCAATAAACTATCTTGAAGCGCATATTAAAGAAATTGAGGTTGCTTTACAAGATAACGCTGTAAAAAAACAAGATGTAGCAGCACGATTAGAGCAAGGAAGAGAACAAATTAATAAATTAATGCAATCTGTGTCACAACCAAAATCAGGATAAAAACATGTTTGATAAAATTCGTGATGCATTTTCTAATGCAGCGAAAAGCCTTGGTGAAAAGGAACTTAAAGAAAAAGATATTGTAGATATTCTTTTTGAATTAGAAATTGCTCTTTTAGAATCCGATGTAGCAAGTGAAGTGATTGATGAAATCAAATCTGATTTAAAAGAAAAACTAATTGGTTCAAAAATTGACAAGCATCAAATTGAAAAATTTGTTAAAGATAGTCTGATTTCAAGTATCTCTGCATTATTTGATGCTGTAGAGAAAATTGATCTATTTGAAAAAATTAATGAAAAAAAGAAACAAGAACAACCTTTTTTGATTTTATTTGTTGGAATTAATGGAACCGGAAAAACTACTTCTTTAGCTAAAATTGCGTATATGTTACAACAAGCAAAATATTCTGTTGTAGTTGCAGCATCAGATACTTTTAGAGCTGGTGCAATTGAACAATTACGAGAACATACTAATCGTCTTAATCTAAAACTTGTTGCACAGAATTATAATTCAGATCCCGCTGCCGTTGCTAGAGACGCTGTATTATATGCTAAATCTCACAAAACAGATTGTGTGTTAATTGATACTGCAGGAAGAATGCAAACAAGCAAAAACTTGATGGAACAAATTGAAAAAATCAACAAAGTTGTAAATCCTGATATGACAATTTTTGTAGGTGATTCTTTAGCTGGAAATGATACTGTAAACCAAGCACGAGAATTCTTTAAACGAGTGAAATTTCATGCTTCTATTTTGACAAAAAGCGATGCAGATGCAAAAGGTGGTGCTGCTTTGTCAATTGTGAAAGTTACTTCTACGCCAGTTATTTATGTTGGAACTGGACAAGAATATTCTGATCTAAAACCATTTGATAAGGAAACTTTTCTAGAAACAGTTTTTGGTTCATTAGGTGATGTTGATATAAAGAAAATAGATAAACAAGAACCAACACCAGAACCAACACCAGAACCAACACCAGAACCAACACCAGAACCAACACCAGAACCAACACCAGAACCAACACCAGAACCAACACCAGAACCAACACCAGAACCAACACCAGAACCAACACCAGAACCAACACCAGAACCAACACCAGAACCAACACCAGAATCCTCTTCTGATGATCCGTTTGAAGGAATTAGTGATGATGACATTGCAACTTTTTCAGATTTATTTGATGTTCCGCCACCTGAAGATGATACTGAAGCTAACAAACTAGCAAACAAGATTCGTGAGTGGATTAAACATGGTAGACTTGAACCTGATGAATGAAAAGACAAAGAAGAAAAACCTAAAAAGAAACGAGGTATGTTTGGATTTGGGAAATGAAACTCAAAACAAAAGATTTACTCACTTTAGCGGAATTAACCCCAAAGGAATTTGTAGAATTAATTGATTATTCAATTAAACTAAAAAAAGAACTCAAAAAAGGTACAAGCAAGCCTATTTTGAAAAATAAAACATTGACAATGATTTTTCAAAAACCATCTACTCGAACACGTGTAAGTTTTGAAATTGGAATGTATCAATTAGGCGGTTATGCAGTTAATTTATCATCAAATGACATGCAATTGTCTCGTGGTGAATCTATTGAGGATACTGCAAAAACCCTATCACGATACACTGATTGTATAATGGCGCGTGTTTATGCACATGAATTACTAGATAAACTATCTAAACATGCAAGCGTACCTGTGATTAATGGATTATCAGACTCTTTTCATCCTTGTCAAACATTAGCAGATTTTATGACAATCAAAGAGAAGAAGGGAAAACTCAAAGGATTAAAAATTGCTTGGATAGGAGATGGAAATAATGTCTGTAATTCTATGATTTATGGTGCTGCATTATCTGGAATTGATATGTCGATTGCAACTCCTAAAGGATTTGAACCCAACAAAGCTGTTGTTAAAGAATCAAAGAAATCAACTAACATTGAATTAACTACAGATCCTTTCATTGCAACTAAAAATGCTGATGTGGTGGTAACTGATACTTACTCTTCTATTCACAATAATGATAAAACAAGAATCAAAAAATTCCTTCCAAGATATCAAGTTAATTCCAAATTAATGAAAACTGCAAAGAAAAATGCAATCTTTATGCATTGTCTTCCTGCTAAAAGGGAACAAGAAGTTACGTCATCAGTAATTGATGGTTCTCAGTCAGTTGTTTGGGATGAAGCAGAAAATCGTCTTCATACTCAGAAGGCATTACTAATTGCTCTCATTCGCGCTTAACGTATATAAGAGAAGATTCAAAATCGGTTTCTATAGATGGCTTATTCAAAAATATTGAGAAGACTTAGAGAGGAAAAGACTAATTATAAAAAACGTGGAACAATGTTGATGGGTAAACGTGATTTTATTACTGTAAATATTTCTAATGAAAATACTTTAGTCCAAATTCTAAAGCCTGGTATGACTGGTGATAAGGTTATTGCATCTGCACATTCTAGATATCTACTTGAAAAAGGATGGAAAGGTTCTAGAAAGAGTGTACCTGCAGCATATCTTACAGGATACTTGGCAGGTAAGAAAGCACTTGGTCAAGGCGCAAATGATGCTATTCTTTATACTGGAACTAGAAGATATACGCAAAGAATGGCCGCAGCTCTAAAAGGAGTCATTGATGCTGGTGTTCAAGTGCCAGCTGACAAAGAAACATTTCCATCTGATGATAGAATCAACGGAGAACACCTTACTGTTAAAAATGATATTTCAAAAATGAAATCTACCATTGATAGTGAGATTAAATAGAAATGAGTCAAGCAACACAATCAAGAGGTCCACGAGGACGAGGCGCACCTGTATATGGAAGAGGTCCACCAGGAGGAGGTAATGATCGTCCTAGAAAACCCCGAAGAGAACCTGTAGAAGAAATTTGGGTTCCAAAAACTATCTTGGGACAAAAAGTTGCATCAGGAGAAATTACTTCACTTGAAGAAATAATTGAATCAGGATTAAGAATTCAAGAAGCAGGAATTATCAAGAAACTACTTCCAGATTTGAAAAGTGAAGTTGTTGATGTAGGAATTATTCAAAAAATGACTGCAAATGGTCAATCTACTAGATTCAAAGCAATTGTTGCAGCTGGAAATGAAAATGGCTACTTGGGAATTGGTCGAGGAAAATCAAAACAGATGAGAATTGCTATTGAGAAAGCGACAAGTCAAGCTTTTCTGAATGTCAGCCCAATAAAATTAGGATGTGGCAGTTGGGAATGCAGATGTGATCAAAAACATTCTATTCCATTCAAGGTTAGAGGAAAGGGCGGAAGTGTTACAATTGAAATTATTCCAGCACCTCGTGGATTAGGTCTTGTTGCTGGTGGTAAAATTAAACGATTATTGGAATTAGCAGGTCTTAAAGATGCATGGACTACTGCAAAAGGCTCTACTCCTACAATGAGTTCAACTTCAAAAGCTGTATTGGATTGTCTTAGACAGACATTTAGTCAAGGTTGATGAAAGATGGTAAATGCATATCTTGTTGTTAGAATTAAAGGTCAAGCAGATGTTCCTTATTGGGCAACTCGTACTATGACTTTGTTAAAATTAGATAAAAAATATCGTGCAACAATTTTACCTGCTAAAGAGAACACTTTGGGAATGTTAAGAAAAGTACAGCACTATGTATCTTGGGTTGAACTTGATACAGATTTGGCAAAAGAGCTGATTGAGAAGAAAGCAAGAAAATCTGGCTATAAAAAAATAACTGCTGATGATCTAAAAGAACTTGGTTTTGCAAGTTCTGATGAATTGGCAACAGCTTTGGCTGAAGGCAAAGCTACTTTATCTAAATTAAAACCTCTAAAACCTTGGTTTGCTTTAGCACCTCCAAGACATGGATTCAAGCGAAGCACTAAGAAACTATATGGACAAAAAGGTGTCCTTGGACAAAACAAAGAACTTGGTGCTTTAGTAAAGAATATGATGTAACATGGCAACAAGATTAAGAAAGACTAGAAGACTTAGAGGAGGACGACATATGGGATGGGGACAAGTAGGCCAACATCGTGCAAGTGGTCATAAGGGCGGTCTTGGAGTTGCAGGTATGATGAAACACCACTACAGTACTATGTTAAAAGAAGACCCAGATCATTTTGGTCATGATTCTACTAAACCACCTCACCCAAATATTACAAAAAAATGGGCTAGCGTCCGGGATTTAGATGACTTATTCACTAAATTCGGTAAAGATGAAGGAGGAAAGAAAATCGTAGACCTCAAAAGTGCAGGATACGAAAAACTCCTTGGTGGCGGAAAACTAACTAACGCTTATTCCGTCAAAGTACAACAATTTACGGCATCTGCAGAAGAGAAATTAAAAGCCGTTGGTGGAGAGGTGTTATCTGACAATGGCTGAAGGTAGCTTAACTACTATTGTCAGAAAAGTCGTTTTTAAAATAGAACCATATCTTCCTCAAATACCAAAACCAAAAAAGAAGATTACTCTTCAAAAACGATTGTTATGGTGTGGAGTTATATTACTAATTTATATGGTAATGGGCCAAACGCCCTTATTTGGAGCCACAGCACCACAGTTTGACTTTCTAGCATTTGCTAGAGTTATTTTTGCATCACAACAAGGTACACTGGTTGAATTAGGAATAGGGCCGATAGTTACAGCTGGACTCTTGATGCAATTATTGAGAGGTTCAGAAATTCTCAAATTTGATTTCAAAAAACCTGAAGAAAGAGGAATATTTCAAACAGCTACTAAAATGGTTACATACATTGTCATCGTGGCTGAATCTATTGTATATGCTATAGCAGTTTACGGTCCTGGAATTGCTGAGCCATACGTTTTGTATGTGTTGATTGGTCAGTTGATGGGCGCATCGATAATTATTATGTTCTTAGATGAAACAATTCAGAAGGGTTGGGGTCTTGGCAGCGGAATAAGTTTATTCATTATGGCCGGTGTTGCTCAACAGATTCTTTGGAGCATGTTTAGCCCGTTGCCTGCAGGTGATGGGGGAATGATTGGTATCTTTCCATTCATAGGTCAATCTATTCTGAATGGTGATGTTTCAAATATCTTTTTCCGTGCAAACCAACTCCCGAGTATCTTTGGGTTGTTTCTGACTGCAGGAATATTGTTAATACTTGTATTTACACAAGGTATAAAAATTGAGATTCCAATCGTCTCTACAAAATACAGAGGTTTCTCTGCTGTCTATCCTATAAAATTAATGTATGTCTCTAACATTCCTGTAATCTTAGCATCTGCCCTAACCGCAAATGCAGTTTTCATCTTCCAAATGCTGTGGGCAAACATGAACCCGCGGAACAACAATTTCTTCATGAATTTTATAGCGCAATTTGACCCAACAAGTCCTAATACTCCTATAGGCGGTATAATCTATTACATCACCCCTCCACGAGGTTTAGATGTTGTAGCTTTAGATCCTATGCGCGCAGTAGGCTATATTCTGTTTATGATTGGAATTGTAGTTATATTTGGTAAATTATGGGTAGAGCTTGGTGGTTTATCGCCAAAGACTGCAGCTCAGAATTTACTTGATGCAGACGTTCAAATTCCTGGATTTAGAAGATCAAACAAACCAGTTGAAGCGTTACTGAACAAGTACATTCCATCAGTAACTATCATTGGTTCCATGATTTTGGGTCTCTTGGCTGGAGTATCTGATGTTCTTGGTGTATTTGGTTCTGGAATCGGAATTTTACTTATGGTAGATATTCTCATAAACTATTATACACAGTTAGTTAGAGAACAAGTCGAAGTCGTCATGCCGCGTTTGGGTGCTTTGCTTGGCAGAAAATAAAAAAATTGTATTGGTAGGAATACCAGGTGTTGGAAAAACTACTCTATTATCTAAAATGGTTGAAATCATAAAAAGTCATGATAAAAGTGTCAGTGTGATGAGTTTTGGAACTTTAATGTTTGAAGTTGCCAAGAAAAATGGTCTTAAAGATAGAGATGAACTTAGAAAATTACCAGTAACTGAGCAACAAACTCTTCAAAAAATTGCTGCAGAAAAAATTGCTGTACAAACTGAACAAATTGTAATTATTGATACTCATGCATTTATCAATTCTTCAGAAGGCTACTATCCCGGCTTGCCAGAAAATGTTTTAAAAATTATCAAACCAACAAACTTTGTTTCTATTTCTGCAAAACCAGAAGAAATCTACAATAGAAGAATGAAAGATGATACCCGAAATAGAGACAAAATCACTCTTACTATCATTAAGAAAGAATTAGAAATTCAATCAGGCATGATTTCTGCATGTGCAGTAATTACGGGTTCTCCAGTTAAACACATTCTTAATCGTGAGGGAAAGATTGATGAAGCAACAGATAAAATAATCAAAGCAATAGGACTGTAAGAAATGGATTTTAACTTTATTCTACTCTTCATTCACGATTCTCTTGGAGGTGAAGGAGGTAGAATGATGTTAGGAAGCGATGATCCAATAATTAAAGGATTGATTCTTTCAATGTTTTGCGTAACTGGATTTGGTATTATTCTCAATTTGTTTAATGCTGGAGTTAGAAAGAAGATGGTTGATCAAACAAAGCTAAGACGCATTATGAAGGAAACACGTGCATGGCAAAAAGAAAGAATGAGGGCCATGAGATCTAAAGATCAAGCAAAAACAGCTGAACTAAACAAAAAATCCTCGTACATGAACAAAATGTCAATGGAAATGATGCAGATGAATATGAGACCTATGATGATTACTTTTGTACCTTTGATCTTAATATTTTATCTTGTATTGCCACAATTGTTCTCTTACACAATAGCTTTATCCCCAATTCCACTAAATGTAATTCCAGGAGATTTCTTCACATTAACATGCACTACCGCACACGCAGCAGATCCAGAACATGTTTGTTTTGGCAAAGAAAATGCAATATATCTTTGGGCATGGTATTTCCTTTCCTCTATTGCTTTTAGTGGCATGATTATGAAACTAACAAAAACAACAATGGGCACTTGACAAAATCCATTGTTGTTTCTGGTCCTCCTGCAGTGGGAAAAACAACTGTTGCTAAAGGATTAGCAGAAGAATTTCAATTACAATATCTTAGTGGAGGAGATGTACTAAAGGAAATGGCAAAAGAACAAGGTTTTGATTCTGATGGTGATGATTGGTGGGATACAAATGATGGAATGAAGTTTCTTAATCAACGTGAACAAAATACCAAATTTGACAAGAAACTGGATCAAAAATTAATTGGGCTCTTCAATAAGGGTGGAATGGTAATCACAAGTTACACTTTACCCTGGCTAATCAAAGATGGGATCAAAATTTGGTTAGAGGGCTCTCATACAAGTAGTACTGAGAGAATGCAATCCAGAGACAACATGAGTTCTGAAGAAGCTTATGAAATCACAAAAGAACGATTTGATAAGAATAAAGCATTGTACAAAAAACTATACAACTTTGATTTTGGTGATGATACATCTGTATTTGATTTAATAATTAATACAGATAATCTTACCGCCCAACAAGTAATAGATGTTACAAAAGAAACCGTGAGAAAATTACTATGACCCTCAAACAACTTGAAAATCTTATTGAAATTGATCAGGATATTACAGATGATGCTTATGGAACATATTATGATAAAAGAACAATTGAACAATTACTAAATTATGGGATTATTCTATTGGACAAACCCCCAGGTCCTACAAGTCATGAAACTGTAGCTTGGACAAAACGCATTTTGAAACTTCCAAAGATTGGTCACAGTGGAACACTTGATCCTCAAGTTTCAGGAGTTTTACCATTAGGACTTGGAGAAGCTACAAAAGCATTGGGAGTTTTGCTTTATGGTCCAAAAGAATATCATGCATTAGGACGAATTCATTCACTTCCCTCTAAAGAAAAACTTGACGAAACAATTGATTTGTTTAGAGGAGAAATTTTTCAAAAACCCCCACAACGTTCGGCTGTTGTAAGACAAACTAGAACAAGAACCATCTATGAATTTGAAGTGTTAGAACAAAAAGAACGATTACTCTTAACCAGAATTCTGTGTGAATCTGGAACCTATATCCGAAAATTATATTATGATTTAGGAGAAATTCTCGGACCTGGCGCTACAATGATAGAACTTAGACGAACCAGAGTAGATCAATTCCACGAGACTGATGGTTTAGTTACTCTGCATCAACTTGCAGATGCATTTGCAGTATGGGAAGAGAAAAAAGATGACAGCAAATTAATGAAAATGATCAAGCCTGTTGAATATGCATTTAGTGAGTTAAAGTCAGTAGTAATTCGTGATTCTGCAGTAGATGCAATGTGTCATGGTGCACAACTTGCAATCCCTGGCATTTTGAAAATTTCCCCAAATCTAAAGAAAGGAGATATTGTTGGAATTTATACACAAAAAGGAGAGGCTGTCGCACTAGCCGAGTCAACGATGTCTGAAGAAGAGATTCGTGATGCTACTAAGGGATATGCATTTGAAACAAGAAGAATCATTATGGCTCCAAACACCTATCCAAGAAAATGGAGAACAAAACCAACTCCTCCAAAGAATTAAAAAATAAGGAAATTGTTTTAAAAGAATTGTTACCAAAAAGCCTCGTAATCTTTATTGGAATTGGTTTGATTTCTGGACTTGCATTTGGTGTTTATTTGCTTGATGTAAAAAATACAAACCAACTAATTTTTGTTGAAGGGCCTTCAATTTCTGTAGTTACTGAAAAAATTGATTTTAAAAAAGGTGAAGAGATAAAGATTAGAATTGTAAATTCTGGAACTGTTCCTTTAATTTTTTCTGATGCATCATATGGTTTGAGAATTACTGGGTTATCTGGAATACTAATGTATACTCCAATATCTGTGCAAGTGATTTCTGAGCTTAAACCAAATGAGGAAGCTGAACTTGTTTGGAATCAAATAAAAAATGACGGAGATGCTGCACTGGATGGAATATACAAGATTTCATCACATGCAACTAATGTTGCTGGCAAGTCTATTAAAAAATCAATTAGTATAACTATATGGAAATAATTTACTGTCACATTTTTCTGTGACGACTTTTTATGAATCTCATAAGAGCTTATAACCTACCATGCTATCATATCTTAGGGCATGGGAAAGTTAAGTGAATGAGTATACCCTGTATACTCAATTCATTTTACCTCCAGATAGAGAGGCAATGATAATTGTATAATTGGTATTTCCTTTTTCTACTATTGCAACTGACAACTATGGCAATTCTGCTCAAACATCAATTGATGTAATACTTGAAAAGGGTGGAGACGGCGGCGGAAAAGGTGGAGATGGCAATGGAAAAGGTAACACAAAACAAAATGGTAAAAAGTAAAATCTATAACACAATATATAATCAGATCATCTGAAATTATTTTGTCGCAAGACTTGTGCCGGGGTCGCCTAGCCTGGTAGGGCGCGCGCCTGGAAATAATTTACCATAAAGCGCGTTCTCGCAAGGGAACGGGAGTTCGAATCTCCCTCCCGGCGCCATTTCAAAATCAATTAATGTATAGAAACTGAATATTCAATATTGTCAAAATATGATATTGCAATAATTGGTGGGGGCATTCTTGGTACCAGCATCTCTTATTGGATTTCTTCACTTTTTGATGTTAATCTTTGTGTAATTGAAAAAGAATCTAATGTTGCAATGCATGCCAGCAGTAGAAATACTGGAGTTGTTCATTCTCCATTTTATCTTAATCCCAAAACAAAGAAAGTTTTGGCAAAATCTGCCTTAATTTCTTACAATATGTGGAAGACATTAGCAAAAAAAGAAAAAATTCCATGGACTAAGACCGGTGTTTTTGAGCTAGCACTAAATGAAAAACAACACAAAAGTCTTGAGGAATATATGCAATGGGGCAATGAAAACGGAATTCCTTCAAAAGATCTGGAACTTTTGGATGGCAAAGAAGTTTCCAAGATGGAACCTAATGTAGAGTGTCATTCCGCACTTTTTTGTAAGCGTGAGGTGTCTTCTGATTTTGGAGCATTTACAAATGCAATTAAAAAAGAATCAGAAAAACTAGGAACAAATTTTCTTTTAGAAAAAAATGTAAAAGAAATTAAAAGAAATGCAAAAGATTCCTCGATAATTTTTAATGATGGTTCAAATATTTCTGCAACCCTTGTGATTAACTGTGCAGGCGGTAATTCTTTAGATATTGCACAAATGTTGGGTCTTGCAGCAGAATACTCTGATCTTCATTTTAGAGGTGAGTATTGGGTTGCAGATCCTCAATACAGTGATCTTGTAAAAACAACAATCTATACTGTTGCAAAATTCAAAGAATACCCATTCTTGGATCCACAT
>Ga0209997_10000676_pt1 | contig 11739 bp, 9 predicted proteins | sample CR04metaG_FD_182079 | JGI IMG/M metagenome (GOLD analysis project Ga0209997, IMG submission 182079) | Deep subsurface microbial communities from Mariana Trench to uncover new lineages of life (NeLLi) - CR04 metaG (SPAdes) (version 2) | ecosystem: Environmental > Aquatic > Marine > Ocean trench >...
CGATGAATTTGAACTGCATTACTTGGGCCTGAAGGTGTCCGGGTTTGAAGATATTGATGATGCAAAATTTAATGCGCCTGAGTTCGCTCGGTCTGTATTTCAAATTCTGCGCGAGTTTATCAAAGACTGTTGAGCACTAAGGATATGGGAGCATTTAGAACTCTTTGAAAGCCTGAATGCCTCCTTCCTGTAAGCAGTCACTTCATTGTGCAGTGTATTGGACTCTGGAGTGCCCAAAACGGACTCTCATTGGTTTTTACTTGAAGTCAATAGTTACAGCTTTAGCGAATGGTTTGTCCGACTGCATGCGCTTGTTATGTGGCATAGGATCAGGAGGTAAATTTACTGATTACACCCTAAGCCGGTCCATTTTTTATTTCATGAATCAAGGCGTCCACTTGTTTTTCATCCGTCGCCCATGAGGTAACCATTCGAACCACTGAATGCTGATCATCGGCTTTTTCCCACAAATAAAAGTCGTATCTTTCTTTCAGACTTTCAATCAACTTGTCTGGCAAAATTGGGAAAATCTGGTTGCTTTCTGTCGGAGCGGTAAGAGCGTAGCCACAATTAGTAATCGCATCCGATAGTTTTTGTGCCATCGTATTTGCATGCTGAGTGAGATCCAAAAACAGGCCATCAGAAAATAAAGCCTCAAACTGAAGCCCCAATAGCCGCCCTTTAGCAAGCAACCCGCCACGCTGTTTAATATGAAATGTAAAATCGTTAGCTAGTTGCGCGTTGGGAATTACAATCGCCTCACCAATCAATGCGCCCGCCTTGGTGCCGCCAATCCAGAATATGTCGGTTAGTTCGGCAATATCGTTCAGGGTCAGGTCGTTGATGCCGGCCGTCAGCGCTACGCCCAATCTTGCCCCGTCCAACAACAGTAACAGGTTATTTGCCTTGCAAATGTCTGACAATGACTGAAGTTCTGCCTTTGTATATACGGTGCCCGCTTCTGTAGCGTTCGAAATATACACCAGACGCGGTTTGGCCATGTGTGGAAAGTGCGCATTGTTTGCTAATGCCGCTTTAACATCGTCCGGAGTTAATTTGCCATCTTCAGACGCTACTGTGATGATTTTGTGGCCTGTTGCCTCTATCGCCCCGGTTTCTCTTACAACAATGTGTCCGGTACTTGCGGCAATCACCGCCTCGTGCGACCTGAGCGCGGTTGACGTAATAATGATATTTGCGAGTGTGCCACCTGCAACAAAGTAGATCGGGATATCTTTCCCGCCAAGATGTTCTCGTATCAATTCCCTGGCATGCTCTGAATAGTCATCGTCGCCATAGGCAGTTTGTTGAATCAGATTGGTGCTGGTAAGTGCCGCGAGAATTTTTGGATGACATCCTTCGCTGTAGTCATCCAAGAAGCTATATCTACTCATTAAATTAGTTCCCGGATCGAATTAAGGGGAATGATGAAAAACGCGTATCAAAATATTTAGAATTTCACTGTTACCACATGCCAGATAACAGGTGATTATGTGACAGGCACGAATATTGTGATATTCCGCCAAATGTTCTCGTACATTCTCATAACTTTAATGATTTATCAATGACCGCTGTGTGCCGGAAGCCGAAGTAAATCTATCGATTTTGAAAGTCCGCTAACGGGAAAGCCGACCTTCAGATTTCATCGCCCAGGGTCGGCTTAGTGCCCGAAGCGGACTCTCAGAAATTATTTCTAAGCGGCGGATAACGACCCAATAAAGTCATTCCGACCATCTTCCATGATAATTCACGATATCAGCGGATTATTATTGCACATGCACTTTAACGTGGTGATCAAGGTCGGACATATTTATGGAGTTTGTTCCCGGCTACTAACTGCCTTTTCGATAGCTTTATAAAATATCGTTTACCGGTCACACAATCATTTCGCCGCGCTTTACAAAAGGGGCGCATTGATCTTAGTAGAAGTAGTAGCGCTAATCGATAAGTCCCGCTTTGCGCCAACCCTCCAGATGGTGCTTCTTGTCAGCCTCGTATCGAAGTCTCCCTTGCTCCCAATCCACTTCGTCCTCAGCTGACCAGTCCTCAGGCATGCCGTCTCTAAAAGCTTGCACGTGGACCTTGGCCTCTTCAACTCGCCCCAAATAGGCATAACAACAAGCAAGGTCACAGTGCACCCAGTATGGTTTTGCCATCAATTTACCGTAAGCCGATATTGCTTCTTCGTAGCGGCCGCCCAGCCAGTAAGCCTCGCCCAATGCGTCATAGAGCCATTCCGGATGATAGGGATCGCGAAGAATGGCTGATTGCGCCATTGCCACTGCCTCGTCTGTCTGACCCGAATTGCCGAGAAACGTGCAGTATTCACCGAGTATTCGGGATTGATTGGAGTTTAGTCGCATCGATTGTTCAAAGTGATGTTCGGCTTTATCATGATTTCCGGAATCGAGGTGGTACATGCCGAGTGCGGAGTGCGCTGTTGCGTTTCCGCCATCGGCTATCACTGCACGCTCAGCAAACTCGCCTGCCTTCTCTATGGTGCCTGAGTCAGGGCCGAAAAGGGATAGATCGAGGTGTACCAATGCTAGCTCTGCTAATGCGTCTGCATATTCGGGATCAAGCGAGACGGCCTGTTCAAAATAGTTCTTCGCACGAGACCACTCGTCGCAAAGATCACCCCCATACGAGAAGTATTGGGAGCACTGTAATCCGCGCAGATAGCAGTCGTAGGCCGAAAGAGAGTTGGTCGGTCGACCCTTACTGCGTGAGGTTTCAGCGACGTTTACCCGGCCCGCTACAGTCGATACGACTTGTTTAACGATTTCATCTTGCATCGCAAAGACATCATCGAGGATCCGGTCGTAACGTGCGGCCCAGATCTGGTTATTCGTTAACGAGTCTATGAGCTGCACCGTGATGCGAACTCTATCGCCGCCCTTGCGGACGCTGCCTTCAAGCACATAACGCACGCCCAGTTCACGTCCCACCTGTTTTATATCGACGGAATTACCACGGTATCGAAAGGACGAATTTCGGGCGATGACGAGCATGTCTGAGAAATGTGTCAATTCGGTAATGAGGTCTTCGGCTATGCCATCGCTGAAGTATTCTTGCTCGATATCATCGCTCATGTTCGTGAACGGGAGTACAGCAATCGAGGGTTTGTCAGGTAATCCCAGCTCGACCGCTGAGGGTTGGATCGGTGCTTTAGAATCGGATCGGGTAGCCTGACACTCTTGCGTTACCGCATAGACCCTCACTGGTTTATGAAAACCCTTGAGCTCCATTTCGCCTAAATTCTCATAGTCGAACGGGAGCCGCGTAGGCATTGTCTCGTAAGCCGCCCCCTGGACATATACACCTCCTGGTTCGGCCATTTGCTCTAATCGCTGAGCCATCACGATCCCTTCACCGGTCACAGTATTGTCGGCGATCACCACCTCACCCATGGCGATTCCAACTCTAAGCACAGGGCGGATTTCGTCTGTTAATTCTTCATTGCGTTCAGCGTTGGCAATCTGGAACCCAAGGGCGGCGCTAACGGCGTCCGATGTCCGCGAGAACTCAGCGACAATCGCGTCACCTCGGATCTCATGTGCGATTCCGCTATAGCTTGTGATGATTTCGGAGAAATGCTGAAAAACGTCTCGAATTCGTTCATGAGCGACCACCTCATTGAGCTGAACAAGCGCAGTAGAGCCGACCACATCAGCATGCAGCAAAACAGCGAGCTTTCGTGTCGGATCATCTGCCACTGGCTTGCCCAATTAACATTTAGGTCAGGCAATACTATCACATACTGTGTTTTGATTAGGGCCGAAGTACCGGGGGAGTAACCGAAAGTGGCCGATCTCTGCCTCTAGAGAATTTAATCTGAGCGTCCGCTGTGTGCCGAAAGCCGAAGTCGATCTAAGATTTTTGAACGACCGCTAACGAGAAAGCTGACCTTCAGATTTCACCGCCCAGGGTCGGCTAAGTGCCCACAAGAGACGTTCGGCTCATTCAATAATTCTTCTATATTGAGGTGGAAATGGAGATGGTAGCGGCTTTATTTGCGGCGTTGCTTGGGTGGACTTTTAAATAAAAGGTGTTTAGTCTTTCCATACTATTCACGACAACTAATGAGGGAAGTCCAATGTCAATTGAAGATTCGATCAGAGATACCGATGCCCGGTTTGCTGAAGCTTTTAATCGTGGCGATTTGGCCGCGATTGTCGCCCTGCACAGTGAGGATGCATTGCTATTGGGTCCCGATAGTCCGGCAGAGAGAGGCGGGCAGGCGGTCGAGGAAGGTTATAAGGAGATGCTGGACGCCGGGTGGAAGAATATCGAATTCGGTTCAGTTCAAATCGGTTCCGGTGGAGACGTGGGTTATCAGGTCGGCACTTTCGCCGCCGATGTTCCAACGGAGGGTGGTTCCGATCAAAGAGTCACGGGTAAGTTCCTCGATATTTATAAGCCCGACACCGCCGGTTCCTGGAAAGTACACGTGACCATGTTCAATTTCGATGCACCGTTATCGGAATAGGGGCCGCAGGGGTACGATAACCAGCCGAGTGACTTTCAAGGCTAACTTCGCATGAAGTTTTCGTTCGTGTACCGGGTGTCGGCTTCGTGCCGTAAGCGGTAGTTAATCCAGGAATTTTGAACGTCAGCTTAGGAGAAAGCTGACCTCTAGATTCAGTTTGGTTACTTCGGCTAAGTGCCCTATAGAGACTTTGCTCTTTCGCGAACTTGGACTTGGGGTTATAGCTATTTACCGTTCCGATTGCGTGGTTTGGACACTAGAGCGGCCAGTCGCGTAATGAAATCGAGGGATAAAAAAAGCAGGGCCAGCCTTTACCCTGCTTTCTTTTATCGGTTAATTACTATGTTGCAGTTTGTGGTCCAAAGGTGTTCACTACTTCCGACACCAAATCAGCAGGGAATCCACCCAGTTCAGCATGCTTGTAAATAACATCTTCACTTTCAGCTTCGTGAACACAGTAGATTTTATCACCGGCAACATAACTGGTGACCCAGTTGTACGGTTCTTTCAAATCTTCCACAACCTGGCAAGATTTTTGTGAAATTTCTTTTAATTCCTGTGCGCTTAATGTGCTTGCACCTGGGATATTTCTCTCGATTATAAATTGTTTCATGGTAGTTTCTCGCTTGTTCGATGAATGGAGTGGCAAAGCTACCAAGCCTCCGTTAGAGTATCTGCGTGGGATATAAAAATATTTTTTGGTCAATTTCAAACGCTTTATCAAACGCCTGCATGGTAGGTATTTAGAAAATGCGCACGCAAGCTGAATGGGGATGTGTATCTATGGGAGTTAGTATCAGGCTATTGGGAAGACCAGAAATAATCGATGGTTCTGGAACCTGTCAATCGCTTAAAGGCCAGCAATCCTGGGCATTATTAGCGCGTATACTACTAGCCGATCACCCTCTTGATCGGCATGAAATTGCCAGTGAACTCTACCCCGAAACAGCTGACCCGCTTGCGTCTTTACGTTGGTGCCTGGCCGATTTACGACGTGCACTGGGATCGTCTGATGTGCTAACTGGCGACCCAATAGTTGCTAATTTACCTCCGTCCACCACAATCGACCTAAATTCCATAGATAGTGCTGATCTTAACTTAGATTCACTCGGGCCTTTTTTAGACGGTATTAACCCACGCTCAAGTCCTGCACTGGAATCCTGGTTATTGGTGCAGCGCGAACGTTACTCGAGTTTGATTGGAGCTAGAGTGCGGCGTGAGACAATGCAGGCAATAAGCATGGGCAATTACTCACGCGGTAGCGATTTAGCCGAATTAGGCGTCAGACGCAATCCACTCGATGAAGGCGCCCATATACTTTTACTAAAATGTTTCACGCTCGCAGGGCTTTTTGACGCCGCTAATAACCATTTACAAAATACCGAAGCCGTTTTCATTGCCGAACTGGGGGTAAAACCCACTGCAGCGGTCTATAGCGCGGCACTCCAAACCGTCTCAGCCAGGCCTGATGGAATTTCGCCCAGAGCAGTTATCCGTTCGCTAATCGATTCGGGTAAGGCGGCACTATCAGCGGGCGCGATTGAAACCGGAGTGGATTGTTTAAGACGGGCTGTAGTCGATGCTGAACAATGTAAAGACCAGGACTTGTATGCTGAATCATTGTTACAGCTTGGCAGCGCATTACTACACTCGATTCGTGGCTACGACGATGAAGGTGCGGTGTTTTTGCGGCAAGCCGTCGAAGTGGCAAAAAACTGTGACAATGCCAGCATACTGGCAGAAAGTTATAGTGAACTCGGCTATGTTGATGCGCTGGCGGGTAGACGTCCCTCAGCCGCTTTGCATTTAAAAGAAGCGCTTAAAATAACCGATGATCATGCAAGCCTAGCCAGCATATATGGCGTTATGGGTTTTAACCTTATAGATTGGGGAAAGTTAGAAGAAGGCTTGAGTAACTACGAAATTTCGCTAGAGCATGCGCGTTTAGCGTCGGATCGACGGCGCGAGGCATTTAGCTTAGGCTTAGGGGGCTGGGGACAAATTGCGGCAGGAAATATGGAGCTTGCCCAAACATGGTTGACGGACAGCTTGAAGTTAATTGAAGAGTTAAACTGGTTATCTTTTAGTCCGTGGCCCAAGGCCTTATTGCTTGAGACCAAGTTAAAATTGGACCATAACCCTGCATCACTACGTAGCGATATAGAACAGGTTTATGCACTCAGCTGTCAACTCGGAGACCCTTGTTGGGAAGGCGTCTCGGCGCGTGTTATGTCACTCAGTTTTTCGGCTAATGAAGAGTTTGACCCAGCAATAGAATGGCTGCAAAAAGGTTTAATAAGCTGCGTACGCGAGACCGATATCTACGTTGCATTACTGGTGGATATTCTTGCGATTAAATGCGATCTTTTAGCGCAGTCCGGGCAATACTCTGAAGCTGCCGATACTGCAAGAGAGCTATTGCCTCTGGCGGCTAAAACACATATGGATCATTATTTACACACCGCAATGGAGTTACTGGATTAGCGACGAAAATTCCCAAAGTGGAGTATAAAATGAATGAAAACACTTTCCTCGGAAGACTAAGGGTTTTCGTGCTGATCACCGCTAGTATTGGTACATCCTTTTCCAACCCATTCACGCTGGTGATTTGGCAGCTCCACCTGCGAAGGTCCGGTTAGTGCCGGAAGCTGAAGTTAGTCCTGGAATTTTGAACGACCGCTAAGGGGAAGGCTGCCGTTCAGAACTAAAGATTCAGGGGCTGCAAAGTGCCCAAGTCGTACCCCCGGGTTTCGAGTATCAGTAGCGGCACAAAGGAACCATTCGTGGCACGGATACGACAGCATAAAATGTAATAATAAGTATGTGATAGTATCTACTCACTTAGAATCCGTTCAGGCTAACAATGGCAAAGGACCGTCTAACACGAAAACTCGCCGTAATTCTCCATGCCGATGTGGTCGGCTCCACAGCGCATGTTCAACAGAACGAGACACTTGCGCATGAGCGCATTCACGCTGTTTTCAATCGCTTTTCTGAAGTTATCAAATCATACGGAGGAGTGACCCACGAACTACGCGGTGATGCGCTTGTCGCCGAGTTTGAACGTGCGTCGGATGCTGTCACAGCGTCAATTGTATTTCAGGATGCCAATTCCATTCGTAATCAGGAAATTGGTGACGACCTGCGACCCGTACTTCGAATTGGCGTCGCTATGGGAGAAGTTGTAATAGCAGATGGTACCGTGACTGGAGAGGGAGTCGTACTGGCGCAGCGTCTAGAGCAATTGGCAGAGCCGGGTGGTTTATGTATATCAGGAGCGGTGCATGAAACCATGCCTCAGCATTTACCGTTTCATCAAGATGATTTAGGTGAGCGGGAATTGAAGGGATTCGATGAACCGGTTCGAGTTTACCGGGTGCGACTAAAGGATGGCGAATCATTGCCAAAATTAGACATCCCGACTAAAAATAAATCGATCACCCAGGTGGCAGCAATCGGAGTGATTATTTTCTTACTCGGTGGTATTGGACTATTGGCATGGAATCAATTTGGAGCACCCGACTTCGAGCCGTTGGACCCGGACGCCATGACCCAGCCTTTGCCCGAGAAACCATCCATCGCAGTGCTGCCTTTTGATGACCTTAGTACCGCTAAAGATCAGGGCTATCTAAGCGATGCCATCAGCGAGGGGATTATCACGGAGCTATCGCGTTTCTCCGAAATTTTCGTGATCGCGCGCAACTCTAGTTTTCAATATCGGGACAAGGCGATTGATATCCGGGACATCGCTGCCGAGCTCGGCGTGCACTATGTGCTCGAAGGAAGCCAGCAGAAGGAAGGGAATAGCATGCGGATCACTGTGCAATTGATCGATGCGCTCGCTGGCAGACATATTTGGGCGGGAACCTACGATCGCGGTCTCGAAGACCTGTTTGCAGTGCAGGATGAAATCGTGCGTGCGGTCGCTTCAACGGTAGGCGCCAAGATTGCTTTCAGACCGCCACCGACCGGGGGATTGAGTCGGCTGAGCGCTCTCCAACACCACCTCAAGGCTCGCCAATACATTCGTCAGTTTACGAAGGAAGGTACCGAAAAGGCGCGGCTCGAAAATCTTGCCGCAATCGAGGCTGATCCCGCGTCACCTTTCGGATACATAGGCCTCACCTTTGTATACGACAGGCTAGCCAATTGGGGATTCGGTGATATTGATCCGGAGGAGGCACGCAAACTCTCTCGGGAGTCAGCCGAAAAAGCGCTCGAACTCGACCCGAACAATTATGACGCCCACTTTGCGAGGGCCTATGTCCATGCTCAAGCGGGCGAGCAAGACCTCGCAATCGCCAGGTATGAAAAAGCCATCGAGCTGAACCCAAGCGCCACTAACGTGATTGCGGCGTCAGCGGAGGCAATGGTATATTCTGGGCGCGTTACGGAAGCGATAGAACTTTTGCATCGAGCCATGCGTCTCGATCCACATCATCCGGACTGGTTTAAGTGGAGTCTTGCCTGGGCACAGTGGTTTAATGGCGATTGTGACCTGGCGCTGCCCACTCTCCTGAGCATGGCGAAAATTCCAACCATGGCCCGGCGCACACTTGCGGTGATTTACGTATGCCTTGGACGGCAGGAGGAGGCCGAAGCTACGATTGCCAAGTTTCTTGAATCCAAACCGGGAGACACGATTGGCGCGCTTAGGGATAAATCGAGACGTAGGTACAAAGATCCGGTCGATTTTGACCGTTTTCTAGATGACCTGCGCAAGGCGGGACTACCTGAGTGACAATTTTCAAATACCACCTTTTTAGTCCAATTTTCCAATATTGAAGTAATCCTATTTTAAAAATTCTACTTGCTATCCAAATGTTTCAGTTGGGCACTTCAGAGTCGTTCATGCACAAACCCACGAATGACCGCTACTGGCCGGAAGCCGAAGTTAATCTAGATAATTCGAATGTCCGCTAACAAGAAAGCTGCCCTTCAGATTTCGTCGCTCAACTACCGCTTAGTGCCCATAGCGGACCTCTGGAAAATATATTCGGGGAAACGAAATCTCGGTTTTATTTCGAGATCGCCTACTTGAACCAGTCCACCAGCCCGTTCTCGACTACTGGGGAAATGTTGAAACCGATGAACCATTCCTGGGCGAAGGCATCGGGAGTATCTATGAAATAGCTGATTTCGGCGCCAAGCTTCCACGGGCGTCCGTTCCAGATTACGGTTTTACCCGCGTCGGGTTGATCGGTATCGTGGTCTTGTCGTTCTCGCAATCCTATCAAGGGGTCAGACTCCTCGATTTATATATATTGAGTATTAGTTCCCTATTAGTGAGGTTATTATTGTTGTCTACTAGCAACAGCGGTTTTAATAATTCGGATCCTTTCCAGGTACGTAAATACTAATATGGTGTTTCATAGGAATTAATACCTGAAATCGATTCATGGACAATCTACTACGGCGGGTGTAACTGGCTTGCTGGCTTCCAATTTGGTTGATGCTGTTGAATTTTTTATTGCATTTTGATGTTGGGGGACTTTGCTGAAGGGGATACCCATGCGTAGAACACAGTTGGCACTCTTTGCAATGTCACTACTCTTCGTACTATCAGGCTGTGTTGGGGTGGGTGGTCCCGATGGGGCGGGTAACGGAATCGGTGGAAACGGCGGACCCACGCCGGTCAACTTTAAGATCGCCTTCATCGCGGACTCGACCATCGGGTCGAATGCCGATGCGGTGTTGAACCTGATCCTGTCCGAAAACGCCGAAATGGTGATCCATGCGGGCGACCTTGATTACGTGGACAACCCCCCAGCTTTTGAGGACAACGTCAACGGGATTCTGGGGGCCGACTACCCCTACTTCTATTCGGCGGGTAACCACGACGTGCTAGCCTGGGATGGAGCCGATGGCTACCGGACATTTCTGGAGGCGCGCCTCAACCGCCTGGGTATACCCTGGAACGGTGAAATCGGCACCAAATCGAACTTCACCTACCAGGGGATCTTCTTTTTGGCGATGGCCCCCAACCAACTCGGGATAGGCCGGACCGAGGCGGCCGACTATATCCGGAACGAGTTGGCGGCCAACACCGCGACCTGGTCCGTCGTCTACTGGCACAAGAATCAGCGAAAGATGCAGGTAGGCGGCAAGAGTGACGAGGTGGGCTGGGGCGTTTACGAGGAGGCGCGCCGGGGCGGGGCGATCATCGTCACGGGGCACGAGCACTCGTACTCGCGCACCTACCTGATGAGTCACATGCAGAACCTGACCGTGGCCAATATGGACAACATGTTGCAGTTGGCGATCGACGACCCGGCGACGACGACGGTGGATGAGGGTCAAGGGTTTGCCTTCGTGTCAGGCCTGGGAGGTAACAGCATCCGGGATCAAGAGCTGTTTGATCCGCATTGGGCGACGGCCTACACGTCGGCGCAGAACGCAACCTTTGGGGCGCTCTTCGGGGAATTCAACCTCAACGGCGATGCGACCCTGGCGTACTTCTACTTCATGGATCTCAACGGTGTCATCCAGGATTATTTCTTTGTACGAGCGCCGGGGTAAGCAAACCTGGCCCGTTCACTAGTATCCAGGACTCGTGATACATGGAGTTTTGCGCGTTTCAGTTGTGCATTGTAGTTCATGAGTATAAACACCCTATTTTCACTATTTCACCAAGTAAAGAAAGGGACTTGCGACTCCGTCCAGCCCTCGAACATCCGAATTCTGGCTGATTTCCACTAACGTTCAATATATTACCCCCTCCCACTGGGTAATCCAGCCTAATGTCAGCCACCAAACATGCCGACTACCTGCCACTTCTTTCGCAGGTTCAATGACCGGAATGTGCCGTTCTCCGACTCTGAAAAACCTAAAACCAGTGCCTCCTTTGAAGAAAACAGACGCCCAATCTCGCGTGCTGAACTTCGCGGAACGGCCAGAACCTGCCATTGAGACTGCGAAATAAGCAATAGGTTACCGGCATGCCTGCTGACTGATTGTGACTGGATTGTCCTGCGGGATTCAGTCAGGTTTCGGATGCTCCAAGGCCGGACGACGTTGCGATTTCCTGCTCTTTATTTGGCGGAATAGTGGAAATTGGGTGTTAATATTTCCTATACTCTGGCCAGACAAGAAATTACATCCGCAATTACCACGCCCAATATGCTGATACCCGTACCAAATGAGCAGATGAAAGTTGTTTGCACCCCAAGTTATATGAAACAACTTACCGGGCAACCTTTCTCATCGGGATCAGTGACATGGTTCTTACCTGAAAAGTCTTGATCGGCCTT
>Ga0209997_10000679_pt1 | contig 11725 bp, 11 predicted proteins | sample CR04metaG_FD_182079 | JGI IMG/M metagenome (GOLD analysis project Ga0209997, IMG submission 182079) | Deep subsurface microbial communities from Mariana Trench to uncover new lineages of life (NeLLi) - CR04 metaG (SPAdes) (version 2) | ecosystem: Environmental > Aquatic > Marine > Ocean trench...
AACTCAAGTTCTTCATCTAATTCGATTGTAAAGTTCTTGCCAATGCAACTTAGAACTAATTGTGTGACACCACCCGAATCAAGATAATCAATTCGTAAACGACTTGTATCTGGACTATCTATTTTGATTGTCTGAACTGACATATCTCCAGCTTTTGGTATGACCACTGATTTGATCGTTTTACCATTTTCATCGAAAGTAGTTGCTTGAGCTTCATTGTTATCATGATCTACAAAAACAAATGAAATTACATCTCTAGGAGGAACAAAATCATAGAATTGTTTACCACCATCTGGACTATCACTTAGTTTTTCAAACTTTGGTGGACTACCGATTACATCTGGAAGTATTACAATATTTCCAATGTTTACTTCAAGATCAGGATCTGCTCCTATTGGAGGATTTGTATCATAAATTCTAACCTCGTTTTTGAGAGTCTTTCCGTGATGCTCCATTGATAATTCTATATCATTACTAAATCTGTTATCCAACGATTCTAGATAGTTGTTTATGGCATCAAGATCAGAACCATGAGAAAGACCATTCTCAAAGTCTACAAAAACTCTACACATAGTATTACTAAAATTAATTTGTAGAGAATCACTAAATTGAAGTGATTCTGATAGTGTTATTTCCTTCGTAGTTTGCTCACTAGAAAATTCTATATGAAGAAGAGCACCACGAAGGGGATCACCATCATAGGTTAAAGCGTCTCTATCTCCATTATTGTTAGTAATCAACATGAATGCAATTGAATTTCCTTTGGACCAACCATCTCGGTTTACAACTTCTTGCATAAGAATAGAGATATCAGGAGTTCTTTGAGCTAAACCAGCATCACCTTCTTTTTCCCATGTAGGAATAAACCAGTCTACAGATGCGTTAGTTCTTTCTCTGCTAGTAATGTCGAATTTAGTTTTAGAAAATGTTTTTGCATTATTAACATCTTCTGCAAAAATATCAACACCTGCAGAATCTTTTTCTTTATCATTTTCTGCTGTAAATTGTATGTATGCTTTAGTTATAATTGAGCCTGAAGGAATTTCAATATTTTGAAAACGTAATCCAATTTGGTATTTAGCAATATCTAAATCTGATTTATCATCCAGATCCATTATTCCATCTTTTTTCTCTTCAGCGTCATCAGTGTTCTGGGAAATTCTGACGTTTATGCCATTACTTTTTTCACTATAAGTTAATGTTGATGTAATATTTTGTAAAATAACTGGTACAGTGATAATTTCAGATTCAAGCTGGAGTTGGTCGAGAAATTCTGAATAAATATTTTGTATCTGAGATTCATTTAGAATTTCTTTGTAAATTAAAACTTCATCTATAGATCCAGAAAAGTGATCTGAGAGAGTTGTTTCCCCACGTGTTGTACTAATATATGCACCAATAACAAGATCAGAATCAGTTGCCATTACATCAGCAGTTGTAAGTTGAATCTTATTTCCTGAAACAAAAATGGGTTCAGAAAGCTGTGTTGTACCCTCTAATGTACCATTTACATAAAGAGAAATGTTTGTATGATTAATGAGGGCTACTAGATGTGACCAGTCTTCAATCTGCGTAGAACCAATGACTTCGGTCCAAGAAATTCCATCAAACACCGAAAATTTGGACAAATGTTCAGGAGATATAATATTGTTTAATGCTAATACAAAGGAATTTTCTTTTGATAATACTGCAAACTCTGCAGAACCACTAGTGTAATCAGGTTTGATAAATGCTGAAATTGTTATTTGATTAAGTTCTTCATTTAGATTCTCTTCTTCTAAAGTAACAAAAGTTTCTGTTCCGTTAAGTTCTATTCCAGTTTTAAAATCAGTATTATTTGATAGAATACCAGTATTAGTTGCATTTTTTGTTTTAATAGATGAAATTTCTTTTAGAAGATCAATATTTTCTATCTCTTCAATTGGAACATCTTCTAATGTTTCTGTAATATTAGCAGAACTTGTATTTTCAAAAACTAATGGTAATGAACGATTATAAATTTCTGCGATTTGTTCAGCAGAAAGATAAACATCGTAAATGTTTACATCATAAATTTCTCCTGAGAATTTCTTTGATACTGCATCTATTGAACGTGTATTATCGAGTGTAGCTCCGATTACTACATCAGAAGATGAAGTAACTAATTCAGGAGTTTTTTGTTCTAATTGTCCATCAGAAGTTAGTGTAATAGTATCGGTAACTGTTTTTTCATTAGATAATGTACCATTAGTATACATTGAAAGTAATGTACCATTGAAAGTTACAGCAATATGTGACCAATTTTCTCCAAAGGTTGTTGATGAAAATACTGTATGTTGCTGTATACCATCAAAGATTGAAAACTTTACAACTCTTTGTGGGTCTACCACATTGTTTATGATAAGATCAAATGTATTTTCTTTACTTATTATAGTAAGTTCGGCTGAACCATTTGCATAATATGGTTTGACCCAAGCTGTTATCGTAAGATTAGATATGTTACTAGTTGAATTTCCGTCATTTATAACGTACCCATCTCCATCTAGAACCAAACCAATATCTTCTTCAATGAAAACATCGCCAACAAATTGAGAACCATTAACCTGTGAATTAAACTCCCATGATTCTGTTGCATTTGGTATGATGATTGGTACAGTGTAGTTTTCTATAATTGGTTCAGTATAGTTTGATATTGGTACTGTATAGTTTTCTATAATTGGTTCAGTATAGTTTGATATTGGTACTGTATAGTTTTCTATAATTGGTTCAGTATAGTTTGATATTGGTACTGTATAGTTTTCTATAATTGGTTCAGTATAGTTTGATATTGGTACTGTATAGTTTTCTATAATTGGTTCAGTATAGTTTGATATTGGTACTGTATAGTTTTCTATAATTGGTTCAGTATAGTTTGATATTGGTACTGTATAGTTTTCTATAATTGGTTCAGTATAGTTTGATATTGGTACTGTATAGTTTTCTATAATTAGTTCAGTATTATCATCTATTACGGAATTGATAAAATTATTTTCAACAATTTCTTCAATAATAGATGAATTAGTTAAATTAATTATTGTATAAGAGAAATTATTGTAGTCCTGTATTATAGTACTATTAGAAATAAAAGGATCCAATGATAAAGCATCAGTTACATTTTCTAATGAGTTAATTTCTAAATTAGAAGAACTATTAGTATTATGTATTTCATCTGCAAATGCAGTTCCCCAATATGATGATGATATTGAAGCTGGTGTAAGAATAGTTGAAGAAAGTAAAATTACTATAAAAATATAGGAGAAAAATTTTCTAAAATTATAAAATTTAATATTGTTATTTTCTGTTCTAATTAAAATGATGCTAGAAACTAATGCTAAAATAATTAATCCACTATTATCATTAGGATCAAATAAGTTACTAGTTAATTTTAATTGAAGAATTGAATCTATGATTGGTTCAAATTCTAAATTATAAATTCGAATTTCAGTTGAAATAATTCTATAATTATTTGATATGATATTTTCATTTAATAATAAATTTGTAAGGAAATTTATTGAATTTTCTTGATCGTTAGATTGTAAACCAGAATCTGAATAGATTGATTCTAGATTATTATCAAAATAATTTTTATTCGATAATTTTTCCTGATAACGAATTCTATCATTTGTAATTATTCTTTCCATCATTCCTTTACGATCAGAAATTTGTTTTACTAAAATGATAGATGATTCATGTTGAGAAACATCTGATGAAAAATTTAATCCTTCTTCAAAAGTAATTGATTTGACATTTTTTTGATCATCAATACTAATTGAACCTAAATCTTTTTTTTCTTCAGGTAAAGAAAGACTCATTGATTCAGACAAACTAATAGAATGCTCTACCGTGATTTTTTTAACATATTTTACAGGACTAGTTTGAATTTTATCTAGATTATTTTTAGTTTCAATATCATTACCAATTGCAAATGATTCATAGCTGGTATTTACAACAGAAGAAAATAGAATTGTACTGAATAAGAAAATAGCTAGAATATCCACTCTAAGCGAATTACTACATGCCATACCAGGTGATTTTAAACGTGAAAAACCATTAAGCAGGCTGGAATTACGAAGAAGGATATACCTCCGATGTGGCAAAAAGCCTTACATCATGTACCAAATTGGAAAAATAATGCTAATTTTGACTTTTTTTAATCATAATTGATTATACAAAAAAAATATGAATATACTAATGTTTGAATTAAAAAAAAATGAAAAATACTCGTTAAGATTAAAAAAAAGGTATACTATAAAAATTCATAAGGTATACCTATCAGTTTTTTCTGGTATACCTTAATGGTTGATAATTTTGGAAAAGATTTCTATGAAAAAATCTACTTCTTTAGATTTATCTGATACATTTTCTAGCATATTAAATGTCTTAACAAGTAACATACATGCCTGTTCTATTTCGCTATTCTTAATGAATCGTGAATCTCCAATCATTATATCTGCTGCTTGAAGCATCTTTTCAATTCCATCATTATCATTTGGATTTGCTTTGAGTTTATGAAGATTATTCAATACGGTGTTACATAGATCTAAGCATTCTTTTTGAAACAAAATTACGTATTTTTCTGCCAAGGCCATATTATGCCTTGTTTATCGAATTAATAGCATAGAGTATGTATACAAAAAAAATGACAAACTAATGAATTTTAAATATAAAAAATAAAAATCCATATCAAATTTGATTTTGAATTTAAGGGTAGACTTTAAGGTATACCATATTTTTTAAAAATTACTTTATTATTTATTCCAATTTTATGTAGTTGTTTTTGAAATTTTGATACATTACCTGAACTAAAAATTTTCAAGCTTTCTCGGCCTCTAGATTTATGTTTTCTCATGATTTTTTTTACTACATTTTCTGCTGGGTCTAAAAAGGAAATTTTAGGGAATGATTCTTGTAGTATTGGCAACAAAAATGGAAGATGTGTACTGGATAATGTTACCACATCGATATTATTATTAAGAAACTTTTTTTCTAATAGCGATTTTATTATATTCTTACAAAATCGTTTATTTTCAATAAATTTTCCAGATTCAACTAATTCTACAAGTGATGATGCATTAATTTTTAATATATTAACCTTTTTTGAAACATTCTTTCTAATTAATTCATCAAGTGCTTTACTTTTTACTACATTTTGAGTACTAAGAATAGCAATTGAGTAAGTTTTAGTTTTTTGTGATGCCTCTTTTAGAGGGGGATAAACTCCAATTATTTTAGAAGATTTGTAACCACCCAACAAAATCGAAGGAGTGTTTGAACCTACAACAATTACTTGAGGATCAAATTCGTTTTGTAAGGAATCTATTGTCTTTGTAATAATTTTTCTTAGTTGCAAAATCGATTTTTTTCCATATGGAAAATTAGATTGATCAGCAAAATAGATGATTTGAGCTTTCATCATTTTTCGGATTTGCTTTATCATAGATAGCGAGCCAAAACCAGAATCAAAGACTACAATTTTGACCATTAATTCCAAGAAATTGTGAGGACATTTACATTTTGTTAGCTAAATTTAGCCCAAAGTCGATCTAAATACACACCCCAAATTAAGAAGCCACTACTAAACTAGCGCCTATGACAAGTTTCGATAAGACATGGGCACGACAGGAAAGTCAAAGTGTTGGAGACAAACTGCGCGAAGCTGTTAAACCTCAAGGGGCTTTAAAGCCAAGAATACAGACGGCAGTTAACAAACTACAGGTCCAAATATCAAAAATGGACTCTATGTTAACCAAGCTCCGAGAGAGAGATCAACAGATCTTCCAAAGAGTTGTTACTGCAATGCAGCAACATGATACCAGCACAAGTAAGGTATTATCAAATGAGCTAGCAGAAATTCGCAAAGTATCAAAAATGCTTGGCAACGCAAGAATGTCATTAGAACAGGTTCAATTACGATTGACTACGATTCATGACCTCGGCGACGCAATGGTTGCAATAGGACCAGCAATGTCGACCATGAAGGGATTGAAGTCATCGTTAGGACGATTCATGCCAGAAGCAGATTCTGAATTGAATTCCATGACACAGACACTCAATGGACTAATGGTAGATTCATTTTCTGGAGATGCATTCAACATGGAATCTGATTCAACCAACGAAGAGACAGAGAAGATTCTCCAAGAGGCTTCTGCAGTTGCAGAACAACAAATTGGAGACAAATTTCCATCTGTGCCATCACCTGAAGGACTATCGTCACCAAGTACGACAACTTCATCAGCCTCATCTACTTACGAATAGAGCTCTAGTAGATGTAGGGTGATGAATGTCCCCTTTTTTTATTTTTTAAAAGATTCTAGATACGATTTCGTAAAAGATTAATACACATTTTTGTAAATTGAATGGTTTCACCTAATCCCATCTTAGATTTACCAATTTCTCTGTTAACAAATCTTGTTGGAATTTCTATACCATGCAAACCCTTTCTCCTAAGATAATAAAGTAGTTCTACTTGAAAAGCAAATCCTTCAGATTTAATTTCAGAAAAATTAACAGCATTTAGTACACTTTTTTTAAACATTCTAAATCCACTTGTAGGATCTGTTATCTCTAATTTTGCACAACATTTTGCAAAGTTTCCAGCTAAAGAATGAAGTAGTTTCCTTCCTACACCCCAACCAATAACTATAGAACCTGGTAAATGTCTACTTGCTATAACATAATCATGGTCTTTGATTATGTTTGCCATCAATGAGATTTCTTTTGGATCATGTGAATGATCGGCATCCATTTGAACAACATAGTCTGGATCAAATCTATCTAATGCAATTTGAAATCCTTGTTTGTAGGCCGAACCTAGACCAAGCTTTGATGATCTTTGAATAACTGTAATATTTTGGTATTTTTTGTTAAGATCTTCAGCAATTCTTCCTGTTCCATCAGGAGAAGAATCATCCATGATGATAATAGAAAATTTTTCAGCTATTTTTTTTACTTCTCTAGTTAGTTTTTCAATTAGAGATGGAAGAGTATCTTTTTCATTATACGTTGGAATTACTATAGATATATTCATTATACTCTAACTAGCCTCTTTTTGGCTTTTGTAAATACTTTGTGAAGTAAATTACTAGATATAGTGCTGGAATCAAGGCAAGTAATGGTAAATTAAATTCAGGTATAGTTTTGTCTGGCGACACTAATTCTCCCCATTTGCTTGGACTTGGTATATCAAATGCTCCATTTGGTATAATACCTGTTGGCCAAGAATAATACTGATTAGTACTTGCATCAAATACTAGTACATAAAAACCGTAAATGTTTGATCTATCAAAAAGATTTAGTGGTATTTTAAATTCATAGCTTGTATGTGGTATCTTACTATACTTGTCATTTTGATCTGATTTACTTCCAACTCCAATAAATCCTTCAGTGTTAGAAATTTTCTTAAAATATCCATTTATTGATAACGAAGATCCTCCTTGATAAACAAATCCTTGTTTGCCGTTAAGTGCTGCAAAAAAACAATAATCATCTAATTCAGCAGTTATTGATTTATTATTTTTCCCATCAATACAAACTACGGCTCTATCTGAGATATGATCAATAGTTTGATCATTTACTGCATCTAATAGAATATAGATAAAATCTCCTTGATGTGCAGTTCTAAGATGTAATGTTCCGTATTGAGATGGTATTGATTCCCATGAAGATTCTTTCCATTCAAGCTCATTTGTCCACTTGCCATCAAAAATTACTTTATCCATTGAACTAGAGATTGAAATGAGTATAGATTCTATTCCGTACACATTATTCATTAAGGGTAACAACAAAAAAATCAAAATTATAAAAATAGAATATTTCATGTTATGTGGATTACTTGTAATTAGATGAATGGTATTTTTTAATTTTAATGACTTCTAAAAGCAAGTTTATAGACTAATTTTTCTGAAATAAGATGTGAATAAGGTAATAATAATTGGAATAATTTTAGCAGGAATGGTTTTAGGAATTTGGGGTGTTTTATCGCTTGAGATCTTTTCTATTACAGGAGATAATGACATATCTGAACCTATTTTGGAAAAGGAAGGAGAAGATTCTGGTCTTGAACCAAAGCCTCCAGGAAGAAATTTTTCCATAGAACTTGATGAGAAAATGGGCCTTTCTGCTCCATGATATAGCCAAAATGGAACCATTTGTTCAAAAAAAATTCCATTAAGCATATAGGCAAATCTAGACTATATCCAATTAATGAAAAGATACACAAGCCTTGCTCTGATAGGTGTTCTTGTAGTAGGCATAGCAGGATTCATTAGCCTAGACGCTATTTCAGCAACCTCATTTGTCACAATGAAAGCTGCTTCTGAAATTCATGAAACTGGCCAAATGATAGGCCATGTAACCTATGAACTAAGAGGTGCCGACGGCAATATCAAACATTATTCTCAATTGGATAATGTGATAGTTGATGTAGGAACTGATTGTGCCGCAACAGCAATCTTTGACACTGATGACGCTGCTGGTATTTGTACTCTTGGAGTAGGTACCGGATTTTCATTCATCGCAATTGGAAATTCAACTAATACGCTTCCTTTAGCAAGTGTTGATGACACTGCATTAGACATTTCTGGTGATTGCAGTGCTGGTTTTGAAACTGCTGATTGCACAGGCGCTGAAACGAATCGACTTGATGGTACTGTTAGTATAACACCAGCAGATACACTAGGAACAGGCGCCGATACAACTGTATCAATTGTATCACCAGCATTTACATTCAATACACTTGGACCTGATGGAACTGTAATTACTCAGTCAGGACTCTTTGATAGTGATGATGGTGGTTCAAATAATATGTTCTCTGTAAGAGATATTCCTGGTCAAGGTGGAACTGGTCTTGCAGTTACAAATGCAGATACTCTATCAGTCACTTGGACAATAACCCTAGAATAGACTAACCATAGTTCTTTTTTAAATGAACTATGATTATTTTTTATATTTTAAATTGAAATTGTTATAAATTATTTTTTCTTTCGATAACCGTGACTAAAAGTTTTATCATATAGTCTTGAATATTCATACGATGTAGGCTTTACTACATCACCAATAATTACTATTGCGGTACGTGTAATTTTTTCTTTCCAAACTTTTTTTGTAATATCATTTAATGTTCCTGTAATAACTTTTTGATCATCCCAGCTTGCACGATAAACTACTGCTACAGGAGTAGATTTTGGATAACCACCAGCAATTGCCTGCTTTACTATATCAGATAATAGATGAACACTAAGATAGAAAATCATAGTTGCGCCATGTTTAGCAAGCTCCATAATTTGTTCCCGTTTAGGAACTTTAGTACGTTTTTCTGCTCTAGTAATAATAATAGTTTGAGTAACTCCGGGTAAAGTTAACTGAGTACCAAGTGCTGCAGCTGAAGCCAAAAAAGATGTAACTCCTGGTATGATTTCAGTGGTTATTCCTTCTTTTTCTAGATTATCAATCTGTTCTTTAATTGCACCATAGATAGTAGGATCACCATCATGTAATCTAACAATAACTTTACCTTTTTTTGCATTGTTCTTTAATAGCTTAAAAATTTCTTCTCTAACTAATTTTGCTGCATTATGTAATTTACCTTTTTTACATAATTTGAGAATACGTTGGGGAATCAAAGAACCAGAATATACTACTACATCAGCTTTTTGAATTAGTTTTTTAGCTTTGATGGTAATTAGATCAGGATCACCAGGACCACATCCTACAAAAAAAACTTTAGACACGTTTTATCACCATGATTGAAAAATACTTTGAAGTAAGGGTATCTTGAGTCACTTCACCGAGAGTTAATTTCCTTACAATTTCATGGTCTGTATCCAAGTCTTGACCTATAGCAAAAATAGATTCATCAGAAAATCCTGCTTCACGTATTAGTTTGATAACTTGATCAAAGTATCGTCCATCTTTAAGAAAAATCATGGTATCACAATTTTTTGCTATCTCTTTTACTTTGGATAAATCATAGCATGATGGTATTACTACCATTTTTTCAGCTCCTTCAGCTAGACTAATTCCAACTTTTGATGCAAATGTAAACATGGAAACTATGCCCGGAATGACAGTAATTTTAATCTCAGGATGTTTTATTGAAAGTTCACGATGAAGGTATATCCAAGTACTGTAAAGATATGGATCACCCACTGTCAGGTATACAACTTTTTTATTAGAAAGTGTGCTTTCTGCAATAATTTGTGAGTTTTTTTCCCATGTATTCTTTAGTGTGTCTGAATCTTTAGTCATTGGAAAAACAAGATGAACTATTTCTGGTTTTTTATCTTGGTCAATTAATGAAGAGACTACAGATAAAGCAATACTTGGTTTTCCCTCTTTTGATGTAGGACACATTATGACATCTGCATTTTTAATTGCATTTACAGCCTTTACAGTAAGTAATTCAGGATCTCCTGGTCCACAACCCACACAGGTTAATTCAGGCATGAAATCGTGGATAATTGTTCCTAATTAAAAGCTAGACTAGAAATCAACTAAGATTTTGTTGCTGAGATTATAGTAACTGGATTTCTTGCTAGCATCATTGTTCCTGTAGATGTTTTACGACTTTTAGATATTGCAATCTGTGTGATATCAACTGATTTAAAATTTAGTTTTTCCATAATTGACATAACAGAAAAAAGAGTTTCTATTAAAATAACCCCTACAACAATTCGACCTCCAGATTTTAATTTATTTTGACATAGTTCAATAATTTCTTTAGTATCTCCTCCAGTTCCTCCAATAAATATAACATCAGCTTCAGGAAGTTGAGAAATTTTTTCTTTTGCATTTCCTAAAATAACATTAACATTAGATAAACCAAATTTTTCAATATTCTTTTTTGTTAGTTCAACGGCTTTTGGATCAAAGTCTATAGCATAAACATTACCAGATGATTCTATTTGGAGTGCAGCTTCTACAGATATTGAACCACTTCCACAACCAATATCAAAGACAGTTTGACCAGGACATAGCCTAGCTTTACTTATTTGTAATGCGCGAATTTCTTCTTTAGTTATTGGAACATCGTCTATTCTTTCAAATTGTTCATCGGGAATACCTGGAGTTTTATTTTTCCACATTTAGACAAATGATCTTTTTTTACTATTTTAGTGCTATGTGAGTGGGGATGAAATTCTTAATTCGTTAGGAAGATTTACGATTGTATACGTCAAGATCCACATAAACAAATAGATGAAAACATAACTTCCAATGCCTGTAGTTACTAGTTTTTTTCTATCAGATCTTGGTAAGTTAAGATTCATTCCTTTTGCTATAAAAACAGAAGCAATGAAAAGAATTATCATAAAAGCAATTGATGCCCATCTTCGTTCTTCACCTTCTATGGAATCAAAGATGAAAGTAGCAGATGTACCAGCGATTACTGCAAGTCCAACTCTCAACCAAAAAAGTTTATCTAACTTACGTCTAGTGTAACTTTTTTCTTGGTCATTTTGTACAGGTTCTGTAGGTGGAGGAACTTTTGTATCAGGAACCTCAGATTTATCTGGAGTTTCTGGTTTTTCTGGGACCTTTTTATTCTTAGGATTATGTCTAGCCAAGAAATTTCTAGGTAGAATGTAAATAGCCTTGTATAAAATCTTTGGTTAGTAAAAGAGTCATTTAAGAAGAGTAAGAGTCTAATTTTAGATTCAGGAGATTTTACTATGAGACTTGCAGGGATTGAATTAAGATATCTGGTAAATTA
>Ga0209997_10000681_pt1 | contig 11708 bp, 12 predicted proteins | sample CR04metaG_FD_182079 | JGI IMG/M metagenome (GOLD analysis project Ga0209997, IMG submission 182079) | Deep subsurface microbial communities from Mariana Trench to uncover new lineages of life (NeLLi) - CR04 metaG (SPAdes) (version 2) | ecosystem: Environmental > Aquatic > Marine > Ocean trench...
TGCTCCTCCTCCAAATGATACTAACAATTACACTGTAAAGATAACCCATGAAAATGAATCGTATAGTCTTGGAGAATCAATAACATTTTCTGGAAGTGTCAACAAATATGATGAAGGCAGGAATTTACGAATTTCGATTTTTGATTCTAGTAATAACTTTATTGTAACTCAGAAAACTCCAGTTAATACTGATGGCACATTCTTACATAGTGTAATACTAAATGAGAAATTCTTTGATGGAAAATTTATAGTCAAAGCTCAATATGGAATTTCAAAGACAACAGTCAAAATAATATCATTTGTGATACAATCCAATGATGATACTTTAGTTTCTCAAGATAACGAAATTCCTGATTGGGTAAAGAATAATGCTGGATGGTGGGCAGCAGGAGAAATTGATGACAATTCATTTGTACAAGGAATTCAGTTTTTGATAAAAGTGGGACTGATGAAAATACCTGCTACTGAACAAGGTTTAGTTTCTCAAGATAACGAAATTCCTGATTGGATAAAGAATAATGCTGGATGGTGGGCAGCAGGAGAAATTGATGACAATTCATTTGTACAAGGAATTCAGTTTTTGATAAAAGTAGGACTGATGAAAATATCAAATTAACATGAAATGATTTTCATTTAATAACAAACATATCTTGAAACAAGAACTTTGGCATGATTTATACCTAAAATCTATCAAAAAACTAGTAGATTTATTTTCAAAGAATTCCATACATTTGCATGTCTGAATTTTCTCTTGTTGCTACTGGTGGCACATTTGACATAATTCATAGAGGTCATCTAACTTTACTTTCAGATGCATTTGCAATTTCTGATACAGTAATAATTGGATTAACTAGTGATGAACTTGCTGAAAAAAAGGGGAAGATCCTAATCAATAAATATAAAAATCGACTTGTGAATTTGATAACAGTTATTTTAAAAGAATTTCCAAACTCATCATTCCAAATTAACAAACTAGACAATGATTTTGGACCTGCTGTTTTAGAGAAAGAAGTTGAAGCTTTGGTAGTTAGCGATGAAACAAGTAATCAAGGTACCATTCTAAATCAACTTAGAGAAGAAAAGAAACTATCTCCTGTTAAAATCATAACAGTTCCAATGTTTTTGGCAAAAGATGGCACAAGAATATCTACCACTCGAATAAAAAACTCTGAAATTGATACAGAGGGAAACTTGCTATCAATTGACTAATAGCTTGTCTAACTTTGAGTAATTGGAATAAAACAAAATTCTAGAATTAAGCCTTATGACAATCATCAATTACATGATGAAAAAAATTGATACTGATATCTCAAACCTGAAACAGGGACTGCACCCTCAAAATCTCTTATTCTGGTATAATAAAATTATTAGAGAAACAATTGAGATGGCACCTCCTTGGCTTGAAGATAAAATCAAAGTTCATCAAGATCCAATCCTTACAATGAAATTTAATTTGGATATTTCAAAACGTGCAGTTAGATACTTTATGATTGTAGTTGATAATAACCTAGATGATATGCCATATTCAACAAAACTCTATTTTCTCAAAGTCCAAGAGATAATGTCGAATGAAATGGATAAATCTCTAGTTTGATACGATTTTATTATTTTAGGCATAGATTGAAGCTCTAACTATCTATATCCAATAAATTTGAATTCTATAGTATAATGGAACTTTACAAATCAAAGTATTTTCAGAAAAAAAACTCTGGAAGAAATTCTGATAGAAACGAAAAACCATTTCGTTCTTTTAGAAATTCCCGAGATGATAGAGATTCAAGATATTCCAGAGATGATCGAGGTTCAAGATATTCCAGAGATGATCGAGGAGGAGAATCTACAACTGTAACTTGTGCTGATTGTGGTACAGAATGTCAAGTTCCATTTGTTCCAAGAACTGATAAACCAGTATATTGCAATGACTGTTTCAGACAAAACAAACCACAAGATTCAGAAAATAATAGATATTCCCGAGATGATAGAGGTTCAAGATATTCCCGAGATGATAGAGGTTCAAGATATTCCCGAGATGATAGAGGTTCAAGATATTCCCGAGATGATAGAGGTTCACATTCAAGTAGAGATAATTTTAGATCTAAAAAATCAGGAACTGATAAATTTTTGAAAAAACAGGAGACCTTCTATTCTAATGGTTCAGAAAAATTCTATGCATCTCTCAAAGAAAAATTATTTGAAATTTTGGGAGGAAAAACTTGTTCTAGTTGTGGATTTAAGGATGAAAAAGCTTTAGGGATTAGTCATATGTTTGATGATAACTCTTTTGATAGTGTTAGACGTGGAGGGGCTGCATCCTCATGGGGAAAATACATCTCAGAACCAGACCTTGCTAGAAAAGAACTTCAGGTATTATGCTTAAACTGTAACGAAATTAGGCAACCTATGTCAAAACCAAAAGAGGATCAGTTAAAATTGAAAAAGAGCAGGCATTTTCCTAGATGATCTTTAAAACCGTCTTTGAGAATTTATTAACACTTTAATTATAATAATTGTGAAATCAAATCATGGATGGCGACTCAAAGGCATTAACAATTTCTCTAGTTGCTATGGTATTAATTGTAACAGTATATGCTTTGTTTACTGTATAATTTCACTCTTTCACAATTTCTACATTGCGTTCTAGAATATTAGTGGAAACTAGCTTGTGTTCTTTGTCAATAACTGATTGAATAAAATCCGCAAATTTCTCAACATTTGCTTTATCCTTTAGTAAAATACTGTGAGCAGATTTATCCTTAAGTGAAATCACCAGTTCATTTTCAACAATATTTAGAATCGATGTGAAGAATGTTTCTTTTCCACCCTTTATGAAAATTAAACTGGCAAATTTCTGAGCCTCATATTTATCGTTACATGTAATGCTGATTTTCATTTATTCTCAAAAAGAAATTCGTCTATTTGGTTTTTTGCTTTTTCTCTTTTTTCCTGATGAACTATGAGAAATTCGTTAATTTTTTCAATTAAAATTGCTTTTAGTTCCCCTGTAAGTAATTTTCCAGATTTATAATCTTCATAGATTGACTTCAATTTTTTGTCATCTGGTTCAAAAAATATTCTGAGATACTGATATGATACATCGATGTCTGGATTTCCTCCAAGTTTTCTATGTTGTTCAATATCTGGCTGTCCTCCTGAAAATGCATATTTGTTAATTTTCTTTTTCACTATATTTGGTGCGTCAGTTGTGAAAATTGTCCTACTTTCATTAGAAGCTGACATTTTTCCACCTGGTCCTTCTAAGCTTGGAATCATTATGTTGTGAATTAATGCAGGTTTTGGTTTTCCAATCTTTGGTGCAATATCTCTCGTTAATCTAAAGTGAGGATCTTGGTCTACACCCAAAGGAATCAAAACTGGTTTATCTTCAATAAAACATGGTGCAGACTGTAATGATGTATAAAAAATCATACCAATATTTGTTTCATTTGTAAAACCAAATGTTGCTTTTGTATTTGAAAAATTAATTTTCTTTGCTACTTGAGCTGCAATTGGATATAGAGTTTGAATATTTCTTGTATTGATGATAATTTTTGTTTTTTCTGGTTTGAAACCTAATGCAATAAAGTCTAGTGCATTCTCATATGCAAATTTCCCAGTTTCTTCTAATGTTAAGTTAGGTTTTGAATAAAATTTTTCATCATCTGTTAATTGAAAATACATGTTAACATCAAACTTTTCTTGTAACCATTTTGCAAAAACCCACGGTACCAAGTGCCCAATATGAGTATGGCCAGAAGGACCTCTTCCAGTATATAGAAAGAATTTGTTACCCTTTTCATAATCATCAAGAATTCTGTCCATCTCTCTATGAGAGAAGAAAATACCTCTTCTAAGCATGAAATGGTCTTCACCAGTTACTTTCTTGATCCTATCTCGTAATTCTGAAGAAATCTTTTCAGTACCAAATCTCTTGATTAATTTATCATAATCTATGTCTCCTTCAACATGCCAAGGAGTTACAATAAAGTCATCAGCTGACATTCAATCTGACTTAGGTTAAGGTTTAAAAAGTCTTTTTCGAACTTTCTCTGTTGTCACAAGTTTTTCATGATATTGAAAAAAAAATTATTGCTTCTCTAAAAGATAACCCTAAACAAACTCCTGAAATACTTGAAAAAAATACAAAACTTTCACCAGATCAGATTAGACGAGGAATTGAATGGCTTAAACTGAAAGATCTGGCAATTGTTAATGAATCTCAAACAAGTATGATTAGTTTAGATAAAAATGGTATAGAGTCTTTTCAAAAAGGATTACCTGAAAGACGATTATTAAATTTACTAAAGGATGGTCCTAGAAAATTATCTGATTTACAAAAAGAACTTGGACCTATTTTTGGACCTGCAATAGGATTATCCAGAAAAAACAATTGGGTTGATACATCCTCTGATCAAATTTTGCTTAAAAATTTTCCTTCAGAACTTCCTGGTGAAAAAACTCTTAAACAAATTGGGAACAATAAATTACCTCAAGACAAAATTGACAAAAATGATTTATTGGAACTTTTGAAAAGACCTGATTTTATAATCGAACATGTAATTAAAACCAAAGAAATTTCTTTAACTGATTCTGCAAAATCAATAAAACTTTCCGAGTCTTCTGGAGAAATAGATGTAGAAGCAAAAGTACCTCAAGTTTTTGTTGCAAGAACTCATCCATTAAAAGATATTATTGATGAAATACGTGAAATTTTTGTAACATTAGGATTTTCAGAAATTATTGGAAATATGACTCAGTCGAGCTTTTGGAACTTTGATGCTTTATTTACTCCACAAGATCATCCAGCAAGAGAACTACAAGATACATTTTATCTATCTGGTATCTCTACAAAAAAAATTGCAACTCCAGAACAAATTAGAAAAGTTTCTGAATCTCACAAAAAAAATTGGCATTATCATTGGGATATCAATGAAGCAAGAAAAATGGTTCTAAGAACTCATACTACTTGTGTAACAATCAAACATCTAGCTGAAAACAAGCCTGATGAAGCAAGAGTCTTCTCATTAGGCCGTGTGTTTAGAAATGAAAAGGTTAGTTACAAACATCTTGTAGAATTTACTCAAATTGAAGGGGTTGTTGTAGGAAAAGATGCTAATCTAAGAAATTTAATGGGAATTCAACGAGAATTCTATAAACGAATTGGAATTACAAAAATAAAATTTTGGCCAACATTTTTTCCATACACAGAACCATCACTTCAAACTATGGTATATAATGAAAGATTAAAAAAATGGGTAGAACTCTTTGGAATGGGAATTTTTAGACCTGAAGTAACTAAACCTCTTGGTATCACTAAACCTGTTTTGGCATGGGGGGGTGGTATTGAACGAATTGCAATGCTAAAATATGGTCTTGATGATGTACGAGAATTTTACAATAACAATTTGAGTTGGTTAAGGAGTGCTAGAAAATGCCAGTAGTAGAATTATCATACATTCGTCTTCAAAAATTAGTTGGTAAAGTAACAAAAAAACAAATTTCTGATGTCTTACCTTTTCTTGGATTAGATATTGAATCTGAAGATAAAGATCTAGTCCGAATTGAATACAGTCCAAACAGACCTGACTACTCAACTGATTTTGGAATTGCACTTGGATTGCAAGGATTACTTGGAATAAAAACAGGTGCAATAAAATTGAATATTAAAAAATCAAGAAAGTATGCTATATCTGTAAAATCTGAAGTATCAAAAGTCCGTCCTTTTGTTACTGGAATTGTTGCAACAAACGGAAAAATTGATGATAACACAATTAAACAATATATGACAATGCAAGAAGACCTTCATTTTGGAATAGGAAGAAAGAGAAAGAAATCATCAATAGGTATACATGATTTGGATAAGATCACTTTTCCTTTAGTTTACACAACCACTAATAGAAATCATAAATTCATTCCATTAAACTCTAAAAAAGAACTTTCAATTTCTGAAATTCTCAAAAATACGGATGTGGGAAAAAACTATGGTTCTATACTTGGAAATTCTTCTCATGTACCTCTAATTTTAGATGCAAATCACAAAACAGTTTCTTTTCCCCCAATAATTAATGCAGCAGAGACTACTGTAACAACAAAAACAAAAAATCTATTTGTTGAGGTAACTGGAATTAATAAAGAAGATGCTGAAGATATGCTTTCAGTTGTTGCAACCATTTTACAAAGTGCAGGTTTCACTTTAGAATCAGTTCAAATTTCTGGAGCAAAAAACTCTTTGCCAAAACTTGAACAAAAGAAATTGTCTGTTAGCCCCTCTTTGATTAATCAAACTCTTGGTTTGAATCTTAACACTTCAAAGATTATTTCGTCATTAAAAAAATCTAGGTTAGATGCATCAACAAAAGGCAAAAATATCATTTGTGGAATTCCTGCATATAGATTTGATATTTTTGGACCTATGGATTTGGTTGAAGAAGTTGCTTTAGGATATGGAATTCAAAATCTTGAACCTATGTTATCCCCCTCTCAAACACTTGGTCAAAAACATCCAAACTCAATTAGTTTACAATCTGTTTCTTCCATAATGACTGGATTAGGCTATATGGAAGTTCTAAATTCTAGCTTAACAAGCAAACGAATTCTTTATGATAATACCAAAAGAGATTCATCAAAAATTATCTCAGTTTTAGATTCTAAAAGTCTTGAACATACTATTCTTAGAGATTCACTAATTCCAGGATTAATTGATAATCTAGCAAAAAATATTCATGAATCATATCCTCAACAATTATTTGAGATAGGAACTATTTTTAATAAAACAAGTTCTGTAACTGAAGAAACTCATCTTTGTGCAATAAGCTCTCATAAGGATGTAAACTTTAGCGAGATAAAATCTGTTTTACAATCTGTTACTCAATCAATATTTGGAAAAATTTGTGAAACCAAAACTACCACTTATCCAACTTTTGAAAAAGGACATGTTGCAAACATCATTGTTGATGGGAAAATTGTTGGAATCATTGGTGAAATTAGTAAATTAACTAAAGATAACTTTAAGCTTAGAGAACCAATAGTTTCCTTTGAAATAAAACTACCTGATTAATATTTGACTAGGTAGACCATTGTATGCCCTAAGAGCAACCATGCAGACGGATTGGGATGATGTCGATCGTAATGATACCAATGATTTCTAATTCACCCAGGCATGGCACATTATGGGCAACCCCGGTTTCAGAACCCAAGGAGGTTTTGGCTAAAATACCAATGAGATTGTGCGAGTCAGAACCGGGGAACATTTACAATTTACAAAAACCATAAAACATCCGTTAGTGATACAAAGAACTGAAATGGTAAATTATTGGTTGGCAAAACAAGAACCTAGTGGACCCAGAGGCTATAACTTTGAACAACTAAAAAAAGAAAAAACAACAGTATGGGATGGAGTTCATAATAATCTTGCATTAAAGCATATGCGAGAAATGAAACCTAGTGATCTTGTTTTGTTTTATCATACAGGTGATGAAAGACAGGCTGTAGGAATAATGCAAGTTATTTCAAAACCATATCCTAACCCAAAAGAAGACAATGAACGTTTTATTGTTGTAGATGTAAAGTACAAAAAAGAATTGAAACGTCCAGTAACACTTGATGAAATGAAAAAAGAAAATAAATTCAAAGATTGGGAACTTGTCAGAATTTCAAGATTGTCTGTTATGCCTGTCCCAAAGCAAATTTGGGATGCAATTTTAAAGATTTCTCAAAACTGAATATGATCGGTTTATTGATATAGTAGATTTATTTAATTCATTCATGGCAACAGCTTATGTTTTAATAAACTGTGAACTAGGTTCAGAAGAAGCTATAATTCAGCAACTTAAGGGCTTAGAAGGTGTTAAAGAAGTTCATGGAACTTTTGGCGCATACGATATTTTGGCCAAGATTGAATCTGAAACTGTGGAAAAACTTAGAGAAACCATTACTTGGAAGATCAGAAAAATTGAAAAGATTCGTTCAACTCTTACTCTAATGGGTATTGAAGGCCAGACATAAACACCCTTTTTTCTTATTATGATTTTACATTTTATTTTTGTTGTAAAAGAAAAAGATCGTGAAAAACGACAATTTGAATTTGAATATATTAAAAAAATGAGCCAGTTTTACAAGGTATGGATTAAAGAAAAATTTGGAAAAGATTATGAAATTCAATGCGATGAATTGATTACAAAACCCAGAAGTATTTTTCAAAGACTTGATACACATACTCTTCTTAGTGATCATTACCAAAGAGGAAAAGACATTTATCATTTCTATCTAACCCATTTTAGACCATTCTGGACTGATTGCACCTGTGAAGGATATCATGCTGAAAATTTTGGAATGATATTATGGCAACAACCTAAAGAATCAAATGATTCATTATTTCTTGCAGAAAAAAACTGTACTACTGTATCTCATGAATTACTCCATGAATTATTACGAATTTCTAAAAACAAAAAATTTATTCATGATGTTCATGACGTTTGGACAAAACATCTCTTTGAACAATTAGAATTTGAACAATATGGTGAAGATTTTCAAAAAACTGATGATAAACCTATGTTTCTAACAATGGATACTTCACAACTAAACATACAAAATAATATTTCAACTTAACACTTTGTAACAGAATAGATGTTGTTTTCAAAGTTTGCTGTTTTGAAATTCAACATATTTTCCGGATCATCATTTCTTGATTTACTCAAATTTTCAAGTTCTACTAATGCATCACCTCTAAAACCTACTGAAGAACCATAAATTGCATCCGTTAACATTGTTCCGTGTTCCCCATTCTTAATGTCATCTACCATTTCATAAAATCTTGCAGTTTCTTTTTTGTTAACAGGATTTCCAGTTGCTTTGTTATATGCAACTGCAATATACATTCCATTATTTTTTACTGCAACAGGAATTTTATGATTTTTACCTTTTGCACCCGGAATTGTTTCATTAACTAAAACTTCACATTTATGATACATGCTTGAAACATATGCATAGAATCTATATTGTGCATATGTTCCTGCATCATCTTCTTTACAACTAACAAAAACTCTATGCAGCAGTTCCAAAGCCTCGTCATTCATGCTTTGTAATCTATCATCAATTCTTCCTCTTTCAAGAAGATCCGATTTGCATTCTTTTGCAATCAATACTAAAATGAAATCTGGTAAATTGTAATTTTTTAGAGCAGCAACAAATGCTCCTGCTTGTGACATACCAAATTTTGGAAAACCTTTATTGACCATATTTACACCTCAATTTATAAAATTTGAAACTCCCCAATATTCAATAAGAAAGCTGCTTTTAACTTATAATTGTTAAGAATTTACATGTATATTGGAATGATTTTCCAAGTTTAAATTGTAAATATTAAATCCTGGATAAATTTATTACATCGTGTGGAAATCGATGATACTGAATTTGTTTCATGTGTTTATCAAAAATTAAAAGAAAATATTGTAAAATATAGAACAATAATTGGAAAACCACTTACACTTACTGAGAAAATTTTAGCCGGTCATTTTAATGAAATTTCTAACAAAAGTTTTACTGGTGGAAAAGATTATGTTTTTCTAAAACCTGATAGAGTTGCATTACAAGATGTTACTGGGCAAATGGTAATGCTTCAATTTATGCAAGCTGGACTTAAACAAACATCTTTACCAACAACAGTACATTGTGATCATCTCATTAGGGCTGAAGTTCAAGGTGATGTTGACATGAAAGTTTCTCTAAATAAAAATAGTGAAATTTTTAAATTTTTACAATCCACTTGTGCAAAATTTGGATGTGGTTTTTGGAAACCTGGAGCTGGAATTATTCATCAAGTGGTTCTTGAAAATTATGCATTTCCTGGAGGGTTGATGATTGGCACAGATTCTCATACTCCAAATGCTGGTGGTCTTGGAATGATTGCTATAGGGGTTGGTGGGTTGGATGCAGCTGAAACCATGGCAGGTTTGCCTTGGGAATTACTTTATCCAAAACGAATTGGAATTAAATTAACTGGAAAATTAAGTGGATGGACATCCCCTAAGGATATCATTCTCAAAGTTTCTAAGGAATTAACAGTTTCTGGGGGTACTAATTCAATAGTTGAATACTTTGGATCTGGAACAAAATCTATCAGTTGTACTGGCAAAGCTACAATTACTAATATGGGCGCTGAAATTGGTGCAACCTGCTCAATTTTTCCATATGATGAAAGAATGGAAACTTATCTGAAATATACTAACAGGAGTGGTATAGCTGAATTAGCAAATCAAAATAAAGAATTACTTGTTGCAGATCCTGAAGTTGAAACAAATCCTGAAAACTTTTTTGATAAAGTAATTGAAATCAATCTATCAACATTAGAACCTCATATTGTTGGACCTCATACTCCTGATTTGGCAAGAACAATTTCAGAACTAGCTGATGACGTGAAATCTAATGACTATGTTGATCCAATTTCTGTTGCATTAATTGGTAGTTGTACAAATTCATCTTATGAGGATATGTCGAGAGCAGCAAGCTTAGCTGAACAAGCAAAAGCAAAAGGAATCAAAGCTAAAATTCCATTATTAGTTACTCCTGGTTCTGAACAAATTCGCGGAACTATTGAAAGAGATGGACTAATGGATTCTCTTAAAGAGATTGGTGCAACTGTTTTAGCAAATGCTTGTGGTCCATGTATTGGACAATGGAATAGACCTGAATTAGAAAAAAATCAAAAAAATACTATTGTTACATCATATAACAGAAATTTTCCAGGAAGAAACGACGGTCATAGAAATACTCTGAACTTCATTGGTAGTCCTGAAATGATTATTGCCTTAGCTTTAGGAGGAAAACTTTCCTTTAATCCATTAAAAGACGAGCTAACTGCAGCTGACGGAACAAAATTCAAACTTGAGCCGCCTAAACCTGCACCTGAAGTTCCTGAAAAAGGGTTTCTGATACCTGAGGGAATTTTTATTGCACCTTCTAAAAATTCTGATAATGTTGATATCATAATTGATCCTAACAGTAATAGATTACAACGTTTGGAACCCTTTCCAAAATGGGATGGAAAAGATTTTGAAGAAATTCCAATAATGATTAAAGCCTTTGGCAAATGTACTACTGACCATATATCTCCAGCAGGTGCATGGTTATCACTTCGAGGACATTTAGATAACTTGAGTGATAACCTACTTTTAGGAGCAGTTAATGCATTTAACAATGAAGTAGGTCACGGTAAAAACATTCTAAACAATAAACTTGAACCATTTTCAAAAATTGCTAGGCAGTATAAAGAAAAACAAATGAACTGGGTAATAATTGGCGATAATAATTATGGAGAGGGTAGCAGTAGAGAACACGCTGCTATGACTCCAAGATATTTGGGATGTGTCGCAGTTATTACCAAAAGTTTAGCTAGAATACATGAAACCAATCTAAAAAAACAAGGGATTTTAGCACTGACCTTTAGCATCCCTGATGATTACGATAAGATTCTTGAAGATGATAAAATTAGTATAATAAATTTAAATGATTTAGAACCCAACAAACAAGTCAAATGTATAATTTCACATAGTGATGGTAGTAAAGAAGAAATTTTATTAAATCATTCATATAACAAATCTCAAATTGAATGGTTCAAATCTGGCTCTGCACTAAATATTTTAAAAAATAATCAATAGAATTTTTAACGTGGGGCCGACCGGAATTGAACCGGCGACCTACGGGTCACTACAGCT
>Ga0209997_10000684_pt1 | contig 11694 bp, 11 predicted proteins | sample CR04metaG_FD_182079 | JGI IMG/M metagenome (GOLD analysis project Ga0209997, IMG submission 182079) | Deep subsurface microbial communities from Mariana Trench to uncover new lineages of life (NeLLi) - CR04 metaG (SPAdes) (version 2) | ecosystem: Environmental > Aquatic > Marine > Ocean trench...
TGCCAGACGACATTGAGCAGTTGTTCGTCAGAGCCATCAAGGGAGAACTGTAACCCTCTGCATGGCAGAACGAGAAAGACATCGAATTACCTTCTTCGGCGCCCAATCGCTTGTTGCGATCGTAGCTAGAGGCCAGCGGATATAGAGACACACATGGATATTATCGAAGGCCTTGTCAGCGGGTTCTTCCAGGCAGTCAGCCTGGAAGTGTTTCCTTTCTTGCTTGTCGGAGCTGTGTTTGGCCTGGTCATAGGGGTCATTCCCGGGCTAAGCGGCCACTTTGCCATGGCCATGGTGATTCCTTTTCTTTACGCGATGGAGCCCGCCGCTGGCATCGCGTTTCTGTTGGGCGCTCATTCAACCGTCGCTCAAGGTGGCGGCCTGACCGCGATTCTTTTTAGTACCCCCGGAACAGGACAAAATGCGGCGACCTTGTTGGACGGTCCCCCGATGAGAGACCAGGGACTGGCTGGCCTGGCCACCGGGGCGGCATTGGCGTCGTGCTTTCTTGGCGCGGCGTTTGGTGCAGTCACCCTGGCATTGCTGATCCCGGTACTGCAGCAAGTCGTTTTGTTTTTCGGTCCACCGGAAATATTCGTATTGGCGATTCTGGCGCTGACATTCGTCGCCGTGTTGGGCAAAGAAGACTTGACCAGAAGTATGATCGCCGGACTAGCCGGCCTGTTGCTAGCCATGGTCGGGCTGGACAATGTGACGAACCAGGAAAGGTTTACCTTCGGACTGTTCGAGTTACGAGATGGTCTCTCTCTTGTGCCGGTTATTCTTGGGTTATTTGCTGTTGCGGAAATGTTCGACCTATGGGTGCGACGGGGCAGTCTTGCCGGCGGAATGCACGCTAACAGGCTCTCGGCCAAAGAAACGCAAAAGCAAATATTTCAGGGGATCGGAGAGGCCTTCAAGCACTGGTGGCTCGTATTACGCTGTAGTGCCATTGGCGCAACTATGGGGCTCGTTCCGGGCCTGGGAAGTGCGCCGGCGGCGTTCGTCGCCTATGGCCACGCCAAGCAATCATCTAAAAACAGAGACACATTTGGCAAAGGCAATATAGAGGGCGTCATAGGCTCCGAAGCCGCTAATGATGCTGTTGAAGGCGGGGCATTAGCGTCGACCCTCGCGTTCGGCATTCCGGGAAGCTCGTCCATGGGTATTCTACTGGCCGGACTTTTTATTCTCGGTGTGGAAACGGGGCCCAATATAATTACCTACAATGTTGATCTCGTATTTCTTATGCTGTTTACAATCATCATCGGTAATCTGATTGGTACCATTGTTGGATTGTTTCTCGTGAACCCCTTGTCCCGGGCCACAAGTCTGCGTGCGTCGATACTGGTTCCCGTATTGCTGGTTGTTGTATTTACCGGAGCGTTTGCGGTAAATCGTTCCGGGTTTGATATCGGCGTAGCTATCGTGTTTGGGGTTCTGGGGTACCTAATGAAGGAACTGGGATACTCCAGAGCGGCTTTGCTCATTGGTTTTGTGTTGGGATTTGCCGTCGACAAGAACCTGTATCTTGCCTTACAGCTATCGGGTCCTTACTTTCTGCTGGACCCGATTCCTTTGACACTTGCGATCATCACCCTGGTTTTCCTGGGCTATAACGTATGGACTATCATTCGTGACAATCGAAGGGCAAAAAACCGTGCGCGATAAGCGATCCGTGACGAAAGCAGGAGATCGCGACGAAGAAGAGAGCGTCGCAAACAAGAAAACATTGGAGTTGTGTTTTATTGTTGTCGTTGGCCTGTTTGTGGCCGCCGCGTTTATTTCGGCATTAAGTTACGACCTCGTATCTGCGAGAACGCCGCTCTTCATTATGGTGCCTCTCTTGATTCTCATTGGCGGGCACGTTATCCGCGTGAAGACAGCGTCTCGAAACATTGATGTAGTGTCCATTCTATTGCTGGTCGTCAGGGGAGAAAATCCGAACTTCAATATTGTGGCCGGATTCGTTGGCTGGATGGTATTGCTGCTGGCACTGATAACTGTTGCCGGGCACTATGTTGGTATCGCAGCATTAATGTTCATATTGCTGAGGATCGTCTCGAAAGAGAAAATGTTGTTGTCTTTAGCGATAACCACTGGCGTGACACTCATGATCTTTATTCTCTTTGAGTTAGGGTTCGATATTGAGCTTTACCGAGGTGCGATCTATAGAATCTGGGCAGGAGATGCGGACTATTAGGCGAGGAGGCGCAAAGTGAGCGACCTGAAGCTATCCATCGCTATGGGGGACTATGACCGGACGCGACCTATTGTCGACGGCAGGGTCAAGATCGACGGTGTCGATGCCACCTGCATGCTGCTATCTCCCGAGGAGATGTTCTTCCGCGCCTTTCGACACCACGAATTTGACGTCAGTGAGCTTTCCATTTCCAGCTATTGCCTCAGTGTGGCCAATGGAAGCCCCCATTACATCGCGATGCCGGTATTTCTGTCGCGCGCTTTCCGGCACACCTCGATCTATATTCGTACCGATCGCGGCATCGAAAAACCGCAAGATTTGAAAGGAAAACGAATCGGCATTGCGGAGTATCAATTGAGTGCGAACGTCTGGGTCCGAGGGCTTCTCGAGGATGGCTACGGGGTCAAGCCATCCGACATCATCTGGATTCGGGGCGGCATGGATACACCCGGACGAGCGGAGAAAATCCAACTGGATCTGCCCGCCGACATCCGAATCGAGGAGGCTGAGGCGGATACAACGCTCAATCAGATGCTGGCAGATGGCGATATCGACGGTTTCATCGGGCCACGATGGCCAAAATGCTTTAATGAGGGCCACCCACATGTCGGCCGACTTTTTTCGGATTCAATCAGCGCCGCGGAAAGTTATTTTCAGCAGACTGGGATTTTTCCGATAATGCATGTGTTAGGCGTGCGGCGAACGCTAGCCTCCCAGCACCCGTGGCTGCCCGGTGCCTTGTTGAAGGGATTTTTTCAAGCCAAGGCGATCGCGCAAGCAGCGCTCAATGACACGTCCGCGGCAAAGGTAACGATGCCATTCGTTGAGGACAATCTCGACAGGGCCAAACGACTCATCGGTCCGGATTACTGGTCCTACGGCATCCCTGAAAACGCAAAGGTCCTGGATATATTTTTCGATATGCATTTTCGTCAAGGATTGTCATCTCGTCGCGTAACCATAGAAGAAGCATTCCACCCTGCCACAGTCGAAGTTTATAGCCTTTAGCATGAACGGTCGTAACCCGCGTCAAACCGAAATTGATTCTATTTGCCTGCTTGGCTTCGGGGAGGTCGGTCAGACACTGGGCGCTGACCTTGCTGATACAAAACTGACTGCCTATGATATTTTGTTTGCCGATGACGACAGTGCTCCAAGTAGAGCACTAAAGAGTTCGGCCGTTCGAAAATGCGATACGGCGATCGAGGCGGCCGAAAACTGTGATCTCATCATATCGGCAGTCACGGCTGCAGAGGATCTTAACGCCGCAGAATCCGTTGCCGGAGCAGTTTCCAGGGGCAGCTACTTTCTTGATCTGAATTCCGTTGCTCCACACACGAAGGAAAGTGCGGCGAGGATCATCGATAATTCAGGCGGCCGATATGTCGAAGGCGCGGTCATGTCGCCAATTGCTCCGAAACGCATTGCATCTCCGATGCTACTCGGAGGACCGCACGCGAGCGAGTTCAAAGCGCTTGCCGTGTCGCTGGGTTTTAGCGGAGCCACTGTGTATTCGGAGCGGATAGGTGGAGCGTCTGCGGCCAAAATGTGCCGCAGCATCGTCGTGAAGGGTATCGAATCACTGTTATCAGAATCCATGCTTACCGCACGTCATTATCATGTTGAAGAAGACGTGCTCGAGTCGCTCGGAGATTTGTTTCCCGGTATCGATTGGCCGGAGCTGGCCCGATACATGATGTCGAGAAGTATCGAGCATGGCACGCGACGAGCAGAGGAAATGCGTGAAGTGGTAGCGACCGTTGCCGATGCTGGTCTCGCACCATTGATGAGTGAGGCCTGCGCTAGACGTCAGGAATGGGCGGCGTCGTTCAAAAACGAATTGCGACACGAAACGCTTACGGAAATGCTGGACGCGATGCTGTCAAACGCAAATAAATCGAGCTAGCCGAAGTAAATGGATACGGACTGGCTTGTATTTGACCCACTTCCGTCGCGGCCGGCGTTTACTCCGCCGCGGGGGTCGGTAGATGCACATTGCCATGTGTTTGGACCGGGCGATAGATTTCCGTTCGCAGCCGAACGCAAGTACACGCCCTGTGATGCTCCGAAGGAAAAATTGTGGGAACTTCGCGATTTTCTCGGTTTTCAACGTAACGTTATTATTCAGGCCACGTGCCATGGGGCGGATAATCGGGCTCTTGTTGACGCTTTACGGCACTCTGGCGGCCGCGCACGCGGCGTCGCCGTGGTCGATAGCAGCACGACGAGTAATCAACTTGAATCGCTTCACACCGCAGGCGTACGCGGCCTGCGTTTCAACTTCGTAAAACGCCTGGTCGATTCTCAATCGCATGATGAACTTGGGGATATTGCCGAACGCATAGGGCCACTGGGATGGCATATCGAGATTTACTTTGAGGCGCAGGATTTGCCCGAGCTTTATGACTTCTTTGCGTCACTGCCAACCACAGCGGTTGTCGATCATTTGGGCAGACCTGATGTCACAAAGCCGGTTGATGGCGAGGACTTTGAGCTATTCGTGAAGCTCATGCGGGAGAACGAGAACTTCTGGTCAAAGGTCAGTTGTCCCGAGCGGCTCTCTGTCGTGGGCCCACCTGGTTACGATGACGTTGTGCCATTTGCCAGGCGAGTAATCGAAGCCTTTTCAGATCGTGTTATCTGGGGTACCGACTGGCCGCATCCAAATATGAAGTCGCATATGCCTGACGACGGCAAGCTAGTCGATTTTATTCCGAAAATTGCAACGACAACCGAGCTACAAAAGAAATTGCTCGTGGACAATCCGATGAGGCTCTACTGGCCTGAGGAGGTCGCCTGATGCCGCTCGACAAGCCCTATAAAGACATTCCTGGAACAACGATATTTGATGCCGATATGGCGCGGCAGGGCTACCATCTGAATCAGTTTTGCATGTCACTGATGAATCGAGACAACCGGGAGCAGTTCAAGGCAGACGAGACGGCCTATCTCGAGCAATGGCAGATGACTGATGACCAGAAACAGGCAGTACTAGATCGTGATTACAATCGCATGATAGTGCTTGGAGGAAATATCTATTTTCTCGCCAAGATTTTTTCCACAGATGGTGTAAGTTTTGAACAGGCGGCTGCTTCAATGACCGGTTTATCCCGCGAGGATTACAGACAAATGATGATGGACGGAGGGCGTTCGCCAAAAGGTAATCTGTATAAGGTGGAATAAATCGATGGCTAGAATTACAGCGGGAGTTGCGACGTCGCATGTGCCAGCGATAGGTGCGGCGATTGATCTGGGCAAAACCGCCGATGACTATTGGAAGCCTGTGTTCGCAGGCTACGAGTTTTCCAAAGACTGGATTGCAAGAGAGAAGCCCGACGTCGTATTCCTTGTCTACAACGATCATGCATCTGCGTTTAGTCTGAAGACTATTCCAACGTTCGCGATTGCCTGCGGTGAAGCGTTTAAACCCGCCGATGAGGGTTGGGGGCCGCGACCGGTGCCAACCGTTAAAGGTTGTCCGGACCTGGCGTGGCATATCGCGCAGTCCGTGATCCAGGATGATTTTGATTTGACGGTGATGAACGAGATGGATGTCGATCATGGACTTACGGTGCCGCTGTCATTGATGTTCGGTCAACCCGAGGCATGGCCCTGTCTCGTTATTCCACTGCTAGTGAACGTCGTTGTCTATCCACCTCCGTCGGGACAGCGCTGTTATGACCTGGGAAAAGCAATCGCGAGAGCCGTTAAGTCGTTCGACGACGATTTGAATGTACAGATCTGGGGTACCGGGGGAATGAGTCACCAGCTTCAGGGGCCACGCGCCGGGCTTATTAACACGGAGTTTGATCACGAGTATCTTGAGCTGCTGTTAAACGATCCGGATAGGCTCGCACGAAAGCCCCATATTGATTATTTGCGCGAAGCAGGTTCCGAAGGCATCGAGCTCGTCATGTGGCTGACAATGCGCGGAGCGTTGAACGCAAATGTTAACGAGCTACATCGTTTTTACCACGTACCGGCATCGAACACGGCCCTTGGACACGTCATTTATCAAAACACATGAAATAAGCTAGGGACACGAAATGAAAGTAGTCGTTGCAGGCGTTGGTGCGTTCGGTCGTAAGCATCTTAATGCTATTAAAGAAATCGACGATGTCGAAGTGGTCGCTCTGGTGGGACGCAGACAGGAGCAGACTCAGTCTGTAGCGGATGAGTATCGTGTTGCGTTCGCCTCGACAGATCTCTCTGCAGCACTGGCGCTCCCCGGCGTTGATGCGGCGATACTTTGCACACCGACATCGATGCATGCGCAGCAAGCCATCCAATGCATGGAGGCAGGCAAGCATGTTCAGGTGGAGATCCCGCTGGCAGACTCCTGGGAGGATGCGAATGCGGTCAATTCGCAGCAGGAAAAAACCGGGCTTGTCTGCATGGTCGGCCATACGCGCCGCTTTAATCCCTCGCATCAATGGGTCAATCAGCGAATCCGGAAGGGTGAGTTAAGGATTCAGCAGCTGGATGTGCAGACTTATTTCTACCGTCGCAAAAACATCAATGCTAACGGCGAACCGCGGTCCTGGACCGATCACCTGCTTTGGCATCACGCGGCGCACACGGTGGATCTTTTTCAGTATCAGACCGGCGAGAAAGTTGTGGCTGCGAACGGCATAGAGGGACCACACCACCCGGAACTTGGTATCGCGATGGACATGTCCATACAATTGAAAACAGAGAGTGGCGCAATCCTGACTTTGTCGCTGTCGTTCAACAACGATGGACCGTTGGGGTCAGCATTCCGTTACATCTGCGACAACGGTACCTACATTGCGCGGTATGACGATCTGGTGGATGGTCGTGAAGAGCCGATTGATGTCTCGAGCGTCGACGTCTCAATGAATGGAATCGAGCTCCAGGATCGGGAGTTCTTTGCCGCGATCCGGGAAGGCCGCGAGCCGAATTCATCGGTTGCGCAGGTGCTTGATTGTTACCGCGTTCTCGACCAAATCGAAAGGCAGTTCGAACCCTGATACAGATTGCTTATTCCGATTGGTGTAAAAGTTCAAACCGTTTAATAAGGGGTCAAAGATGAGACTGCGTACGTCGTATAATTGTGGAGTGCATGGGGCAATGCAGAGTCGTACGACTATCCTAGCCGGCTTAATTTCTGTCATGGCACTGATGTTGTTTGCAGTGTCTCCCGCCAACGCGCGAGGGCAATCCACCGAGCTGAAACTCTTGATGGGGGATGTTTCTCTTAACAAGCTGCCGTTTGTGATGGCCTATGAAGAGGGGATTTACAAAAAAAACGGACTCGAGGTGAAACCGATGTTCACATCCGGCTCCGTCGCAATCATACGGCGAAGCGGGGTCGATGTTCCCGAGGAATTTATCGTCAAGGGTGATATTCAAACACCGATCAGAATTAGCGGCTCCGCTCCTACCATCGTCAGACTAACGACCAGAGCAGGGTCATGGGATCCCATGATACTCGGCTCCACGCACCGAACCTCGCGTTGGCGCATCATAAGCCGTGCCGATATTACCTCCGCAGAGCAGCTCAAGGGAAAGCGGATTGGTTATTCCGGCTACGGCGCCGTAACCCATTTCGTGGCCATCAGTTTTGCCGAGGCCATGGGTTGGGACGCGAATTCTGACTGGTCGATGCTCAGCGGTGGACTGGGCGTGGAGGCCCTGCAAAATGGGTACGTCGACGCTTTTGTTGCCCCGGAGCTTCACGCAACCATGGCGGTCAATGCCGGCTTCAAGGTACTCGTTGATCTGAGCGAGTACGACTTGCCAGTCGCGGGTTCCGCAATTGTGGTGGATCGTGCCTGGCTCAAGGACAATCGGGATACCGCCCGCCGTTTCGTCAAGAGCGCCGTGGAGGCGATTGCCCTGCTGAAAAATGACAAACAGGCAACCTTCCGAACCGTGGGCAAATGGTACCAACTGAAAGACCCGGAATTGCTGGAGTACTTTTACCGCGAGGCTAAAAAGATCCCGAGCAAACCCTATCCGCCGTATGAGGGCATCAAGAAGGTCATGGAGGTTTACGATAGCCACGAGATGCGAAAGTACACACTGGAGCGCTTCTACGACGACAGCTTCGTCCGAGAGTTGGACGAAAGCGGGTATATCGACAGCCTTTATAAATAGATTGCTGGACAGGATCGCGGTAATGCCAGCAGACTCAGGGACGACGGATTTTTCAACGCCGCCACCGCATCACGATATGCCGAACACTTTCAAACACAGAATCTGCGCCGGCTTCGCTCGATGACTGAGTCCCTGCAACATTCAATGTCGCCAAGCAAGCGTCACGGCATCGCAAGCCGCAACGCGTGCGTGGCACTGAGTGTGATGGCCATACTGATTCCGGTTCTGCTGGTTGAGGCAGTCCGCGCCGAGCCCTCAGCAGAGGACGAGGTCGTAGAAATGCTCGCGCAGCCGGCGCCATATCACGTGGTATCGCCGGAGTTGTTCGCAAGGCTGGGCTGGGATTTGCCTGACGGCGGCGCTACCGTCAAGGCGCTGGCCGATGCAACGCCGGGTGGGGCGCTGGACCCGCGAGAGTTGGCAGCCATACCGGTTGATACGCTCGGCTACCGGGCAACCTGGCACGAAGTAAGGTTCCGGGTTTACGGGCTCGATTGGGACATATCGGGTCTTCATCTGATGCCGGAAGCCCCGCTCCCTGGCTTGCCTGCCATGGTCATTATCAACGGTGGAGCGGCAAACTGGTACGAGTTTTTTCTGGATCCGCTGAATCGGGCCGGGCTCGGTCAGTATTTAGCGCAAAGAGTTCCGGTGCTCCTTGTCAGCATACCCGGGAATTTTCGACACGGCGGCTGGACGGAGAACGAGTTCGACAAGCGTATTCCGGGATATCTGCTCGACCGGGACGTGTCGCGCGAAGAGGCCGCGGTTCGCACTGCCGTTTACACTTTTCGGGTCGTTACCGACGGCATAAAGGCCATCGTCGAAAAAGTGGTGCAAGGGCCGGCGGTCATCATCGGTCACTCAACCGGCGGAGAAGTTCAGTTCATCCTGAAAAACTCAAGCCTGCGGACCAAGGTACGCGATCTGTCGCTCGGTTGGGGCACCGGCGGCCCTGCAGGGATGCAAGCCATGCGGGAATTTCGCGGCATACGACGCGGCGACGATTACCCTCACGTCAGTCAACTGCGTGCACGCACGCCGGATCAATATGCTGGTGGCTACCTTGGTCCGCTGAATCCATTATGGGAATCGAACAAATCAAGACAGGCGATGGCGGAACAGTGGATGGGGAAGGAGCAACGCCGGCGCGCGCAGTTCAAGCAGCCGTTGCAGGATATGGAGCATTCCGGTGCCGTCGACCTGCGCTCGCACATTGCAGCGCAGATTCGCGACACTCTCAAAGGCAATACCCTGGGTGTCGATGCCGACGAGGTGATTGGGGACCTGTTCAGTACCATGCATGCGCCGATTGCCGGCTACCGAAAAATGATCTGGACGACGGCGCAGCGCGACACTGGCCACTGGAACGCCGATCCGGAGAAGGCGCGTGAGCTACGCGTAGCCAACGAATTTCGTGAGGGCAACCCCGCTGTTCCTATGCGTGTCTTGTTGTTCGACGTTCCCATGACACATTACGGGCACATCGAGAAGCCCCGGCAACTGGCGGGCGGACTCGTGGCGGCGTTGCGCTGGCTTGCCACTCCCTGACACCCGCGGTGCAATCTAACGGTATGCACTTGGCCAGGGCGGAAGCGCATATTATCGTGTTTCATCGTTGTTTTATGCTATGCACAGTGCGATCGGGATGGATGCGCTGATCTGCGGCGACGGAGTGCGCGCCGGATGGCCAGCCGTGGTGACATAAATAAGACTGCCGCCAGGTGGTAAGTGGAGACCGCGGCGATTTGGCATCTCGGCGGTCCTGCATTGTGAATTCCGCGTGTACGCGGCAAACGGTCGCGGTATCATCTTCTGCATTGGTGTCGTCGCCTAATTTAGGTTCAGTGAACGTTTCTATTGACCTGCGGAGCGGGCCGAGAGGGGAGCACGGTGATGTCAACTGATCGAAAAGAGAACACGACGAAGGCGGGAGCCGCTCAGGTGGGGCGCAGAGAGTTGCTTTTGACAGGAGCGGCGATCTCGGTTGGATCTCTGTTCACATCGAGTTCAAGATCGGCAGCTGCGTCGAGTCGAACAATCGATATTCCAGGCGCTGAGGACCTGGTGCCCAAGAACATGCCGACGGGTTTTTCCAAGTCGGAAATGGAGCGACGCTGGAAAAAGGCCCGCGATTGGATGAAGAAGGAGCAGTTTGATTGCCTGCTTGTGCCGGCGCGCCCGGGAGGCAACGCCGACGTCAAGTGGCTGTCAGAGAGTGCAGCGAATTGGATGGTCTTCCCCGCAGAGGGACAGCCAACCTTGATCTTTCGCCGATGTCAGGAACGCGACGCAATTCGCGAAAAGTCTCCCATAGAGTTCGACATGCGCATTAGCCGCTTCAATCGCTCGCAGCTCCTCATCGATCGCCTCAAGGAACTCGGGTTGGACAAGGCGCGCATCGGTGTCGGTAACCTCTCCGGACAAATGCGCAATGACGAGGGCGCCGTAAGCTACATCACTATGTCGAGGCTCAAGGAAACGTTGCCGAAGGCGAGGTTTGAGACGGCCGTGAAATTGCTCATGAGAGTAAAACTTCAGCGCGGCCCGGAAGAGATTGCGGTCTTACGACTCGCCAGCCGCGTCAGCGAGCTGGCGGTGCGGGCGATCGTCGAGACTGCAGGCGTCGGTGTAATGCAAAGGGAGGTCTGGTTCAACGTTTTCAAGACGCTCTTGGACGCCTCAGGTGAGGCACCGTCATCAATTTCGATTCGGGTCGGGGACGAGGCCAACACCGCACGCGGACGGCCACTCAACGAGGCCATGCAAGCAGGACAAATATGCAGTCAAGAGCTGTCCGGGTCCGTTCTCGGATACAACTCGCAGGTGAACCATGCCATGTGCGTGGGTCCACCCGCACCGGCCAACTGGGAGTCGGCATTTAAATATTGCGTCGAAGTGTTCCATACGCTATTGGATGCTGCCAAGCCCGGCGTGAGCTTCCAGGAGTACAGCGAACTCTACCGTAAAAAGGTAGAGGAGAGAGGCACAGCTTGGTGGGGCGTCGTTTATCATACAGGCGGCGCCTCAGGCGACGGACCGCGGATGGGACCGACCCGCCCAGACGAAAACAGCGATCTGGTGATACAGCCTGGGATGGTATTTACAATAAAGCCGCGGTTCGCTATCGAAGGTGTGAGGGCTCCGTCGGCGCAGGTCGGAGATCCCGTCCTCATTACTGAGACGGGCGCCGAGCGCCTGGGTCGGCGTAAGCTCGAGGTAATCACGCTCGGGACCTGATGTAGCTCTCGGGCTAGCTTTGCCTTTTTCCCGTTCGCTTGAGGTCGTTCTCCTGTCTGTGGCGAATTAGTGCTCAAGCCGCGACAGGCAGATGGTATAGGCCTCGGCAATGACTACGCCAGCAGTAGGAA
>Ga0209997_10000686_pt1 | contig 11686 bp, 11 predicted proteins | sample CR04metaG_FD_182079 | JGI IMG/M metagenome (GOLD analysis project Ga0209997, IMG submission 182079) | Deep subsurface microbial communities from Mariana Trench to uncover new lineages of life (NeLLi) - CR04 metaG (SPAdes) (version 2) | ecosystem: Environmental > Aquatic > Marine > Ocean trench...
CGCCCGGTTCGGCGTCCAACGAAACGGCGTCAACCTGCTGGCCGAGGGATCGTACCCGGTAGGCTCGGAGATCAAGGACGGCTATCCGCAGTTCACCATGGCCATGCTCAAGAAACTTGGTTGGGACAAGGACCTGACCGCGAAAGAGCTGGCGGTCATCAAGAAGATCGCCGGCGACAAGACCAACTGGAAGACCGACCTCTCGGGCGGTATCCAGCGGGTCGCCATCAAGCATGGTTGTGCGCCGTTCGGCAACGCCAAGGCGCGTGCCGTGGTGTGGACGTTCCCGGATCCGGTGCCACTGCACCGCGAGCCGCTGTACACGCCCAGGCGTGACCTGCTGCCCAAGTACAAGACGTGGAAGGACGTGGTCAACTATCGTCTGCCGACCAAGTACGAGAGCATTCAGAAGAATGACTTCTCCAAGAAGTTCCCGATCATTCTTACCCAGGGACGCTTGGTGGAGTACCAGGGCGGTGGCGACGAGACCCGGTCCAACCCGTGGTTGGCCGAGTTGCAGCAGACCATGTTCGCCGAAATCAATCCCCGTGATGCCAACAACATGGGCGTCAGGGACGGCGCGGACATTTGGATCATCTCACCCGAAGGCGGCAAGGTGCTGGTCAAGGCCATGCTCACCGAGCGCGTCGGCACGGGGGTGGTCTTCATGCCGTTCCACTGGGGCGGACGATGGGAAGGCAAGAGCCTCAGGGACAAGTATCCCGAGGGCACCGACCCCTATGTGTTGGGTGATTCGTCCAACACCGTCGGCACCTACGGATACGACTCGGTGACTCAGATGCAGGAAACCAAGGTTACCCTGTGTCGCATCGAAGCAGCGTAAGGGAGTAATGTCATGGCGAGAATGAAATTTCTTTGTGACGCCGAACGCTGCATCGAATGCAACGCCTGTGTCACAGCGTGCAAAAACGAGCACGAGGTCCCGTGGGGCATCAACCGGCGCCGCGTGGTGACCATCGGCGACGGCAGTCCGGGCGAGCGGTCCATTTCGGTGGCCTGCATGCACTGCTCGGATGCGCCGTGCATCGCGGTCTGTCCAGTGGACTGCATCTACCAGACCGAGCAGGGCGTGGTCCTGCACTCCAAGGACCTGTGCATCGGTTGCGGTTACTGCTTCTACGCCTGTCCGTTCGGGGCGCCTCAGTTCCCCCAGACGGGCAATTACGGCAGCCGCGGCAAGATGGACAAGTGCACATTCTGCGCCGGCGGTCCGGAAGACGACATGTCCAACGCGGAGTTCCAGAAGTACGGGCGCAATCGCCTCGCCGAGGGCAAGCTTCCCCTCTGCGCCGAGATGTGCTCGACCAAGGCGCTTCTGGCGGGTGATGGCGAAATCGTCGCCAACATCTACCGCGAACGTGTGGTTGCCCGGGGATTCGGATCAGGCGCCTGGGGCTGGGGTACGGCGTACCAGCTCAAAGCGGGTTCCTGACCCTCTGTCGGGTCAAAAGGGTGGCGCTGTGCGGTGCACAGCGCCACCTGCTTTCCTGCCGGTCTGATGGAACGGGACTCAATGAACAAGGGGAGAGTCGTCGCGGTGGTGGGCGCCGTTTTGGCGTCGGCGTTGCTGCTTTCTGCATGCAGGGCCGAGGAACAGGGCCGCGTCCTGCGCTACGAGAAAGGTGCGTATCTCGGGAAAGCGGACTCGGCCCTTGGCCGGGACCAGGTGGATAGGCTGCGCCTGCACATGTCGGGTCAGGGCGGCCATGCCGTGTTTTCCGGGGGCGCATAAGCGCGCAACCGCGCGACCCAGCGGCAGTCAGCTTCCCGTACGGCTGCGGGCCGAAAACGTCTCGGCCGCCGCCCATGGGGCGAGGGTGCCGATGCGTCCGGCAATTGACCAATTGCAACCGCCCGTGCGACAGTAAAGGAAGCTGGGAGACAGTTGATTTCGGGAGATCACGTCATGACGCGTTCAACTATGCGCCGCGCGGTCAGGTGTATGGCCGTGGCGGTGTTGGTTACCTACGCAACCGCGGCCGGTCTCATGGGATCGCCGGATCTCGAGGCGCCGGCCGTCGCCCAAACCATGGGCCAGGTCCCGGGTCAGTCGCTGGGCGGCGTCAACGACGCTGAGTTCTGGCGCCAAATCCGTCGTGGCGTGTCGGGAACCGTATCCATTCCGGACAAGCAGGCCGCCGTGCTGGTGCAGTCCGAAGGGGACAACTGGCGGGCTATGCGCAACGGTCCGGTTTCCGCGTTCGGGGGTTGGGTGTTGCTGGCGGTGATCGTTGTCCTTGCGGTCTTTTTCGCCGTGCGCGGCCGTATCCGTGTCGATTCGGGGCTCTCGGGGCGAACCGTTGAACGTTTCAACGGGCTGGAACGATTTACCCATTGGCTGACCGCGTCGTCCTTCATCGTGCTCGCCCTGACCGGGCTCAACGTCCTTTACGGGCGATACGTCCTGATGCCGATTATCGGCCAGGACACCTTCGCCGCGCTCACCTATTGGGGGAAGCTCGCCCACAATTACATCGCCTTTGCCTTCATGATCGGGCTTGTCCTGATGGTAATCGTGTGGGTCAAGGACAACCTGCCCAGCCGTGAGGATCTGACGTGGGTGGCCAAGGGCGGGGGCATGTTTGCCAAGGGTGTGCACCCGCCGGCGAAAAAATTCAATTTCGGCCAGAAGGCGATCTTCTGGGTCGTCGTCCTGGGCGGCACCTCGCTTGCCTATACCGGGCTGAGCCTCATGTTTTTCTTCGATCTGAAGGTCTTTTCCGCCAGCTTCGCCTTGGTCAACCTGTTCGGTTTCGACCTGCCGACCCAAATGACGGCGCTGCAGGAAAGCCAGTGGGCGCAATTGTGGCACGCCTTCCTGGCGCTGATCGTGACCGCCGTCATCATCGCCCATATCTACATCGGGTCGCTTGGCATGGAAGGCGCCTTCGACGCCGTGTCCACCGGCCAGGTCGACGAGAACTGGGCGCGCGAACACCACAGCCTGTGGGTCGCCGAAGTGACGGGCGAGGCGCCGCCGTCGGCGCCGATGGAACGGCACCCGGCGGAGTGATCCGCCGGCCCGCACCCTGTTTTGCGAATTAACCCGAAGGCGGCCCCGGGCCGCCCTCCTGGTTTGCGGCGTCCACCTACATCCGCTCCCGCGAAAAATGGCACGAAACCGTGCACGCGCCAATACTACCGAAAACCAAGACGACCGGGGCATCCTGGCCTGGGAGGCCCGCCCCGTACCCTGATGGTCAACCGGCCCTGGCCCGACGACGGCGTTGACATATCCCCGTCATCGCCGGTTTGATGGCGGTGGACAGTGTTTTGGGCCTGCAGTCATGGAAAGCGCCAGAAAAACGCAGCCCCGGCTCCGCATCCTCATCGGCGCGGCCACCGCCCTTGGTCCCGGCAAGGTGGACCTGCTCGAGGCCATCGCCGAGACCGGGTCGATTTCGGCCGCGGCGCGGACCATGGGCATGTCCTACCGTCGGGCATGGCTGCTGGTAGACACCATGAACCGGTGTTTTCACGGGAATCTGGTGACCAAGGCCACCGGCGGGCGCGGCGGCGGCGGCACCAAGGTCACGCCCATGGGTCTGGACGTCCTGCGCCGTTACCGGGACATGGAGGCGAAGGCGGAAGCCAGCGTCCGCGACGAGGTGGCGGCGTTCGCCGAACTGCTGAGCGAGGCGGCGCACAAGGATTGACGGGGGATTTCGCCGCGCCGTTACCCCCGGCGGCCATCGTTCCCCGGGGCGCCCGCAGGGGCGGTCGTTCGCTTCACCCGAGGCAACGCCCGGCGGGCCCTCACAAACGCGCGCTGGCGGAAGAGAACTGCTCGGCGGTGGAGATTTCGACGACGCCAAGAACAACACCGACGACGATGGCGATGGCCACGGCGGCGGCCATACCGAACCACATGGCGTTCATGGGGCAAACCCTCCGTCTACGGCCGCACCGGGGTGGATAAATGGTTCCGCAGCGACGGCTAGGCCTATTGTATAGAAACGCCGGCCCGTTTCAACCCGGGCCGTTGCCGCCGCCCGGACGCCGGAGACCGCGGGTCCGGCGTCCCACTTGGGCATGACAGGCTCGGGCGGGGGCGTTATGCTTTCGCGCGCCACCGTGAAGATGTTTCTGGGGACCGAGATGTCGGGTGAAGAAGAGAAAATCCCGGGCGACACGTCGCAGGTGTTTCTCGAACACCTGGAGGGAACGGGTTTCTTTCAGCAAATCAAGGATCTGGAGAAAAACCTGAGGGCCATTGCCGAGGATCTCCAGGCCCTTGGCAAAACCGCGACCCAGCGCCTGGAGGAAACGGAGAGCCTGGCGGCCCACGTCCTTGCCGTGGAGGCGATACTCGCGGTCATGCTGAAAGCCAATCCCGTGGAAACCGGGGAGGTCGAGGCCATGGTCAAGGACAAAACCGCCGGCCTTACCGATAGCCCCGAGGGAAGCCCCGCCGTGCAAACCATTGCAGCGGATATTCTTTCCGAAGCGCGCGACTGATCCGCACGCCGTTGCGGGCCGGGCCGGCGGGGCGTACGGGCCTGTTCCGGTGTGTCCGCCACCGCCGATGTTTCCATCCCAAATAAAGCCTGATACCAAGGATCGCTGATCATGACCCGACGAGCCGGCTTACCAAGGTTTTCGGCCCTAAGCGTGCGCCCAGGCGATGCGGGGCATCGCGAAGCGTGCGCGACGCCGTCCGCAAGCCTTGGTAAGCCGCCGTTGCGGTCGCGTATGCGGCCCGTCGGGGGCGTCGAAAAGTTTTGACGATGCACCGCATCGCCGGCAACTTTCCTCCTGCCCGACGAGCCGCCTACGCGATCTCTATGAGTCATGATCAGCGATCCTTGGTATGAGGGGGAAGCCATTGGGGAACGAAGGCATGCTCGTTGATCTCAAGGTGGCACAGTTTCTGTACTCCCGCCTGTGTCACGATCTGGCCGGACCCGTGGGCGCGGTGAACGCGGGGTTGGAGCTTCTGGACGAGGGTGCCGACGACGCCGCGGGCGCGTTGACCCTGGTTGCCCACAGCGCCCGGGAGATGACCCGGCGTCTGGCCTTCTTCCGCATGGCCTTCGGCCTGGGCGCCGGCGCCGGGGGTGTCATCGCCCTCGACGAGGCACGGGATCTGGCGGCAGACCTTCTCGCCGAAGGGCGCGTGACGCTGGACTGGCCGCGGGACACAAGCCGGAACAGGACCGTGCCCGCGGCCGCCCTCAAACTCGTTCTCAACCTGGTGCTGCTGGGCACGGAGTCGCTGCCCCGGGGTGGGGCGTTGCGCGTCCACTTCGCCGACCTCCCCGAGGGGGTGGGTGTGGCCGTGACGGCGATTGGCGAAGGGGCCCGGTTCAGCGACGATCTGCGTGCCGCCATGGCGTCCGACGTGCCGGCCGGCCAACTCTCGGCGAAAACCGTGCACGCGCATTTCGCGGCGCGGCTGGCCGAGGATTTCGGCGTCACCTTCGAGGTGTCCGAAAGCGCCCCCGGTGAGGTGCGCCTGGCCGTGCTGCTGCCGGCCCACCGCCTCGATTAGATCGTCTCCAAACAAGGGCTTGGGGCGTCCTCCATTCGGCTGCGAGGACGGGCGGAACGGCTACCGGTCATTAACCGGAAGCATAAGGTTAATTTTTCCACACACGAACTACCTAAATACCGGGCGGATATCCCTTCCGCCGTTACCCTGCGGACGGAAAACCACAAATGGATGACCTGTTAAACGAATTCCTCACGGAAAGCGCCGAGAGCCTTGCGGTTCTCGACGTCGAACTGGTGAAGTTCGAGCAAAACCCCCAGGACACTGAAATCCTTCAAAATATCTTCCGGCTGGTCCATACCATCAAGGGGACCTGCGGCTTTTTGGGCCTGCCCCGGCTCGAATCGGTCGCCCATGCCGGGGAGAACGTTCTGGGCAATTTTCGGGAAGGGACTTTGGAGGTCACGCCGGGTGCGGTGACCCTGATTCTCTCGTGCATCGATTCCATAAGAACCCTGCTCGGCGAGCTCGAGGAGACCGGCTCGGAGCCCGAAGGCAGCGATCAGGAGTTGATCGACCAGTTGAACGCGCTGGCCAGTGGCGAGGTCGCGGCACCCGCGGACGCCCCGGCGACGGATGAAACGGCGGTATCGGAAGCCGGGGAATCAGGGGCGCGGGAGCACGCCGCCACCGAAGAAGCGCCAGCAGACACGCCGCCGATCGCCGAGGGCGGGTTCCCGATTGCCCAGGAACTGCTGGACGAAGTGGCCGAAGCCACCGCCCAGGGCAAGAAGGCGGCCACGGACGACGAAATCAAGGCCGAAGGGACCGATGGAAAGGACCCCGCCGGCGACGCGGCCCCTCCATCCAAGGCCGCTGCCAAATCCGGCCCGGAGACGCCCCCGGCTGCCGCCGCGCCGCAATCGCCTTCCGCCGACGCCACGGAGCAAAGCCTGCCCAAGGAATCCTCGGTGGCGGCCCAGTCCATTCGGGTCAACGTGGAGGTGCTCGAGGATCTGATGACCCTGGTCAGCGAGATGGTGTTGACCCGCAACCAGCTCATGCAGATGGTGCGTGGCCAGGACGACAGCGAGTTCACGGCCCCCTTGCAGCGCCTCAGCCTGATCACCACGGACCTGCAGGAAGGGGTGATGAAGACCCGCATGCAGCCCATCGGCAATGCCTGGGCCAAGCTGCCGCGAATCGTGCGCGATCTTTCGGTGGAGGCGGGCAAGAAGATCGAAGTGCAGATGGTCGGCGCCGAAACCGAACTGGACCGCCAGGTTCTCGAGTTGATCAAGGATCCTTTGACGCACATGATCCGCAACTCCGCGGATCACGGCCTGGAGACGCCTGAGGAGCGCCGGCAGGCGGGCAAGCCGGAAACCGGCACGATCAGGCTCAACGCCTACCACGAGGGCGGCCACATCATCATCAAGGTCACCGACGACGGGCGGGGTCTCGATACCGAAAGAATCAAGGCCAAGATCCTCGAAAACGGCCTTGTCAGCGAGACCGAGCTGGAGGGCATGAGCGATGTGGGAATCCAGCAGTTTGTTTTCAAAGCCGGGTTCTCGACGGCGCAGGAGGTGACCAGCGTTTCGGGCCGCGGCGTCGGCATGGACGTGGTGCGCACCAACGTCGAAAAGATCGGCGGCACCATCGAGCTGAAGTCGGTGGCCGGCCGGGGCACGACCTTCACAATCAAGATTCCGCTGACGTTGGCGATCGTTTCGGCGCTGGTCGTCGAATGCGGCGGCCAACGCTTTGCCATTCCGCAAATCAGTGTGCTGGAACTTGTGCGCGCATCGGACCACTCGGAGCACGCGATCGAGATGATCAACGATGCGCCGGTTCTGAGACTGCGCGACCGCCTCCTGCCCCTGGTGTCGCTGTTCAGTCTCTTTGACATGGGCGAAAGAAAGGTGGGCGCCGACGACGAGGTCTTCATCGTCGTCGCCCAGGTGGGGACCTATACCTTCGGCATCATGGTCGACAAGGTGTTCGACACGGAAGAAATCGTGGTTAAACCCGTGGCGCCGATCCTCAGGGACATCCCGTTTTATTCGGGCAACACGATTCTCGGCGATGGCAGCGTCATCATGATCCTCGATCCCAATGGCATCGCCGCGGCCACCGGCCAAGGCGCCATGAGCGCCGCCGACGCCGCCGAGACGGCCGAGGCGAAAGACGCCGTCTCGGCGCAAGGCCGGGAAAGATCCACCGTGCTCATCTTCCGCGCCGGCGGCGAGGAACTGAAGGCGGTGCCCCTGGCCCTGGTCGCCCGCCTGGAAGAGATCGACATGGCGACGACGGAACGGTCCAACAACCAGTTCGTGGTCCAATACCGCGGCCACCTGATGCCGCTGATTCCCTTCGATCCGGCCCACGAATGGAAAACCGAGGGAAGGCAGCCAATCCTGGTCTTTACCGAGGGCGACCGCTCCATGGGGCTGGTGGTGGACGACATCGTCGACATTGTCGAGGACCATCTCAACATCGAACTGTCGGCCAAGGAACCCGGCCTTGTCGGCAGCGCCGTCATCGACGGCAAGGCGACCTCCGTAATCGACACCGGCTACTACCTGACCCGGGCCTTCCCCGACTGGTTCGACACCATCGGCACGGGTGCTTTCGGGAGCGAGGGCGGCGCCACACGCGTGCTGTTGGTGGATGACAGCGCGTTCTTCCGAAATCTCCTGACGCCGCTGTTGTCGGTCGCCGGATACGACGTCACCGCCGTGGGAAGCGCCCGCGATGCCCTCAAGTTGCGCGAAACCGGCGCCCGGTTCGACGTCATCATCAGTGACATCGAGATGCCGGAGATGGACGGATTCGAGTTTGCGCGCGAGGTGCGCGGCGACGCCCGGTGGGAGGACGTGCCCATGGTGGCGCTATCCGTTCACGCCACGGAAAAGGATTTCGAACGCGGACGCGAAGTCGGTTTCAACGATTACGTGGCCAAGTTTGACCGCGAGGTTCTGGTCCGAACCCTGACCCAGACCGTCGCCATGGCGACCCAAAAAGCGGCATGAGCGAGACCGTCTCGCGGAGCCGGTGTGTGCGGCGGCGGGGGCCATAAGACTCCGAGGCCGAGGGGCGGGGACCTGGGCAATTCCGCTCCCTGCGGCCGCCGCTTGCGCCGCCTTCCAGGACCCCCCGGCCGTGATTTGCACCGCCGGCCCTTCGGCCGGACAAGATGGTGTCGGTTGTGCTTGACGTGGATGTTTTTTCTTCGATGGTAGAGGGTGCCTGTTGATTGATCGCCTGCCCACGGGGCAGATGGAAGAAGGATTATATCTCTGACGAAATGTAGGGAGACATGAAGTATTGTCTGATCGTTGACGATTCCAAGGTTATCCGAATGGTGGCTCGAAAAATACTCGAGGAGCTCGAATTCGAAACCGACGAGGCCGCCGACGGCAAGCTGGCCTTGGCAGGGTGCCAGCGCAAGATGCCCGACGTCATATTGTTGGACTGGAACATGCCGGTGATGGACGGAATCGATTTCCTGCGGGAACTGCGCAACCTGCCCGGTGGCGATACACCGAAAGTCATCTTCTGCACCACGGAAAACGACATCGAGAGCATCCAGAAGGCCATCGATGCCGGGGCCAACGAATACATCATGAAGCCGTTTGACAGCGAGATCATTCAGGCGAAATTTGCCCAAGTGGGTCTCTTGTGATTCCCTCCTGAGGGACGGGTTGCCAATCCATGCGGAAGACTACGTGACGACATCGGCCGCAAGTACCGTGGCGGGTCCGATTCGGGTCATGGTCGTGGACGATTCGGCGGTCATCCGCACGGTGATCACGCGCATCCTGGAGGAGGACTCCCAGGTTCGCGTCGTCGCCACCGCGGGGAACGGCCAGATCGCCGTCGACCAACTTTCCGCCAACGACATCGACGTCATCATCCTGGACATCGAAATGCCGGTGATGGACGGATTGACGGCGTTGCCGAAGCTTCTTGAGGCGGAACCGGGGATCAAGATCATCATGGCGTCCACCTTGTCCACCCGCAACGCCGACATCAGTATCCGGGCGCTGAATGCGGGGGCCGCCGATTATGTGCCCAAGCCCACGTCGTCCCGCGAGATCAGGACGGGCGACGAGTTCCGCCGCGAGCTTCTGTCAAAGGTCAAGACCCTGGGCGAGGTGCGCCGGCGCCACCGTTCCGCCGCGCGCGGCGAAGGTCCGCCTTCCGGCGCGAGACCGTCCCCGGCCAAGCCCATCGCGTTGCGCAAACCGGGCCCGGTGCGGCCCGTGGTGCTGGCCATCGGCAGCTCCACGGGCGGTCCCCAGGCCCTGTTCGCCGTGCTTGGCGGACTGAAGTCGACCATCCGACAACCCATCCTCATCACCCAGCACATGCCGCCGACCTTCACCACCATCCTCGCCGAACACATCGCCAGGGCGAGCGGCCGGCCGTGCGTGGAGGCCAAGGACGGAGAGGTTGTCGAGTCGGGGCACATTTATGTGGCGCCCGGCGATTTCCACATGGTAGTTGAGGCGGACAAGGCGCAACGGGTGTTCCGGTTGAGCAAGGCGCCGCCGGAGAACTTCTGCAGGCCGGCTGTCGATCCCATGCTTCGCAGCCTGGCCAAGGTCTTCGGCCCGGGCGTGCTGAGCGTGATTCTGACCGGTATGGGCCACGATGGTCTCAACGGGGGCGAAGCGGTGACCAAGGCCGGCGGTACGGTCATCGCCCAGGACGAACAAAGCAGCGTGGTCTGGGGCATGCCCGGCGCCGTGGCGACGGCGGGTTTGTGCAGTGCGGTGTTGCCGATCACGGAGCTTGCTCCCTACATCATGCGCCATGCCACGAGGGGGGGGTCATGAAACCCGCGGATTTCGAGTTCATCAGTCAGCTTATCAACAAGCGGTCCGGGTTGGTCCTGACCGAGGACAAGGCGTATCTGTTGGAGAGCCGGTTGATGCCGGTGGCCCGCAAGCGGGGCATGAAAGGGCTGGAGGATCTGATATCGACCATCCGCACCAGCCAGGAGGAAAGCCTCCTGTGCGAGGTGACGGAGGCCATGACCACCAACGAATCCTTCTTCTTCCGTGACCTCAAGCCATTCGACACGTTCCGCGACGTGATCCTGCCGGATTTGCTGGCAAGCCGTGCCGCCAATAAGTCGTTCCGCATCTGGTGCGCCGCCTCCTCCAGCGGCCAGGAACCCTATTCGCTGGCTATGGTCATGAAGGAGCAAGCCGCCAAGCTGACAGGCTGGAGCCACGAAATCATCGCCACCGATATTTCAACCAAGATGCTGGCCAAGGCCGAGAAGGGGATCTATTCGCAGTTCGAGGTGCAACGCGGCCTGCCCATCCAGATGCTGCTGAAGTATTTCAAAAAAGCCAACGACGCGTGGCAGATCGACCCGTCCCTGCGTGACATGGTGACGTACAAGGAGTTCAACCTGCTGAACGATCCCACGGCGCTGGGCGCGTTCGACGTGGTCTTCTGCCGCAACGTGCTGATCTACTTCGACCAGCCGACCAAGACCCGTATCCTGGATTGGATCAGCCGCATGATACCCGCCGACGGCCGCCTGTTCCTGGGCGGTGCCGAGACGGTGCTGGGAATTACGGACAAGTTCAAGCCCGTTCCCGGTCAGCGGGGCGTGTATTGCCTTGCCGAGGCGGTTCCCGCCGCCGCCGCACCGGCGGCAGCCACCAACGTAGGGGCATCCGCGTCCTAGGGCGCAAAGCCACAACGTCCCGGTCCATTTTGACTTGAGAATCCCGCGGCCGCGGGCCGCCGCCCATGGGCGGCCATGATCGCTTGATCCGCCGGGGCGTGGTCCCCTGGACCTCTAGGCCTCGGCCTGCGCGTGCTCCTTTTCGCTTTCCGGGTCGCGCAAAACGTAGCCCCGGCCCCAGACGGTTTCGATGTAGTTGTCGCCGCCCGTGGCGGCCACCAGTTTCTTGCGCAGCTTGCAGATGAAGACATCGATGATCTTCAGTTCGGGCTCGTCCATGCCCCCGTAGAGGTGGTTGAGGAACATCTCCTTGGTCAGCGTCGTGCCCTTGCGCAGGCTGAGCAGCTCCAGGATGCCGTATTCCTTGCCCGTCAGGTGGATGGGCCGGGAGTCGACTTCGACCACGTGGGCGTCCAGGTTGACGCTCAGCTTGCCGGTCCGGATGACGGACTGGGAATGGCCCTTCGAGCGCCGCACGATGGCCTGGATGCGCGCCAGCAGCTCGGCCTTGTCAAAGGGCTTTG
>Ga0209997_10000687_pt1 | contig 11685 bp, 17 predicted proteins | sample CR04metaG_FD_182079 | JGI IMG/M metagenome (GOLD analysis project Ga0209997, IMG submission 182079) | Deep subsurface microbial communities from Mariana Trench to uncover new lineages of life (NeLLi) - CR04 metaG (SPAdes) (version 2) | ecosystem: Environmental > Aquatic > Marine > Ocean trench...
AAGATTCAGAGCAAGCTGCAAAAGATGTTGTAAAAAAGCTTTTGGCAAAAAAATCTACAGTTTATACAATTTCACCAATTGAAGTTAAGGGAGCAAAAAAAATTGAAACGCTAGAGGAATTAAAAAAGATCAAACTAGACCTTGTAATCACTCTTGGAGGAGATGGAACAACTCTTCGAGTATTTAGAAACCTAGATAATGAAACACCAATTCTAACAATCAATATAGGTGGAAATAGGGGAATTTTATCAGAGATAACAATTGAAGAATTTGACGAAACAATAAATCAAATTTTAAAAAACAAGTTCTTCTTAGACAAAAGAATAAGAGTAGTTGCATCTTGTGGAGGGAAAGAGTTTCCACCAGCATTAAACGAGATCTATATTATTAGAACAAACTTGACTAAAACTGCAGAAATTAAAATAAAATTTCAAAATGATACAATAAAACAAAAAATGGATGGAGTAATTGTTGCAACTCCCAGTGGATCTACAGGTCACTCATTTTCATTAGGAGGGCCAATTTTGCATGAAAGTTTGGATGTTCTAATCATTACCCCTGTTGCGCCAGTATACAGATTAGAATCAATTGTAGTTCCAGATGAAAAGATTGAGATTACATGTTCTCAGGACTGTAGTGTTGTAATGGATGCACAAGTGATTAAATCTGTAGGATATGAAGAGTCAATAATTATTAGGAAGTACAAAAAACCAGCAGTCTTTGTAAGATTGAAAAAACGAGGACTGAGACAAATGAGCAAACTTGGATTTTAGAATTTTAGATGCCAGTGCATTTTATGCAGGAGTTCCATTCAGATCATCTAATGATTACTATACTACATCTCTTGTTTATGATGAAATCAAACACATAAAGAAAAATCATGGAGTTCTTGGAATTTTGCTTCAAACTAACAGACTGAAAATTAGAGATCCAGAGAGAGAATCAACAGAAGTTGCAGTAAAGGCAGCAAAAGATACTGGAGATTTTCCACAGTTATCAAAGCAAGACATTTCCATCATTGCATTATGCATTGAAATAAATGGTGAAATAATTAGTGATGATTTTGCAATTTCAAATGTATTAAAGAATCTAGGTTTGAAAATATTACCAATTATGACTCAAGGAATTAAAGATGTAGGAAAATGGATTCACTATTGTCCAGGATGCAGAACTAATCATACTAATGGAAAAGAGTGTCCAATTTGTGGAACAACATTAAAAAGAAAATTACTCAAGGGGTAATTGCTTTCCGTGCCATTCAACAAATGAACCATCATAGAGTTTTACTTTATCAAATCCAGCTATCTTCAATTGTAAAAACAGACTTGATGCTCGATGGCCATGCATGCAATAACAAATTATCGTTTTATCTTTTGAAACTTGATTTTGTGAAAACAATTTCTCTAGTGATTTCTTGTCGCGAAAGAGTTTTCCGTTGTAACCAATACCTTCTGTAAAAGGAATTAGTTTTGAGTTTGGCAGATGACCACCCATAAATTCTTGAGGACTTCTAGCATCTAAAATTTCAAAATTGTTCAAATTATCTTTTAAGAAATCAGACTCTATTCTGATTTCAGAATTTATTTTAGGAGAAAATATAGTTGATTCACAAGAAGATGTTTGACGAGTTAACCCAAAACCATATTTTTGGAGTTCAGATGCGTTTGCATCAAGTAAGAAAGTTTTCTTATGTCCATAATACATTAATGTCCAAGCAATTCTTGCAGCTGATGGATCCATAGAATCTCCAATTAAAACAACAGTTTTGTTTTCATCTATTCCTAGATTATTAAAAAGTTCAATAACTTTTTCTTGTTCAATTACAAGGTTAGAACCATATTTATCAAAATGAATTACTTGTTCTACAGAAAGAGATTGTGATTGTGCAAGATGTCCATAAAGAAACATTGTTTTTGGACGTGTATCTAAAATTACAAGAGTTGGATCAGATAAATGTTCTTTAAGCCAATCAGTTGATACTAACACAAAAATTCAGATTTGTCAATTTATTTAATTGTATCATGTATCATGTAGAGTTTTTTGATTAGATTCTTTAAGAAATTTGCTTTTAGATTCTAACACTTTTTTGATTTTCTTTGCTCGTGCTTCGCCTAGTCCTTCAACTTTTGCTATCTCAATGGTTGTCGCAGTAAAAACTTTGAAAGGAGTTCCAAATTTTTCAAGCATTCTAACTGCAAATTTCTCCCCTATTCCTGGCAAACTGCAAAGAACTGAGAGTTGTTGCTTTTGTAAATCAGAAGATTTTTTGATTTTCTTCATATAAGGACCCTTGGGAGAATCTTTTCTGGAACACATTGACACTAGTAATTTAGCTGTATGAGTTGCGTTAGGAGTAGGAATTACTGGAATTTTAAAATCAAGAACAACAGTGGAAATAGCTCCATAGAATATCAGTGGATTCTCAGTGATTTCTTCAATTTCATCAACATTTCCCTCTACTAGAACAATAGGATGCGCAAAATGTTCTTTGAGTCTAGAACACTGATCAAAGAGTCGTCCATCAAAAACAGATGACATTAAATCACGAATACTTTTTCTCTCGATAACGGTTTCGGGTGCAACAATATAATCACCTATTGGAAGTGTCTTCATCTCAACATTCAAACCAACTGACTTGAGAAGTTCAGGAATTCCACTTTTTCGTTCTCTTTCATCTACAATAATTCGAAGATTTTCTAATTTCATATATAGTACTTGTACAGATTTGTTAATATCTTGTTTGAAATCAGTGTATAAGATTACTTTCTAGGATTATCTTCTGCTGGTGAAGAATTTGTAGAACCGCCTTTCATCATTTCAGTAATTTTTGATTCTTGTTCTTTGAGAGATTCTTTGACACGAGTTTCTTGCTTTCCAAGAACTGTCACACGTGTTTTTGCCATCTCTTGTTTTTCTTCTAATTCACTAATTAATTCTTTTTTTGTTGATTTTATCAAGACAGTACCTGCATGTTTGAATACCGTATCACCATCTGTAATTTTCTTTAATTCCTCAAGAGCTTTTTCTGTTTCTGCTTTTTCCATCTCAAGATGTTGTTTTTGAGTCATGATGGACTGAAGATTTTGTTGAGACTGTTGTAATTTCATTAGTTGTTCTTGAAGCCATGGAGGCATTTGTCCAGTAGACATGTATAATCAAAAAAATTTATTTCATTATATCTTTACCGATTCAATTGAATCATGACTAGCTTGAATTAGTCTAAGTGTAGAATTGAGATTTGCTCTCAAATGTGGTAAATGGTCAGATTCAACAAAAATGGTTATCTTTTCATTGAATTTTATTTTAGTATTTACAGGATTTTCTGGATAAAATTCGTTGTCAGTATTTACAGAATCATAAATTGCCTTTGTTTTGTCTTTTGCATCAATGGTGATTTTTGCACTAAAGTTTAATGTCATATGCGGTTCCAGCCACTTTAAAACTGCATTTTTTACAAGACCAAATTCCCACAGCATCTCTACCAAATGTCTTTGAGCCACATTCAGGACAGGTTCTCTTTTCTTTTAATTGAAAATGAATTTTTGTATACTGCTTTCTAAGCTTAATTCCATATCTTGCGCCTAATCCTTTAAGAGATTTTTTTGCTTTTGCCATTTTATTGACTTCCTTGTTGAACTTCTTTTAATTTTTCTCTGATTTTTGCACCGACTCTGACAGAAATTTCTCCACATTGAATAATTTCGTCTTGTGTGAATCCGTCATTGCCACCTTTTTGCAAGGCACAAATATTTCCATCAGAATTAGTAGTAATTGTAATTCTTGCATCCATGCTATCCCATTCATCCCCATTTGGATCAACAATAATATGATTTCCAATCTTTCCCATAGTTACAGATGCAGGAATTGTTGTGATTGGTAATGGAGATTCTTCATCATCAACAAGTGTTGGTTTATCATCAACCATAGTCCATTTGGGGGTTGTTGATGTAAGTAATGCAGCAGTAGCAGCATAAGAGCATGCATCAAAGAGATTTCCATCATAATCAATTACTACAATATCAGAAAATACACCAACAACTGATTTGTCTTTCTCAATAACTAATTGGGACAGATCAACCATATGACTTTCTCTAATTCCCCTATCAACAACTCTTGCTAATTCAATAACATGAGGTTGTGGTGGTCCAGTTTCAACACTAGAATGTGAAAGTGGTAAGAGTTCAGCAGTGCAAATGAAGATTCCTTTGTCACCCATATCTGGAAAAGGTCTGTCTGGTTGAATTTTTACTCCGCATAAAACTTCAGTATCACCAAGTCGTACTTTTGCTGAACCGTTTGCTTTAGGAACTGCATTAGTTTCAATGGATAGTTCTCTTGGTTCATCTAGTGCTCGTCCATCTACTCTTTTTCCTTGATCTAGTAATTCAAGGATTTGTGTTTTTTTTAATTCGTCGATAACTGAATGTGATGCCATTTCTAATCGATTCCATTTCCAAAGTATTTGTCAGTGAGTGCTTTCTTTTGTAATTCATAAACAATTTTACAGCCATTGATTCCAACTTCCACACATTTCTTGAATTCATCAGGAGTTAAGATTCCATCTAATTGCAATAACGTAATTTTTTTAAGATTTGGCATGTAACCAATTGGCATGTCTGCTTGACCTGCTTGATCCTCTTCATTGTTAACATCAAGAACTATAGTGTCTGCCACTTTACCTGAAGCACATGCTGCAACCATATCCCTCATTGGGATTCCAGCATCTGCTAATGCTACAGAAGCTGCAGAAAGTGCAGCACATCTAGAACCACCATCTGCTTGCAAGACTTCGATAAATACATCAACTGCCGTTCTTGGAAATTTTTCTAACATAACTGCAGGCTCTAGTGCTTCTTTGATTACTTTGGAAATTTCAATCTCTCTTCTTGAAGGAGCTGGGTTTTTTCTTTCAGTAACCGAGAATGGCTCCATGTGATATCTAACTCGTAAAATTCCGGTATCAGTATCTGACATGTGTTTTGGATGAACATCTCGTGGGCCAAATATACCAACTAGTATTTTATTATCACCAAATTCAATGTAAGCTGAACCATCTGCATTTTTTAATACACCAGCTTTAATTGTAATTTTTCTTGTTTCGTCGACTTTTCTTCCGTCGCAACGAATTCCATTTTCGTCCAATAGAACCATTGTTGCTTCTCGTCCACCCATTATGATTCACTTTTTGATTCTAACATTTCTTTCACTTGATCGGTCAAATTAGCAATATGTGCTTTCTCATCGACCATTTTAATGGCTTTTTTAGCCTTTAATAATCCCTCTGTGGATTCACATGAAACCACTACCCACCCGTTTTGACCAATTGTAATTGCAGCGTTAGTAGCAATCTCTATAGTCTGGATCATTGTGCCTCTCTTTCCAATTAGGCGCGGAACCTTACTTGGAGAGATTTCAACTAAGGCTCCAGAGTCTATTTTACCTAAATCTCTATCAGAAATTGTTACAAGTGGATCTCTTGTTCTATCAAAATTAGCAATTCTTGCAGCAACAAGATCTCCTGTTTTTAGTTTTGAAGAAAGTTCGTCTGCATGAGCAGAAAAATCTCGTCCAAATACATCTTGTGCTGGTAAAAATCCAACATAACATGAATTGATATCTAATTCCCATGACAATGATGTATGAGAAAGAACTTTACCAATAACTAGGTCGTCAATTTTTGGAATATATTTTCCAGTTAAGGAAAGTACTCTAACTGAATCGTCATAAATTTCAGAAATTCCAACAGTTGTAGAAATTATCTTATTTCCTTCAAGTACAACATTTTGTTCAGGTCTAAAAGGTCCTGAAGTTATCACATCACCGGGAACAACATATTTTCTTTTATTTTCCATTAATGTATTACCTCAACTGTAGCAGAGCCTTTGGTTATAGAACCTAATCTATCAATCACGTTTGGCCTTGCTGCAGCAGGTATTTCAAGTATTGCTTTTAGAGAACCATTATTTTGCCATTCTTCTTTTTTTAGAGAACCTATTGATTTGAGAACAGAATATGATTGAGATGCATATTGTGCAGGAACTGTAATCTCCAATTGCAGATTTTCAGATTTTAGAGCAATTATTGAACGTAGTTTTTCAACAATATCATTTACCTGTTCATCTACGCTTTTTTGAGGATCAACTGAAACTCTAGCGTCTTTCATAGCTTGTTCAATTCTCAATGGAGGATGAGGTAAGTGAGTTTTAGGATCTACGTATGTTTTGGAAATAAACTCAACAATTCGTTTTTTCTTTTCATCAATCATTCTTCGTCTTTGGTCAGTTGTAAGATTCAGATCACCTTTCTGAAGAATTATCTGAGCAATTTCAGTCTGGTCTTCAGTTTTGAAGGCCTTTAGTAATTTTTCATGTGTAGGCTTTGTACCTTTTCCTGAATCAGTGTAAATTTCATCTGAAACCAAAACTGCAGAAATATCCTTTTTCTTTCCCAGTTTATAATCCAACGCTGGGTCAGGCTTTACCAAAATCTCAAATTTTTCGCCTTCAAATGAATATCTTACCACTGTAACATCAACCATTTCTAAAATAGATATGATAATTTGGTATTTATCTATACGTAAAACTAGCTAGATTTTTATGTGGACTTTGAAGATTTTGTTCAAGATTTGCCATCTCTAGAAGTTATTAGTAAAGATAATCAAAAAATATCTGTAAAGCTGAAAGGAGTTCCATTACAGTACGCAAATGCTCTTAGACGTATCTGTCTAAATGGTATTCCAATCTTTGCAATTGACACTATAGATATTATAGAAAATTCATCTGTATTACCAGATGAAGGTTTAGCACATAGATTAGGACTAATTCCATTAAAAACTGACTTGTCCAGATTTAATGAACCATCCAAATGTGATTGTCAAAGTGAATCTGGTTGTTCAAACTGTAGAGTCATGTTAGTTTTAGACTCTGGGAATTCGGATGTGACAAGAACTATTTTTTCAGATGAGTTATCCTCTGAAGATGATTCAATAAAACCAATTTCAGACAAAATCTCAATTGTTCAACTAACCCAAGGTCAAAGAATCAAAGTTGAATGTTACGCAAGACTGGGACGTGGAACAGAACATGCAAAATGGAACTCTGCAAATATTTCAACTCTTACCAATACAGACAAAAAAGATGAAAGTGTTCTTACTGTAGAATCAACTGGTGCTCTCAGTCCAGAGCAAATTCTTCTTGCAGGTGTAGACGAAGTGAGTAACAGATTGGGTGAATTCAAAGATATGATTAACCAAATCAAAGAATAGTCAAGCATACACATTATATTTGGGTTTCAAGTCGTTTTATTCACATGACTAATCAAGTAGTTATTCGCATGGCCAAAGATCTTAAGAAAGCATCAGTCAAAAATGATGCTCCAATTTGGGCAAAATTAGCAGAATATGCACTAAAGCCATCTATCGCAAGAAGAGATATCAACTTGAACAGAATTGCTCAATTAACAAAAGAAAACGATACAGTAGTCTTTCCAGGAAAAGTTCTTGGAACAGGCAACGTTCCTCACAAAATTACACTATTTTCATTTTCAATTTCAAATTCTGCTGCTGATAAAATCATTGATAATGGTGGAAAACTAATTAGTTATTCAGATCTGATTGAGCAAAATCCTACTGGAAAAGGAGTGCTACTACTTGGCTAGTCAAGAAACAGTAATCAGAACAGACAGACCAATAGTTGTTGATGCAACAAACCATATTGCTGGAAGATTATCATCAAATGTTGCAAAATTACTAATCAAAGGAAACAGAGTCTCAGTTGTAAATTGTGATAAAATTATGATGAGTGGAACAAAAAGTAATCAAATCAAAGAATATAGAGAATTTTTGGAAATTAACAGCGTTATTAATCCAAAACATGGACCTGTCCATTACAGAAGACCTGATACAATTATGGCAAAAATGATTCGTGGAATGCTACCATATGATAGAAAACCATCAGGTAAAGAATCACATCAAAGACTTAGAACTTACATTGGTTCTCCAAAAGAATTAAAATCATTTGAAAAAATTCAATTTGAAAAAGCAAAAATTAAAAAATCTACATCAAATTACACCACGATAGCAGAATTATGCAGAGTAATAGGATGGACTGAATGACTACTCCAAAAACTGAAATTTATTTTGCAACTAGAAAAACAGCTAGTGCACATGTTTACATTACAAAAGGACAAGGTAAAGTTAGAATCAATAATGTTCCGGTTGAAATGATTCCACAAGAAACTGCTCGTGAAGTAATTCTAGTACCATTAGAAATTACAGGTGATTTGAGAGATAAAATAGATATTTCTGTTAGAGTGAGAGGAGGAGGTTTTATGGGACAAGCCAGTGCTATTGCAACTGCAATTTCAAGAGCACTTACAGGATGGACAAAATCCAAAAAAGATCCCAAGGAACATCCATTCCCAAAATCTACCAGAGAAGATCTTAGAATACGAATAACAGAATTTGATAAGTATCTAATTAGTGGAGATGCCCGACGAAAAGAACCAAAGAAATTTGGCGGACCTGGTGCTAGACGAAGAAAACAAAAATCATACCGTTAGGCTGTGAAGGCTGTAATTTTAGCAGGGGGCAAAGGAACTAGAGGCAAACCATACACGGAGTATTTTCCAAAAGCAATGACTCCCATCAATGATAAGCCATTGATTGATTATATTATAAAATACCTAAAATCGTTTAGTTTTGTAAAAGAGATCATCATAGTTTCAGATTTTAATGGATTAGGAGAACAAATCAAAAACTATTATGAAAATCAAAAAAACATCACTTTTGTTCAAGATTCACAAAGTGGTACAGGAGGTGATCTGTTACACATTGAGAAAAGACTCAAAGATGAATCAGAATTTTTGTTATGGTTTGTAGATAACTTGTGTGCAATAGATCTAAAAAAGATGAAAGAAGTTTTCATAGAAAAAAACAGTTCGGTATGTATTGCAACTAGAACAAAAAGAAGAGAAGAAACAGGATTTGCAATTGTAGAAAATGGAATTATAAAAGAATTCAAAGAAAAACCAGTTATGAAATTGCAGTTATCTGAATGCTTGGGTATCTACATGCTTGGAAAAGACATCATTAAACGAATCAAAGCAAAACAAAAACAAAATGAGATCAATCTATCATATGATATTTTACAACAACTATCAAAGGAAGGAAAAATTAGTGCTTATGATATTGGAGATAAAGAATGGATTGATGTAGAATCGCCTATGGTTTTAGAAAGAAATGAAAAAAAAGTAAAGAAGATCATAAAACAGATGGGATTTTAGACTTTCTTTCAAATTCAGATATTTTGTCTTCAAATTGTAAAGTTTGTGCAATATCGTCCAAACCTTCTAAGAGAATTTTTTTCTTGTAAGAATCTATATCAAAAGATATATCTTCAGAAGAAGTTGTAATGATTTGTTTTTCCAGGTCGACTTGAATTTCATCTAGTTCTTGTTGTAGTTTCTCAACTATTTTTTGATCTAATGAAATTGGTAAAATTCCATTTTTGAAGCAGTTGCTAAAGAAAATATCTGCAAAAGAAGGTGCGATAATTACAGAAAAACCATAGTCTTGAAGTGCCCAAACTGCATGCTCTCTGCTAGAACCACATCCAAAATTGTCTCCAGTTACTAAAATTTTAGAATTATCATATTTGGAATCATTTAAGATAAAATCAGATTTCATATTCTCTTTCTCATCATATCGCCAATTATAGAACAAAAATTTTCCAAATCCAGACTTGTGAATCAATTTCAAGAATTGTTTTGGAACAATTTGATCAGTATCCACATTTATCTTATCAAGTGGAGTGATGATGCTCTTTACTTTTTTGAAAGGTTTCATTCTAACTCAAATCCAATTCTCTAACATCTACAAAGTGTCCTTTGATTGCAGCGGCAGCTGCCATTACAGGACTTACTAGATGAGTTCGTCCACCAGTTCCCTGTCTACCTTCGAAATTCCTGTTTGATGTGCTAGCACATCTTTCACCAGGAGATAAAATATCAGGATTCATTCCAAGACACATACTACATCCAGCTTCTCTCCATTCGAAATTAGCATTAATGAAAATTTTATCAAGACCCATTTCTTCAGCTTGTTTTTTTACCATCTGAGAGCCCGGAACAATCATTGCTCGAACGTTTGTTGAAATTTTTTGCCCTTTGACTACTTTGGATGCTTCAATGAGATCTTCTAATCTTGCATTTGTACATGAACCAATAAACACTCTATTAATTTTGATGTCTGTGATTGAAATTCCGGGTTTAAGATCCATATAATCAAGGGCTTTTTCAGCACTTTTCTTTTGATTAGGATCACCTTTGGAAAATTCATCAGGAGATGGGATTGATTCAGTTACATCACAAGTCATTCCAGGATTTGTACCCCAACTAACTTGAGGTGCAATGTTATTGATATTCAATGTGAACCGCTTTTCGAATTTTGCGTCACTATCTGTTTTTAGGTGCTCTTTCCAGGAATCAACAAGAGATTCATAGTTTTTTGGAGTGTATTGTCTACCTCTAAGATAATCAAAGGCCTTTTCATCAGGTGCAATCAGACCTGCACGTGCTCCAGCTTCAATGGACATATTACAAATGGTCATTCTCTGCTCCATAGAAAGATCAGTTATACCTTGACCATGGTATTCAATTACAGTACCAGTACCTCCTCCAGTTCCAATATTTTTAATAATTGAAAGTATTATATCCTTAGCAGTTACTGCGTGAGGATTCTTTCTTTTTCCTTCAACTCTAATTTCAAATGGTTTTGGCTTTTCTAACCATAAAGTTTGAGATGTCAAAACATGTTCAACGTCACTGGTTCCAATTCCAAAAGCTAATGTTCCAAAAGCTCCATGAGTTGATGTATGACTATCACCACAAACAATTGTAGTACCAGGTAAGGTAATTCCTAATTGGGGTCCAATTACATGAACAATTCCTTGATTAGGACTATTAATACCAAATAATTTAATTCCAAAATCTTTGCAGTTTTTTTCCAAAGTTTGAATTTGGACGGCTGAAGTTTGATCTAATATTGGAAGAGATCTATCATTTGTTGGAACATTATGATCCATTGTAGCAATAGTAAGATCAGGTCTTCGAACTTTTCTTTTATTCATACGTAATCCATTAAAGGCTTGAGGGGATGTTACTTCATGTATAAGATGTCTATCAACATAGATTAGAGAAGGGCCATTTTGTTTTTCAACAACAACATGAGATGCCCATATTTTTTCAAAAAGAGTTTTTCCCATTTTAATCCTGGTCTGGTTTATACTTGAAGAGACCACCTGCAGCAATTATCTTTCCAATAATTTCTGAGAATGGTTTCATTTTGTATGTTTGATTTTTGGTAATGTTTTTAATTTCATTGGTAGAAATGACAATATCAATTTCATCACCTTCTGAAATTCCAGTATATGCATCTTCATCAATTTCAATTGGTAACAAAAACGCACCATCAACTGCATTTCGGTAAAAAATTCGTGCAAAAGATAATGCAAGTACAGCCTTTATCCCAGAATGAGATAAAGCAATAGGTGCATGTTCACGAGATGAACCACATCCAAAATTATGACCAGACAATATGAAATCACCTTCTTTTACCTTAGAGTGAAAATCAGGATCCAATCCCTCCATGGCATGAGTGGCGAGTTCAGCATAATCATGTACTTTTAG
>Ga0209997_10000688_pt1 | contig 11683 bp, 15 predicted proteins | sample CR04metaG_FD_182079 | JGI IMG/M metagenome (GOLD analysis project Ga0209997, IMG submission 182079) | Deep subsurface microbial communities from Mariana Trench to uncover new lineages of life (NeLLi) - CR04 metaG (SPAdes) (version 2) | ecosystem: Environmental > Aquatic > Marine > Ocean trench...
CAAATAGCAAAAAAACATTTAGTTGGAATTGCAAATGTTGCAACAAGATTCATTTTAGACAAGCCTTGCGTTGCTGGTGCAATAATTGGTGCAAGACTAGGAATTGCAGAACACAGAGCTTGCAACGCAAAAGTATTTAGTTTTAGTCTTGACGATAAAGATTATGCAAAGATAACGTCAGTTACATCCAAGGCTAATGATTTATTTGATTCTATGGGAGATTGTGGAGATGAATATAGGTGAATGCTCTTAGTTTTGAATTAAGAATTTTCAGACTTTCTAAATACAAACAATCCAATTCCTAGAACAGATAATACAATAGGAATCATTCAAGAAAATGATTGAACAATAAAAATGAAAATTAGAGAAAGTGGAATGCCTAATGAAAAGGTCTGGGAAGGCTTTTTCAATCCCGTTAAAATCCTCGAAACTCTAGGTGTGAGTAAAAAAATCGGTGATGTAGCAGAATTTGGTTGTGGGTTTGGTACATTTACCATTTCTGCTGCAAAAAAGATAAGCGGAAAAATCTATAGTATCGACATGGAACCAGAAATGTTAGAAATCACAAAGAAAAAAGCAAAAGAAAACAAATTGGATAATGTTGTAACAGTACAACGGGATTTCATTACAAAAGGGTCTAGTCTAGATACTAATAGTGTTGATTATGTTATGCTTTTTAATATACTACATGGAGAAGAATCAGAAAAACTTCTTGACGAGTCTTGGAGAATCTTAAAACTCAATGGCATAATCGGTATTATCCATTGGAATTATGATCCAAAAACTCCAAGAGGACCTTCCATGAATATAAGATTAAAACCAGAGCAATGCATCGAGCTTGCAAAATCATCAGGATTTGTTAATCCAAGAATATATGATCTTAAACCATATCATTATGGAATAATATTAAAAAAATAATATCATTTCATAACATCGGTCAAATCTCAAAGTGATTTAGCGAAATTGGAATTAAGAATTTTCAGTTTTTCTATTATCCGCTTTTTTTCATTTGTTGTTCACAACAAATTAGGTCACAAAATTCTTCATCACATGCCTTTGTGATTTTGAGTTCAAGACCACATTTCCCACACTGATATACATCTCCATCTATCATATTGCCCATTTGATACTGATGGACTACGTTACTATTATTAGTTAACATTGACTAATGTGATTTGTATCAATTCTCAAAATGATTTAGCTGATTGGAATCCGACAATACTAGGACCGTTTATGGAATTATTTTAGATCCACACATTCGAATCCGTGGGACTAGTTCTAAATTCATGGAGGCCTGACAAAAACCCATTGTGCAGGTTTGATGCATAAACCAACGCGTGGAAATTTTTGTTTTACTTCTAAATTGATATCCTTTTCAAACCATTTGGGATGACATCCTCTGCTGTTATCTGGATGACCAGAATAACGATAGATTCCTCGAAGAGGACAGACATCACCTGTTTTGAACATCATCTAAAACTATTCTACATTGCGATCTTACTTAAATGAATTGAGAAAGTATGAACAAAAAAATGATTTAGCGAAATGGGCATTGAGTCATTTGATTTTGAAGCTAGAACTATGTTTTCCAAATTTTTCATAAGCACATTCAAAGGAGCAGTATATGTCATCGGTTAGCGTAGAAAATTCCTTATTGCATCTTTTGCACAAGCGCAACCCCATAAGTTTGTAAACGTCTTTCAAAGTAATACTGGTTTGTGTGTAGCATTTGAACGATTTAGGCTCACATTGTAAAGTGATTTAGCGAAATTGGCATCGAATCGTCATGGTTTGTAAATTTGCTCGACATTTGTAACTGCCTTAATTACACCCAAAAATTCTCCTTGGTTGTCATTTATCCGCAGTGCAATATCTGCTGAATAAACATCAGCACTTTCATCATAGTGGACCTCGGAAATATACAACCCGTCCTGCTTTGCTCTTATCCACCAAAGCTCGTCATTCTGTAAATAATCAGAGGTTTTGCCAGTTTGAGCTATGTTTACACCATAAGTATTTGTCACAAAAATTTCTGGGTAAAGGTCATAACCAAAACTTTTCTGATATTTGTTTGCGTGTTCACGCAACTTTTCTGAAATTTTGTTATCAATTAATTCCTGCATAAAAGGAGTAATAACTTCCCAACTTGTATCGGTCCACTCTTTTTCTCTCTGCTCAATAATCAAATACACGTCTTCCATTTCTTGAAATTCCTGGTCAGAGTCCCTAAGAGATTGACGTAAATCATACACTCTAACTAACTCTTCAATTCCAGTTATCTCGAGAGAAATCTTATCAAAATTTATTTCCTTATCAACAATTTCCTCTCTACTCGAATCCTGTGGAGGGACTTGAAGAATTTCTTCATTCATTAACCATTGTAATGCATTTATGAAATCACTATCGCTAATTTTTTCTTCGCCCCACCAGAGAGCGGTGTTTCTTATCCAATTTGGAATAGGTGTCTCTTCAGCAAAAGTAGTTAATGACCAAGCTGTGATTCCACTAGTAGAAATTAAAATCAAAATACCAAAAAATACTAGAAACTTTTTCTTTTCCATCCCCAATTATACCAAAAAATCAATATCTAATACTTAAGCGATCTGCAATTCCACATCCAGTTTCATATTATAAAGTGATTTAGCGAAATTGGCATCAAAGACTTGCTTTTGAAATGAAATTAAGGGATAAAGGCGTTAAACCATGCATATGATAAAAAATCGAAGCGATGCAGGAAATAAACTAGCAGAAAAACTTACAGATATTGTAAAAGGTGAAGAATCAATAGTTCTTGCTATTCCAAGAGGAGGAGTAGTAGTGGGAAACGAAATTTCAAAAAAGCTAAGCTGCCCTCTTGATGTAATTATTTCAAAAAAAATTACTCCACCAGGTTTTCCTGAATATGCAATAGGTGCAATTACTCATGATGGAACAATTTATCGTGGTGAAAACTGGGATAGATTTTCACAAGAACCTAAATTTGAAGAAGAGAAAAACAAAAAGAAACTAGAGGTGAAAAGAAGATTAGAAGAATACAGAGGCAATTCAGACTACAAGTTTGATAACAAAACTGTAATTTTAGTTGATGATGGCATAGCTACTGGCTCGACAGTTTTTGCGTTGTTAAAATGGCTATCAATACATAAGGTAAAACGAATTATCTTGGCAGTTCCTGTTATTCCTGCAACTACCTATGAAGAAATGAAACCATTGGTGGACAACATTATTGCTCTAGAGATTCCTACAGAGTTTTCTGCAGTAGGTAAATTTTACAGAGAATTTGATCAAGTATCTGATAACCAAGTAATGAAAATACTTTACAAATTCAAAAATACTAGGCTATAGATAATGCAATTAGAAATATAATTTGGTTGTTAAAGATTCAGGATTGTAGAGTATTTAGCTAAATTGGAAGTTTCTTGCTATTCATTTGCTAATCAGCTTACGACTAAGCTGTTTTGAGTTAAAATCTGCAATACGCAGAGGTTCTGGATACCAATAATCATCAATGATCATTTCATTGACAAGCCTTGTTGCAGTTTTTAAATTGATTTTATTTCCTACACTGACATAGATTCTTTTTTTATTTTTTTTAATTTGATAACCTACCATTTTCCCACCATAGAAAACTTGAGAATCATCTTGAATTTTTCCACAGAGTAATTTTTTAGCAACTCCGATGGTTGGAATATCATATTTTAGTCCTATATAACAGGCCAAGCCACAATATCGGGGATGAAGCTGACCATTACCATCGACTAGAAGAACATCAAAATTTTGTTTTATCTTTTTTAATACATTAAAAATTGGTTTTGATTCTTTTAACATAAAAAGTCCTGGAACATAGGAGCTTTTTGATTGAATTTTTGAATTTACCGATTCTATTATTTTTTTTTGTTTTATATCATATATTACAGCAGAGCAAAATGCAGTATCATTTTTGTATGATACATCTACTCCACAGATTTTTTGAAATTGTGAACGTGATTCATTTTTGGTTATGACTTTGGATGCTAATTTTTCTTGAAGCTTTATTGTTTTTTGATAATTGCTTTGAGATAAGTTCATTCCTTAGATTAATGGTTTTTTGTCTTTTAAACAAATTATTCGTTTTTTTTTCTAATCATAATGTGATTTAGCGAAATCTTCAATAAAACTTTCATTAGACTAGATTAATTTAAGACATGGATAATTCTCTTCCAGAAGCTAAGTTGCGTGTACGAATGAGTTCTCGTGATGCACATTATGCAGGAAATCTTGTTGATGGTGCAAGAATTCTTAATCTATTTGGGGACTTGGCAACTGAGCTGACAATTCGTTATGATGGGGACGAGGGTCTTCTTCGAGCATATGATAAAATTGAATTTTTAGTACCAGTGCATGCCGGAGATTTTATTGAAGTTACTGGAAAAATTACAAAGACGGGAAAAACCAGTAGAAAGATGAGCTTCGAGGCATACAAAGTTATTGCTCCAAGCCCAGATCAAAGACATGAAAGTGCATGTGATGTTCTAGAGCCGCCAATTCTTGTAGCAAAGGCATCTGGTACTTGTGTGGTATTAAAAGAAAAACAAAGAAAAAGGTAAATCCAATCCACGCATAATTTATCATATGGGAAGATTCTTTGCCTGTGAAAAGTGTGGAGAAGTTTTTGATAGGAGAAAAAAATCAGACCACAAATGCTCTGATAGCAAAAGTAATTAATTGAAAAATTTTCTGTTTTAAATTGTAAAATGATTTATCGAGAAAGAGTTTAATCACTTTAGAGTATGTAATATTATGACTATCAATTACATAACAAAACAAGAAATCCAGAAAACCATAATGTTTTTTCTTACCGGTGGACAGACAAATAAAGAGGAAATTTATGAGAAAATTGTGAATGACTTTAAAGTTTCTAAAACTGAAGTAATAGATATTGCAAAAAAAATGCAAAGTGAATTACCACAAAAGTGGAGAATTTTCTAACTAAAATTGATTATTAATTTTAATATAAAAAAGATGTAATGAGATTATGCCATTCACATATGTTCTAATAAACTGTCAATCTGGTTTTGAAAACTCAATAATTGAGAAGCTCATCAAGATACCAGAAGTAAAAGAGGTTCAGGGCATATTTGGTGAATATGACATATTTGTAAAGATAGAATCTAATTCTCAAGCTAAGTTACAAGACATTTTAACTAGACAAATTCGAAAAATCCCAAACATCACATCGACAAACTCTCTTTCTCCTATACCGACTCAAGGGGGAAAATGAGTTTTTCCAAGTAATTGTGTATACATTCAATTTCATAATCCTAAACAAGTTCAAGAAAAAAGTGATTTAGCAAACTTTAACGTAGTTACATAGTATTGAAGCTAAAAATTGGCTGCACTGGTTGGAGCTACGAAGGCTGGTCTGGAACATTTTATCCAAAATCACTAAAAAGTACAGGATGGCTCAAGTATTATAGTACAGTTTTTGATATTACGGAGATTAACTCTACATACTATCAGGTTCCAAATCAGTTCATTACAAAAAAGTGGTTTTCTGATACTCCAGAAGACTTTAGATTTACTGCAAAGTTTCCTGGAAAGATTACACATGAACACAAGCTAAAAAACGTCAAGGGATTAGTGTATGAGTTTTTAGGCGCAATGGTTCAGCTGCAGTCTCAAATCTTAGCATTGGTGTTTCAGCTGCCACCATCGCTGACGTTTGACGAGGCTAGACCGCATTTAGATGAGATTTTTTCGTATCTTCCAAATTACTATAGGTTTCCAATTGAGGGACGACATGAGTCTTGGTTTACAGATGAGGCAATTGACTATCTAACTGAGAAAAACATCTGCCTTGTATGGAATGATATCCCAAAGGTGCACAATCCAAAAATTTTGACATCAGACTTTGTGTATGTGAGGTTAATTGGGGATCGAGCCATTCATGATTCAGAGTTTGGTAGAGTTGTTCTAGACAAAGGCGATGCAATTCGAGGCTGGGCAGAGAAGCTAAAAAAAATTGAAGATGAAGCTATGCTTGCTTTGGTAATGACAAACAATCATTATCAGGGCTTTGCCCCAGCTACTGCAAATGCTCTGCGACTAGAGCTTGGTTTATCTGATTTGGTTTGGGATGAAAAAAAGCAGGAAAAACTATTTTGATTACAGTTATGGAAATAGTTTAGAAAAATTATACAGTAATTATTCCCTGACTAATCAAAAACTCAAGCCCATTTACAAACTCTGAATCACTAACCAAACCTTCAGCCCACCAGCCTGAAGTATTCTTAATCCAAGCTGGAACAAATGCAGGGGATTCAGCATTATTATCTGCAGGAATAATTGGAATTTGTATTACTCCCTGTATAATTAAATACTCTATTCCAGAAAGAAAGTCACCTTCTCCAATCAAGTCCTTTGACCACCACTCTGCATTGTTGCGAACCCAGTCAGGTATTACAGTAGACTCTGCAGGAAACGACGGATCTAACTCCAAAAAGGTTCCCACAATCTCAATTGTTTTAGTATTGTGAATATACGGAATAGTAAGGGTACGCTCATTTGGATTTTTCTTTTCAACAAATACTGCATTTCTGTAATCCATTAGTACGGTATAATCAGAATCACCATCCTCATCTTGTGCATCCATTATATATCGTGAAAGCTTAACTGTTAGATGACCACCAGAATTAACATCAATTGAAAAGACAATCGAGTTTTTTGCCAGATCAGCTCGCACAAGAGTAATTTTGCCTGATGTTATGGTATAATCTAGATTAATTGAAGAATTAAATATCTTAATTGTGTCAGTAGTTTCTTGCTTTCCATAAGTTGAGCTAAATGAAAATACAGTCTCTGCTAGTTTGTCTTCAGATTCATGCCAAATCAAGATTTTATAATTTCCTGAATCGCTCCATCCCGTGATTTCAGTATTAATCTCTGTACTAAAACTTTGGATATAGCTAAGATCCACTGCCTCAGTATAGATTGTATTTCCATGTGGATCTACTATACTCAAATTAACATCATAGTTGGGATCTCCACCTGTAACACTGCCAGAGATTACAATAATTTCGCCAACCTTGTAATCTGCTTTAGCAGTTGATATCAAGATTGGAGAGAAGCCAGAGTCAGATCCAGACTTTATCTTTGCAGTTTTGATAAAGCTGTGATACATTGCGTGAATTGAATCGCCATCCTGAACATACAATGCATTTTCAATACCAGGTGAAGATGACAGTTGAATTGTACCAGTAAAGATTCCAGTGTTTTGTCCAGTTTCTGTTAGTTCTAGCTGTTTACCATCTGAATCAGAGTTAGATAATATAGTAATTGTGATGCTTTCAGCTAAATCAACTAGAATATTCTTTGTTGAGTCCTGTACTGTGATACCAGGCCACTCTCCAATGGAATACGTGTTCTTATCAAACATTGGCAATAACTCTACAGAATATGCAGTTGATACACTGAAAATAGCCAAAATTCCCAAAGCAAAAAGCGGTTTTAGTGCCAATCCTATATGTTATTACAAAATTAGCAGATAACCATTTTGATGTCCTTTTGGATGGACATTATTTACACTGCTAGAAACTCGCAGTAATGGAAATCTGGATTCTCACTTGATGAATCTATTCTTTGATAATATTTTCTAGCTACTTTTTTATTTTCTGAAAATTCTTAATTCATAGTCTAGAATTATAACTTTTTAATTAACAATCCTTTAATATTTACAACTCCAGCAAACCGTATTTTTGAGTCTAATTTCAGAATATTTTTGCACAGTTCATCATAATCCATTGAAAAATTCTCACTATATTCAATATTAAAATTTAATTCATCACAAAAGAACATAGTAAAACAAAATCATCTATTTATTGGGCTAAATCATAGGCAAGCCATTGAAGATCGCAGTAATGGGAATGGGAGTAGCCGGCTCTTATCTTATGGCCAGACTAAAGGATTCTGAACACAAAGTCGTAGGTTATGAAAGATCCATTCAAGCAAAACACGACTCTATTTGCGCTTGGGGCACAATTAAAAGCACAATGAATGAGCTATGCAGCAAAGTTGGAATCAATTTTGAGGATTATTTAATTCATGAGGGCAAAAAGATGCATGTTAAGTTGGATAACCAAGAGGAGTTTGACATTGGACTGCTTGGTTTGTGTACGTACAACAAAATTGGTCTTATACAAGATTTCATTAAAGACTGTGATGTAAGGTATGGCCAAGCACCAAGCTTAGAGCAGGTAGAAAAAGAGTATGATCTAATTGTAGACTGTACAGGCTTTTATAGAATGTATCTGCCAAAGATAAAACACGACTTTTGTTTGCCAACATACGAATACAAAATAGAATATGAAGACAAGGTCCCGTTTGACGACTTTTTCATACAGCCGTTTCCTGGAATGAGCGGATACTTTTGGTACTTTCCACTAGGAGAAAAGGTCGCACATGTTGGAGCTGGCGACTATAACAAAAAGCATGTAGAAGAAACCAACAAGTTCTTCAAAAAGTATGGAGGACGGATAACAAAAACGGTAGGACGGCCAATAAGGCTGGCAACGCCGGACCTATGCAAGCCGTTTTACCATGGTAAGGTAATTGGAGTTGGCGAATCAATTGGAACAGTTTATCCTCTGTTAGGAGAGGGAATTATTCCCAGTATGATTTGTGTAGATATCTTTCTAGAGCACATGTATAATCCTGCAAAGTACGAAAAGGCTGTAGACGAGTATTACAAGATTTATGGCAAGGTATTCAAGTTTATTAGAAAAAAGATTGACAAAAATTTCTCAATCTTCAAGTCATTACCAGATGTTTTAGCTATCTTCCGTTACATGAAAAAAAACGAGCAAAGGTTTGGCATGGAGGTTCACATGCGAGACCTAATGAAGATCGCAAATGCCTAATGTTTAGAACAATTCAGCATTCATGTTCTGATTTAAGTTTCAGCATACCTTACCTCAATATCTAAAGAAAGAGAATAAGAAAGGGCAGATGGATTATCAATTCCTTCCCAAACAAATACTGCAGCATTATACATTCCTGGATACTGCGGGATCCAAGATAATGCGGGGCTGAGAATTTGGTTTGGAGCAAGAGAACCTGAAAGCCAACCTAATGATACTACAACTCCATCATTGTCTTGTATTTGAACAATATAGGTAAATGGCTGTTGTTTATCAAGCGCATTTGTAACATCTGCAACAATTAGAACCTGCTGATCAACCAAGACATAGGCAAGCTCGTTACCTTGAGTATCTTGAATTTGTGTCTGTGATGCAGCTGCTAGCTCATTTGGCCATGTAAGAGAATTTTCATCTGATTGTATTGAAAAAGCCAAAGGAGTAGATGTAAATATTAACAATAAACCTAGAGCAAAGAGAAGCTTCATTGTTAATTTAGCATCACATCACTTTTAGTAATTACTGTATTTCTTGACTAATTGACCCAGCTCTTAGAATAGCTGGAACGATTTGGTTCTAGTTAGAACAAAATAATCAAAGCCTAAACCAATTTACAGTGTAAAAAATTAAGTAAGATAACCACAAAAGAGGTTCATGCAGAGATTAGAAAAATACAGCTGCGCTTGTAGAAAATGTTCTTGCTTAAACGAAGTATATACTCATAATAATGTTTGTGCAGAGTGCACCTACGGTATTCATGAAGGTGCTAGAAAATAGTTGAATCCTTTCTTTTTTAATCCAGGAAAATAATTCCTGCAGGGAGATTATGAATGCAAACTTACAGATAAGGAAAATCTGAAAACTCTACAAAACAATATCCAAGAAAAAGTCAATCATCTTAATGAAAATAATTTGAATAGTTATAGTGATCCCAAACTTTTAGAGTATTACGAAGTATAAAGTCAGATTGAACAATGTGTTTTTCAAGATCACACAGACCAATACTTTCTCATTGCAGTAATCGTTATTGGAATTTCTCTTTTAGTTTACTTTCGTTGGCAGATGATAAAAAAAAGGGTCAAAGCCAAGCCCTAATCAATGAAAACTAAAATTCCAGTTATTTGGATCTTATTAATAGGATTAATGTCATCAATTACCTTGGGAGTTTTGCTAGAGCAGCCCAAAACAGCTAGTTATTCTACATTTGTTTTTGGAAGCGCGCACGAGCACGCATCAATTTCAATAAAGATTTTTGGTGACGAGTTTAATTTTACAAAACCAGAGTTTCAATTACAGAGTCCGTTTATTCATTTAGAAAACTCTAATGGTTATGTAGTTCACAGGCATTCAAAAGATGTAACAATTGGATACCTTTTTGAAACTCTAAATCTTGGGCTTTCGAACGATTGCTTTGTCTTTCATGGTGGAAAAAAGTTTTGTTCCAATGTGGACTATACACTCAAGTTTTACATTAATGAAAAAAAGGTAGATGGTTTAAGAGATTATCTTATATTTGAAAGCGATTTAATTTTAATTTCATATGGTTCTGAAAATCTAGAGGAGATTACTGAGCAACTTGCAGAACTAAAAGCTAGAGATTTTCCTTTTAAGTTAAGAGAAAATAATAATAATTTATCCAATTTCTAAATCATAACTTAGCTTTGTTGGATGATACAAAACTAACACAATGCCTAAAAAAATTCTTTATTTAACTTTTGTTTTAAATTAATTACAAAAAAACAAAACTCAGAATTCTGACAAATGCTTCGCAAATAATAAATACTGATCAACTCGATCCGGTCTCTAATGAAGGATAAAAAAATAGCCTTGTATGCTATAGCATTTATTCTAATTGGAGGACTCATTGCAAGTCCATCAATGCAGCTAAGTGGAATAGCATTTGCACAAGACGACACTGATGAGGTAGATGAAGAGGAACATGACGATAATGATGATACTAGAGACTCGGATTATTACAAAGATTATGACAGTTATAAAGATCACAAAGAAAAAGCCGACGAGTATTGTAACATGTCTGACGAAGAACGTGAAGAGCGTTTAGCAGAACATACAGACATGCGTGAATACAAAGAAAAGCTAGATGAGTATTGTCAACTTGATGAATATGAAAGAGGCCAATACATCGAAGATCACAAAGAAGAGTATCGTGATAAATATCGTAACAAAGTTGACTACATGAAAGATAACTTTGAGAGTTATTGTGAAATGTCTAATGAAGAGCGAGATGAATTTCAGGCAATGCATGACAGGATGACTGATGAGATAAGAGTTCTACATGACAGATACTGTTCTATGACTGATGAGGAAAGAGAAGAGTTCAAAAAAGAAAATCATGATATGATGATGGATTTCAAAGAAGATCATAAAATGATGATTAATGATAAAAGATTTGCACGTGATTTTGTTCGAGACTTTGATATGAGAATCGCTTCAATGTGTGACATCTCAGATACTAAAATGCGAGAGCTCATGCAAAAACATGAATTTTTGCAAGAACATCATGAAAGAATTGCAGAGTACTGTAACATGTCTGAAGATGAACGCAAAGAATACAGAATGAGTCATAATGACATGATGGAAGACTATATGGAAGACTTTGGTCAAATGCGAGACAGAATAATGGATGGACAACCTGACATGAAAATGCAAGAAAAAATGCGACAATATAACATATCAGATGAAAAACGTGACGCACTTCAAGAAAAATTCAGAACAATGCATTCGGATTTGAGTGATGTAGAAAGAGATGAGATTCGCGACAAAATTAAATC
>Ga0209997_10000689_pt1 | contig 11680 bp, 16 predicted proteins | sample CR04metaG_FD_182079 | JGI IMG/M metagenome (GOLD analysis project Ga0209997, IMG submission 182079) | Deep subsurface microbial communities from Mariana Trench to uncover new lineages of life (NeLLi) - CR04 metaG (SPAdes) (version 2) | ecosystem: Environmental > Aquatic > Marine > Ocean trench...
AGTAAATGGGTTTTTTTTTTCGCTTGGTTTGTTTGAGCTCCCAATTCCTATCCAAAGTTTATCAACTTTTGATAATGCAAAACGAAATGCTTCTAAATGTCCTAGGTGAAATGGTTGAAATCTTCCAATCAATAAACCGTTCATGTTGGCAAATCATACATATTCTTTAAAAAACTATCATAAGGAGTGGTTTTGATATTGATTTATGGATTTTTTAAAAATAGATGGTTCTTATGGTGAAGGTGGAGGACAAATTGTAAGAAGTGCAGTAACATTATCGTGTATTACAAAAACGCCTATACTAATAGAAAATATTCGAAAAAATAGAAGAGTTCCAGGATTAAGACACCAACATATTACGGCAATTAAATTATTATCTAAAATTTGCAATGCCGAAGTACAAGGTTTGAATACTGGTTCAACAGCCATCAAATTTTTTCCAAAAAATTTGGAAAATAATACTTTACATGAAGACATTGGAACTGCTGGGAGTATTTCATTAATTTTACAAGTACTAATTCCTGCAGTTTCTATATCAAAAAAGAGCTTAGAGTTGTCAATAATTGGTGGAACAGATGTTCCATGGAGTCCAACAAGTAATTATACAAAATATGTTCTAGGTGAAACATATTCAAGAATGGGAATAAATTTCTCAATGGAGATTATAAAAAGAGGATATTATCCAAAGGGTGGAGGACTTGTTAAGGTAAAGATCTATCCATCAAAAAAATTAAAACCCATTTCATTGACTAAGAGAAAAACAAAATCTGTAAAACTTTTCTGTTCATATTCAGATTTATCATCTGAAAGAATAAAAAATGAAGTACAACAAGCTGAAAATTTTTTGAAAGATGCAGACTTCTCTATAGAATCAGAAATAAAACAAGAGATAGCATTAAACAAGGGAGGTAGTATGATACTTTACTCTCTAGACTCAAGTTCTATTACAGGTTGTGATGGCCTGACAGATACCACTGCAGAACTTGCAAAAAGTATTTCAAAAAATTTCATAAGAAGTAATTTGGGAGTGGACAACCATCTATCAGATATGATGGTTTTACCTGCTAGTTTAATTGATGAAACATCATTTTATAGAATAAAAGAAATCACAAAGCATTTAGAAACTAATTTGTATGTTACTTCAAAGTTTACTGGATGTGAATACGGTATAGGTAAACTTGACAATGGTTTTGAAGTAAGAATTAAAGGAAATTCAAATTCCATTATCCAATAAAGCTGCCATAAACAAAATTGCAACTGAAAGAATTACGAGTATTTCACCAAGTATTATTATTTTTATACGCAATTTTTTTATTTGTTTGTCTGACATGTTTTTAGACATAATTTGTTCTTCTACATCTTTTCGAATAATTCTAACATGAACAATATATGTAATAATTAATGCAATTACAAGAATTATTTTTATGAGTAAGAAATTTCCATAATCAGTTGAAAATAAAAGATTTGAATTATTAAAAAATGAAGATGAACTATAAATTCCAGTTCCAATTAGGATAATTAAAGAAGGGATTGCAATTTTGTTAAATCTTCTTCCAACTCGGATCATCATTTGTAATCTTTCTTCAAGTGAGAATGACATTGTTTTGAGAATAGGTGCAAGAACTGCTCCGATAAACAAAGAGCCACCTACCCAAATTGCTGCAGATGTAAGATGAATCCAAGTAATAATTACCTGCTCAATTGCCATTTTAAATCAAAGTTTTACTAGCAATATTATCTATTTGACTCTTAACAAAGTTTTTTAGTTGTTCAAATCGTTTAGTCAACAGTTTGTCATTTATGCAAGGTAGAACTATTCTTTTTGCCGCAATTCTAGGATTGTTAGGAATTATGGGAGGATTTGTATATTATGCAAGTCTTGACATTCCTAATTTAGAACAAATACAGATTAAATTAGATAATGTAGAACTTTTAGATGTAGATAGTGTTGAAAATAAAGTTAAACTACGAATAACATTTTTAGTAAAAAATCCCAGTGAGAAAACATTTACAGTTTCAAGTATTGCGTATGATCTTTTTGTAAATGGTAAATCAATTGGGGCTGGATCGTATTCAACTGCAGATATTGCAATGCCTGGAAGAGCAGCATTTTATCCAGGTTCGGAGATTCCATTAAAAAATATTTTCGAGTTGGTTTTAACTGATACTAATGATCAGGAATATCAATCAATAATTGAAGAAGAATCATTACAATACAGTGTTAAAGGAATCGTTACAGTTGAATCAACTTGGAGCTTAATTGAAAAAGAATTTGAAAGTTCGTTAGAGTAATCATTATAAATTAAAAATGGGCCGAGAGAGATTTGAACTCTCGACCACCGCCGTGTCGAGGCGGTATCCTAACCAGCTAGACCATCGGCCCGTGAGCTTCAGGATTTTTTGGAGGCATTATTAACGTTTAACAAAAGAAAACATGATAAAACAGAGATTTAACAAAAAAGTATGAATGATGATTTTTCTAATGATGAAAAAAATGGTCTTTACAAGGCGATCTTTTCTAGAAGAGATGTTCGTTCACATTTTACGTCTGATCCAATAGATGATCAAGTTTTATCCAGAATTCTAAATGCTGCTCATCATGCACCTTCAGTAGGATTTTCTCAACCATGGAACTTTATTTTGATAAAAGACATTGAAATCAGGAAAAAAATTAAGGGTTCCTTTGAGATTGAAAGAAAACGTTCTTCACATTTAGTTGAAGAACCTCAAAAATCAAAATATCTTTCTTTTAAGTTGGAAGGAATACTTGATTCGCCTCTCAATATTTGTGTAACATATGATCCTTCAAAATTTGGTCCGTTTGTTATAGGAAAATCTAGTATCCCAGATACTGGAATTTACAGTGTATGTTGTGCTGTGCAAAATCTTTGGTTAGCTGCAAGAACAGAAGGAATTGGATTAGGATGGGTAAGTATTTTGTCAAATGATACTCTAAAAAAGACGTTAGAACTGCCTGAACATGTATTACCAGTTGCTTATCTTTGTTTAGGTCATGTTTCTGAATTTGCAAAAAAACCAGATCTAGAAACTGCTAGATGGCTTCCTAGACTAGAATTAAAAGATGTGGTATACTATGAGAAATGGGAAAGGAAAGAAAATTCTAGTTGGAATAATATTCATGAATTAATTAAAGCAAATCTTGATTATGCTTAAATAATTACAAACATGTTTTTTGCTGGGCTTGTGGCGCAGAGTCATCATATGACGCGCAACATGGATAGCGCAGTAGCCTCCTAAGTTACAGGTCGAGGGATCGAAGCCCTCCAAGCCCGCTTTTGTATTATAAAATCAATTTACAATAAACCAAGTTTTGGTTTAAATACACTATAAAATGTCAAACACAATATGAAGATTGTAGTAATTTCTGCCAGTCCAAGAAAAACAGCAAATACACAGATTATGATGCAAGATATATACGATTATACAAAAACAAAAAATGAAGATACAAAATTTATCAATCTTTCAAAGGACAAAATAGATTGTTATGAAGGACCAGTTGGGAATTATAGTGAAGTAACCAAACAGGCTACCAAAGATATTATGGAAGCAAATGTATGGTTAATTGGAACTCCAATATACAATTCATTTTTTAGTTCAGCATTAAAAAATCTCTTCGAATATGTGAATTATAAAGAAACTGAAGGTAAAATAGCAGGATTGGCTATCTTAGCTTCAGGAAATATTGGTTTCATTGATGTTCAAACCTTACTTACCCAGCTTATGTCCTACTTTCGAGTAATTACAAATCCAAAAGCAATTTTTATGACTGTAGATATGCTGAAAGATAGAAAAGTAGTAGACGAGGATGCAAAAATTAGAATGAAAGAATTAGTTGATGGGACTATAGCTATGGCATCTAAATTTGGTCAGAACTAGGACCAAGATATACTACCTTAAAAATTTTTACAGTATAATCTCCATCAAAAATATTAATTACTTGACCATCATCTACACTTCTAACTCTAAATCTATATTCGTAAGAACCATCTTCTTCAACATCAGTCTGAGCAAAATGAGTTGCATGTCCATCATCGTTGTAAATTTGTATAATTACCGGATAGTTAGAAACATGATTAGCAATTTTTCCTTCAACAAATCCCCATGGTAATAAATTATCTGGTGAAGCATGTAGTGAAAGAATTGTTTTTTCAATTCCAATTTGTCCGTTAAGTGGAATTATTTGAGTATTTGGTGAATTGGCAGCATCTACAGACGAGATCATAGTTGACATTAGAGCAGTAAAGATTACTGTTGCTGAAAGAAATCCAATAATGATTCTATTGTTTGCCATGATTAATTCTCCTAAAGCATAAATTTAAAAATTTTACCCCAAATTGATTGAAATTCATCAGTAAACTGATTTTTGAACAGTCAAATATTAAGATGACGTTGAAGTTATTCTTTATAGATGGTTGAAGAAAGCTCAAAAGATTCTTGCGATTGCAAGTGTCATTATGGTGGAGCTATAAGTTGCCCCAGTTGTAGGAATATTCATGAAAAAAATCATTGTGAAAATTGTAGTTAAAACTACTTTTTCTGTGTTTTATTCTTAGTTTTTTCTTTTAATGCTAAAAATTTAAGATTTGCTAGTTCAGATTTAAGAGATTCAGTTTGTACCATTATTTCCAAGTTGGCGATCTCTTAATTGAGTCGATCTATTTCACTATCTTTTATTTTTTTTTTTTTTGTTTAATTTGAAAGTTCATCCAGATTGCTTCCAAGTTCTGGTTTTGCTTCATTTATTTGAGTTGTAGTAACTTGTTTTCCATCAGCAGTGTACTTGATTGCTACAGGTTGTGAATTATTGTGGTTTTTTGTTACCATATCAGCACTGTATTTGTGTGAATAATCTGTTCCTTTTTGGACAATCCAGCACATGAATGTGAGAAACCAAGTAATTGGAACCGCCATCATGAAGATGAAATTAGTAACGGGTGCAAAGTCAAGAAATACATACCATATACTAGTCAAAACAGCCGCAAATATGCCCGTTATCAAAGTAGCTAAATTGTTCTTTAGATATCCCATTATCTTATTTAAAAAATTCTAGAATATAACAGTTAATGCTATGATTAATTCAAAATATTAAGGTTTAAAATCAAAAAATGAAAATCGAGATCTTATTCTTGCTTTTCAGCAATAACTTCTTTATAGGTTCCAGCTGGTTTTGGAATCTCAGATTGTAAGATCTTAATTTTATCTACCAACTCGTTTCGTAGATCCCTTGCAACTCTTCTAACGGTTGGTCGAGGCACCCCTAATTCCTCTACGACTTTGCTGTAAATGTCTTGTTTATCAGTAAGCCCTTTATCAAGAAAAGAATTAATGGCTTGTTTAATAATCGTACTTTGATTTGTGCGATTCACGGTTTCTAATTTTTTATTGCTCTATATAAGACTACTTTTCTTTAGTTAATTTTTAAAGTATGTGTATTATAGGGATCAGAATTTATTCATATGAAAATATATTCTCAATTTTTAATAATCCATAGTAAGAAATATAAAATTCGTTATTTTAGTGAAACCCTAAAAATTCTAAAGTCGTGATGTTTCTAGGTAAATTACCCAAGTTTCTTTATCAAGTATACCAAAGACTCTTATGATAAAATCAAAAATATTTCAAAGTGACTAAAGCAATAATTGAAACCAATCATGGAAAGATTGTATTAAATTTACTTCCAGATAATGCCCCTGAGACTGTAAGGAGTTTTAGAAAATTGGTAGAATCAAAATTTTATGATGGAACCTTATTTCATCGAGTAATTCCTGGATTTATGATTCAGGGAGGAGATCCTAATTCAAAACAACCCGATAAAAGCAAGTGGGGTAAGGGGGGTCCTGGATTCAATTTAAAGGCGGAATTTAATTCTAGATCACACCTAAGAGGTATTGTTTCTATGGCAAGATCAACAGACCCAGATAGTGCTGGATCTCAGTTTTTCATAGTTACATCTGACGATAATACAACAGCTCTTGACAGAAAATACACAGTTTTTGCTGAAGTGATTGAAGGAATGGAAGTAGCAGATACAATTGTAAATTTGGAAAGGGATCAAAACGATTGTCCTTTACAAGAAGCAAAAATGATTCACGTTACAACTGAATAGGGTAAATTATGATTAAGAAGATTATTTGTATTGTGATGGTATTGATGATTACCTCACTATTTCCTCTAGTTTATGCTCAGCTAAGTTTGGGTCAACCTGCTCTACATAAGTTAATTACAATTAATGTAGGAGAGCAAGGAGATATTCATGTGACCCATGAAATTAAGAGGGTCAGAAGTGTTGTTCACGTAGAGACTATTGAAGGAACATTATCAAATCTTAATGTTACTGATGTTGAAGGAAATAAGGTACAATTTGGAACTACAGGTCTTGAAAGTATAACTGGAATTACTATTTTTTCATCACAAGAGGATGTATTCATTGAATATGATCTTCATGATGTTCTAAATTTTGAAGATGGTTTATGGAAATGGGAATATTTCAATTTAGAAACAACGAAAATTATTTTTCCCAAAGATATTGATTTGCTGTTTGTGAACGACAGACCTGTAATGTTACATGATGCCGTAGGGATTACTTGTTATGGTAGATCACAGGGATCAGTTTGTGATGCATTTATTGAATATGTAGTTGATGAACCAACTATGAATACAGAAATTAAATGGGAAGACAAAAAGTTTATTGTTCAAGTGAAAACTCTGACAGAAATTTCTTCATTTAATTTTGATCAACCAACTAAAAGAATCAACTTTGACGTAAGTGAAGATAATCAATTGATTACATTAATTATTCCTTTAGAACTATTGTGGAGTCCTTATGATGTTTATCTAAATGGAAAAAAAATTCTTAAACATGAATTTTTTTCTAATGAAACTCATTCTTGGTTGAATTTTAGACCAGAAAATTCAGGGTCGATAGAAATCATTGGAACAACGGTAGTGCCAGAATTTCCAATATTAGCACCACTTTTTGTTGGTGTTGCATTGGTTGTTGCTCTTCAATTAAAAAATAGACTTAGTCTCCGCTAGAACCACAAGAACAAAATCCATACTCGTCAATTCTTACATTACAAATGGGGCATTTTTCACCATAATCAACTTCCCAAGGTTCTTTACCATACAACTTGAAATGCTCATCAATTTCTATGGGGATTTCTCTTTTTTTAATCACTATTTTTAGAAAAACGACTAACTATACATACATTATTGGATAATAATGGATTTTATGGAATGTGGTTACCAATGTATCAAATGTAATAGTACCTAACTTGAATCAAAGCAAATAGGTAAAGTTGAAAATGATGGTTATTTTGACATGCATCACACTTGTAAGATATGTAACGCTCACTTTGATCATTTAGAAGGAGATGTTTTTGAAGATTACAAAATTTGCAATTATAAATCTAAGTAGTTAATACAGCTTCTTTTGCCAGATAATAGCTTCTATTATCTTGAGAATTTTTTAAAATTTCTTTATTGAATGCCATCTTAACTAATACTTTTGATACAAGAAGTGTACTTGCTGACCAACCATATTCTCTAAGTTCACTTACTGTATCAGATACAGTTCTTGGTTGGTCAAAAAATGATTTTTTTTCTAAGAAATTGATCTTATCTTTGATTTCTTCAGCAAATATAGGGATAGGAGAATCAAATTCAGGTTCATGGACTTCGGCATTTTCAAGTGTTCGTAGATAGTTTACATTGGTTTGAAATGTATTTTGATTTCCTGTCTGTTTTTCAAAAGTTTTTTCATCAAAGATTATTCTAGCTCTATTTTCTTCCATATGTGTTGCAAGACTATCAATAACATCGCCTAAGGTGTCATTATCAACATAAAAATCTCTAGATTCGATCTCAATTTCGTTTTCCCCAAATCTTAGCTTAATTTTAGCCATCTATTTTTTATGAGACTAAAATCGATTTATTTTGTTAGCTCTAAGTAGCTTAAAGAAGATATCAAAACTTTTACACATATTATCTGGTTTTTTTCCCTCTTGTTTTAAAAAAGCCAATTTTTAGAAGGTATTTTATGATTGCCTCAAAGAAAGCCATTATTGTTATATTATTCCTAGGAATAGGGTTCTTTGGATATTCTCAATATATTGCAGCATCTAATATTGGCGTTATAGTTATAGAAAACGAATTTTTAGAAAAAAACGATTCAGTTTCTACTTATAATGTTCAATTAGAGTTTGACAATCCTTCTTTGTTAGTACTAAATGCTGGTGAAACTGATTTTACTATTACTGTTGAAGATAAAAAAATTGCTGATGGTGTACTTGAGCCCTTTATTCTATCTTCAATGAGTAAGGTTATTGTAAACGGAATTTATCAAAAAGATGAACAATCTAAGATGGAAGAATATCAATCTTCAACTGTTAAAATAAGTGGTATTACAAAATATGATGTTTTTTTTACTTCACTAGAGATTCCTTTCATTTATTTTCCCTCAGATGACCAAGCAAGAGAGTTTATACACCAAAATTAATTCAAAAAAATAATGTTAACAGTTTTTGGTTCAACAGCTATTGATACAATACGAACTCCAAATAAAGTGTTAAAAGGAGTATTGGGTGGTGCAGCTACCTATGCTGGCATATCTGCAAGTTATTTTGTAAAACCTAGTCTCATTGCAGTAGCAGGAAGCGATTTTCCAAAAAAATATCATCGTATTCTTTCTAAATACCTAGATCTGCAAGGTTTTACCATCAATGAAGGAAAGACCTTTCGTTATGATGGGAAGTACGATGAAACTCTTAGTACAAGAACCACACTTAAAACTGAACTTAATGTATTAGGAAATTTTAAACCCAAAGTGCCTGAAGTTTATAAAAAATCAGAATTTGTTTATCTAGCAAATAATGATCCTGACCAAAATTCTGCTCTAATTAAAGAATTTGATAAAGTAAAATTTTCTATGTGTGATACAATTGAGTTTTGGATTGCAAATAAGAAATCTTCAGTAATTAAAATGATTAAAGCTGTAGATGCAGTGGTAATCAACGATGAAGAAGCTAAACTTCTAACAAAAGAACACAATTTAATAAAATGTGCAAAAAAGATAATGGACTGGGGAGTCAAGTATGTTGTTATAAAAAAAGGAGAGCATGGTTCACTTCTTTTTTATGATGATGTGGTTTTCCCATCAGTTGCTTTTTACATTAAAGATATAGTAGACCCTACAGGTGCAGGCGATTCATTCGCAGGTGCTATGATTGGGTATTTAGCAAGTAAAAAAAGCGTTAATCTTTCAATAATTAAGAAAGCAATAATTTATGGAAATATTTTAGGATCTTTTGCTGTAGAACAATATGGTTTAGATGGATTATTAAATATTAAAAAATCAGATATTTCAAAAAGAATTAAACAGTATGAGAAAATGGTGAGTTTTTGAAACCTTTAAGTTCTTAGAATCGTTAAAGATTTTGAAAAATTGACTCAAGAAGTTTCCGAAGATAGATTAGATTCAATTTTTGCTCTTCAAAAAGGTCTTGCTGATATGATGAATCTTGATCGATATCCAATCGATGTTGAAGGAAGAGTAGCCGCTTTATGTACTGCAATAATACACGAAGCGGTGGAATTACAACGAACTACTAATTGGAAGTGGTGGAAAAAATCAGTCCAATTTAATGAATCAGAAGCTAGAGACGAGTTAATCGATATTTGGCATTTTGTAGTCCAAGCTTCACTTGAGTTGAATTTATCTCCTGAGGATATTTTAGAACAATATAAAAGAAAAAATCAAATTAATAGAGACAGACAAAGAAACGGATATTAATTTTGTTTCGAGTGGACGAGTGAAGAAATTTCTCCAAAGTTTGTAATTCCAATTTTATTAATTATTTTAACCCTACTTTGAAATTTTTTTACTTCGGTTTTTGAAACAGTAAGAAACGGATCAGGACTAAGAGAATTAATTATTCTCCCATCATCATCTATGCCATTTTTGTACACAGCTATGAGAGAAGAGCCAGGTTTATGGCCCCATCCTTCTTTTCCACAAATAATTATTATTTTTACATTAGAATTTGAATTAATATGACGAATGATTGAATCAATTCCTTTATTTTCGGAAAATAATTTACCCACTAATGAAATATTATTCATTAATTCAGAATTTGCAATTTCTTTCAACAAAGGGACACTTGATAAAACACATATAGCTATTGAAGATTTTAAATTTCCAAAATAGACTTCTTCAGGTATGGGAAAAAGAGTCTTGCAAACTTCTCCAAAAATATTTCCTAGAATATTCATTTTTACAAAGATTCTCGAAATGTTTTTGCTATAAATTCAATATTTTTAGTTGAAATTAGGGGATGAATTGGTAATGATAATACTTGTGATGCAGCCCAATCTGTCGCAGGTAATTTTATTTTTTTATTATAAAAGAGAGTTTTATGTATAGGAGTGGGATAATAAGCGGCAGCACCTATTCCCTTTGAATTTAATTTTTTTAAAGTTTTTTCACGGTTTTTTGTTTCAATCGTATACAAATACCAATTAACTTTTTCATTTTTTCTTTCGTTTGGCATTTTAATATTTAGATCTGAAATTAGCTCTGAAAGAATTCTTGCATTTTTTCTTCGTTTAATTAAAAAATTTGGTAATTTTTTAATTTGTATTTTTGCAATAGCTGCACTTAGTTCTGGTAATCGAAGATTCAATCCAAAAACTCTGGTATCATTACCATGTAACATACCATGATTTCTAATCATTCGTAATCTATCATAAAGTTTCTTAGAACTAGTTACAATAAATCCCCCTTCTCCTGCGGTCATAACCTTTGCAGGATAAAGACTGTAACAACCAAGCTCAGAAAATGTCCCTGTATGCTTTCCTTTAAAGGTAGAGCCTAAAGATTGTGCGGCATCTTCAATAATTATTAACCCATTTTTTTTAGCAACATCAGTTAGTTGATTCATGTATGCAACATTTCCATAGAGGTGAACTGGGATAATGATTTTAGATTTTTTTGTAATCTTTTTTTTCAAATCATTTGGATCCATAGTATAATTTTCTTTTAATATATCAACAAAGACAGGTTTAGCTCCAACTGAAATCACTGCATTTGCGGTTGCTACAAAAGTAAATGACGGCAATAGAACTTCATCTCCGGTCTTTACATCAAGGGAAAGTAATGCTGCCTGTAAAGCAGATGTCCCAGAATTTACTGCAACTGCATATTTGGCTTTAACAAATGATGAAGCTAATTTTTCAAATGCTTGAACATATTTTCCTCCTGTATTTGCAGCAGAAGTAAGGGCCCCCCCTCGCAAAATTGATGTCACTTCATTCAATTCTTCTTTTCCCAAAATTGGTACGTTTATTGGAATTTTCATAGCTGATTTGTATCAATTACTTTAATAAACTTCATTTGAAATTTCAGTGAATTTTTATATCTCAATCTCAGGCAAACGACATTAATGGAACGCCGTCATCTACAAAAAACAGATACAGGATATAGAATTTTTCTTTACATATTCTATGTATGTGGTTTCATAATGGCATCAATTGCTGTATATGGAATTTATGCAATGTATGTTGAATGGGAAGAAAATGGAACATATGTTATGGGAGAAGTATTAGTTACAACTGAAGTTCCTTTTGAAAATTTTGCAAAACTTACTACTTGGCTTTTTTTCTC
>Ga0209997_10000692_pt1 | contig 11631 bp, 11 predicted proteins | sample CR04metaG_FD_182079 | JGI IMG/M metagenome (GOLD analysis project Ga0209997, IMG submission 182079) | Deep subsurface microbial communities from Mariana Trench to uncover new lineages of life (NeLLi) - CR04 metaG (SPAdes) (version 2) | ecosystem: Environmental > Aquatic > Marine > Ocean trench...
TACAGGAACTCTAGTACATGTACAGCTGATCCTAATGTCTGCGTCCTCAATTTTACCATCCTTGAGTTTTCCTAAGATCTTTCTTGTCTCAGTTCTAACCTTTTCTTCCTCTTTTGGAATGTATGGTATGATATTATCGGTAATTCCCATTGCAGATACTCCATTTCTTCCACCCCCAGAGATTGCCTGCATTGAGGTCATCATGACCTTTTTTACCCCATATTTATCAAGTAATGGTTTTAGTGTAATTGCTAAACCTGTAGTAGTACAGTTTGGTAGAGGAGCTACCCAACCTTTCCAGTTACGGTTCTTCTTTTGAGTTTCAAGTAATTCAGCTTGGTCGTCATTAATACCTGGAATAAGAATTGGGACATCTTCTTCATATCTGTATGCAGAACTAGTTGAAATCACTGGCAAGTCTGCTGCCATTTTAGTTTCAATATCTCTTGCAGCTACAGATTCTACTGCTGAAAATACTAGATCTAATTGTGATACGTCAAGATCATCAACTTTTTTGACAGTCATTGACTTTATGTATTCTGGTATTTCTCCATCAGCATCCCATGCAATAATTCCGCTTGGATCCTTGATTGCATCAAGATAGTCCTTGCCTGCTGAACGCTCAGAAGCTGCAATTTGAGTTACCTCAAACCATGGGTGATTCTCTAAAGTTTGGACAAATTCTTGTCCTACGGAACCTGTTACTCCTATAATTGCAACTCTTTTCTTATCCATAATTGGATAGTTGATCGCCTTCAATTAATAATCGTTTTTCAGACTACCAAAAGATACTATATCACTTGTTTCTATCTGGAACTGTGAAAATAAGGATAAAGCACAATATTGCAAAACATAATCCTGTAGCTCACGGAGGTAGATTCTCTGTAGATAATCGAGATCCTAGTATTGTAGATTTCAGCTCAAACATTAGTCCTGCTGGAATGCCTACTTCTGTCAAATCAATCTTGAAAAGAAGACTGGATCAAATGGAATACTATCCAGATTCACATTCTAGTGATTTAATATCCAGCCTCAAAAAATACACTGGATTACCAGAATCAAACCTAATTGTTGGAAATGGTTCAATTGAGATAATCTATAATTTCTGTAATGCGTTTTTATCAAAAAAATGTATTTTGATTCCAGCACCCACATTTGGTGAATATGAGGCTGCAGCAAAACTTGCTGATTGTAAAATTACTTTTTTTAAAACAATGAATCTTGCTGAAAATCTTGATTCTTTTATTTCTCAAATTCCTGTAAATGGATGTATCTTTGTTTGTAACCCAAATAACCCAACTGGAACTATTTTATCTAAAAAACAACTGATTAAAATTCTATCATCTGCTAAACGGAAATCTTGTCTTGTATTTGTTGATGAATGCTTTATTGAGCTGGTTCCACAATCAAATCAATCTATACTAAATTTAGTAAAAACATATGATAATCTCTTTGTACTAAGATCACTTACAAAATCATTCGGTCTAGCTGGTATTAGAATTGGATATGCAGGAGCTTCAAAACAAATTATAGATATTCTACAAAAGATAAAAATTCCTTGGAGTGTTAATGCTTTAGCTCAAGAGGCAGGCATAATTGCAATCAAAAACAAATCACATCTTATTGAATCAAAATCTATCATAAAAAAAGAATCTCGTTTTCTTAAAAACAAGATTGCTGATATACAAGGCTTTCAGTGTCATAACTCTTCAACTAACTTTATTTTGATTAAAATAAAACAAGACTCTACAAAACTCCAAAGAAAATTACTAAAACACAAAGTTTTGATTCGAGATTGCAAAAGCTTCCGTGGCCTAAATAACCATTACATTAGAATTGCAATAAAGTCTCACAAAGATAATCTAAAACTAGTAAGAGCATTGGAGGCAGAAGCATGAAATCTTTGATGGTTCAGGGAACTTCTTCTGGTGCTGGCAAAACTACTCTAGTTGCAGCACTATGCAGAATATTTTCTGACAAGAACTATAGCGTAGCTCCATTCAAGTCACAAAATATGTCTAACTTTAGCTATACCACGCCTGATTTTGAGATATCTCGCGCTCAGGCAATTCAGGCGATAGCTGCTAGATGCCAAATCGAGCCAGATCTTAATCCTATAATGCTCAAACCATTGGGAAATTACTATAGTCTGGTCTATCTTAACGGTAAGCGTTACAAGAAAATGCATGCAAAGGAATACTATGCAAAATTTGTAAAATCAAAAGGAATCAAAGCCGCAACTGATTCTTTATCTAGACTTAAGAAAAATTATGATTTGATAATTTTAGAGGGTGCTGGTTCCCCTGCTGAAATCAATTTACAAAAATATGATATTGCAAATATGCAAATTGCTCAGAAAGCAAATGCATCTGTTTTGTTAGTATCAGATATTGATAAGGGAGGATCTTTTGCAAGTATTGTCGGAACTATGTCACTAATTGAGAAAAAATATCAAAAACTAGTCAAAGGATTTGTATTTAACAAGTTTCGTGGAGATATTGATATACTTAAGCCCGGATTTAGAAAACTAAAACAAATCACAAAGATTCCTGTTTTAGGAACTATTCCAATGATCAAGATGAATCTACCTGAAGAGGATTCACTTGATGCAAAACCAAAAGAGATTGCTTGGACCAAAAATAATATTGCTAAAATAGACAGAGAATTAGACAAGTTAGCAAAAACTGTAAAAAACAATTTAGATATCAAAACAATTGAGAGTATGATAAAATGATCCTAGAGCCTATTGTAATTGTTGCATTTGCGTTAGGAATAGACTTTGTATTCGGAGATCCTAAGAATAAATATCACCCAACTGCATGGATTGGAACACTAATTGCAAAGCTAACCCCCCTAGCTAAAAATCAAAATATGTATGTTGAAAAACTTGGAGGAATCTTTGTAGTTGCAATAACTGTAGGAGTTGTAGTTACATTACTTTTAATTTTAGATGCTGGAATTTCATTACTTACAACTGACTGGGTAACCATTGTTGTTTCAGGTGTAGTTGTAGTAATATTACTCAAAACCACTATTGCTATTCGTGGAATGGAAAAACATGTCAAAGCAGTATTGGAGTCACTTGACCAAAACAATCTCGACATGGCTAGAACAAATCTATCCATGATTGTTAAAAGAAATACCAAAAATTTGGATAAAAATCACGTTATTTCAGGCGTACTTGAAAGCATCAGCGAAAATACTGTAGATGGGATTACTGGACCTCTATTCTATTTTGCTCTTTTTGGATTACCTGGGGCATTTGTGTATCGCGTAATCAATACTGTAGATTCAATGATTGGATACAAGACTGATATTTTCAAAAATGTAGGATGGTTTGGGGCAACTTGTGACACAATTTTAAATTATATTCCGTCTAGGCTCACAGGATTAGTAATGATTATTTCAGCAGCTATTTTACAAAACAATTGGAAGGAATCATACAAAATAATGATTAGAGATGGTAAAAAAACTGAAAGCCCTAATGCAGGATATCCTATGGCTGCACTTGCAGGAGCACTTGAAACAAAGTTTGAAAAGATAAATCACTACAAGTTAGGCAATGGCGAAATTATACTAACAACAGAACATGTAAACTCTGCACTTACAATGATGAAACTTACTTCAATTCTTTTCTTTGGTTTGGTAATCATTCCAATAATTACTATTTTATCACTAGTCGGATGGTGGATTCATGCTTAAAGAAATTAGTTCTGTTTTTTCTTTTCTGACAATCTTTCCATCATCAAATGCAACCCTAGAAAATACTGCAAAATACATGTATCTTTTTCCTATTGTTGGAATTGTAATTGGACTCTTAGTTGGCTCTTTTGGTTTCGGATTGTCTTTCCTTTTAGATCCTTTACTAGTTAGCTTGTTAGTAGTTGCTTCTATTGCAATTGTTACTGGAATTCATCATGCAGATGGCTTAGCTGATTTTGCTGATGGGCTTATGGTAAAGGGAAGTAAAGATAGAAAGCTAAAAGCAATGAAAGACCTTTCTACGGGTTCTGGAGGAATTGTTGCAATTGTTTTGTATCTTGTTGGTTTGGTAATAACAATTTCTCTCACAAGCGGATTTGATTTGTTTAGGGCAATTCTGATTAGTGAAATTTTGGCAAAATTCTCAATGGTGCTAATGGCTAGTCTGGGAAACTCAGCCTCACTAGGCTCAAATTCTCCTTTTGTAAAGATTATGAAAGATAAGAAAAAACTTTCAGCTGCATTCATCATTATGCTAATTCCAGTAATTGCTATTGGTGAAACTACTGGGTTAGTAATGCTTGGAGTAACTGTCATTCTAACTTTATTTCTTCTAGCAATATCTAATCGTAGTTTTGGTGGAATTACAGGTGATGTCCTTGGTGCTACAAATGAACTTACAAGATTGGCTTCTCTGATAGTATTTGTATCGATATGATTGGTCTTGTGATGGCTGGCGGTAAAGGCGTTCGCATGAATTTAGATAATGAAAAACTATTACTCAAATACAAAAAACCCATAATCCTTCATGTAATTGACTCATTAAAAAATTCAAATTGTTTTTCAAAAATTATAGCTATTACTAGTTCCAATTCACCTAAAACAAAAACGTTATTGCAGAAAAATAATGTTGAAATTTTTGATACCCCTGGAATTGGTTATGTAAAAGACCTAAATCTAGCACTTAAAACTATCAATGATGTAGTTTTAGTTACTTCTGGTGATTTGCCATTATTAGATAAAGAAATTATACAAAAAATTGTAAATCAATTTGACTCTCAAAATATTTGGACTAGTATTCTTGTCACAAACAAATTCTTAACTACTCTTGGAATTGAATCTGATTATTCTGTAAATTTTGATAATCAAATATGTCATTATACTGGAATTTCTTTAGTTGATTCAAAAAAAATCTCCTCACTTGAAAATTTAGAAGAAAATTATATTATAATTGATGATAAGAGAATTGCGTTTAATCTAAATACAAAACAAGATTATGATTTACTCAGCACTACCTAAAATTTTACCATTTATCTTGGCTTTTGATCCTGTTGGTTCTGTAATTGTGTTGCCACAGGAATTGCATGCAACTGTCGTTGATGCATGTGAATAAACTACTTGAGGTTCACCACATTCATCGCAGTTAACTTTGAGAAATTTGCTAGATGGTTCTGGAATTTCAATATGATCTTTTTTCATGCTGCTATCAACTCAAACTTCTTAATTCTAATGCCTGGTTTATTGTATTTCTTTTTACACACAGTACATGTCATAATGGGAGTAACTTTTTTTGTAACTTTGGCTGGTTTTGCTAGTTTTGGGAATTTCTGTCCACCGTATCCATGTTTACGTTCTGCATGTCGGCGTTCACCTCTAGCAGAACCACGTCTTTTTCCAGCTTTGTAAATGGAGACCTTTTGCTCAGTATGTGTTTTACATTTAGGACAATACTTTCTCATCACCTTGGGAATGTTCATATCAACAAAACCTCTTCAACCGTAATTTAAGCATTGAATCTATAATAGATGCAAAACCCAATTGATAACCGTGAATTCAAGCCTAGCAAGTTCTATCTCATCTTTGAATTCTGTAGCAATGGGCGACAAAAAAGCTGATCTTGTTTTAAAAAATTGTAATTTGTTATCAGTCTATACCAAAGAAATCATTCCAAAAACTCAGATTGCAATAATTAATGATAGAATTGCCTATGTTGGTCTGAACGCGGCACATACACTAGGTTCAAAAACTGTAGTTATTGATGTAGAGAACAAATACGTAAGTCCAGGCTTTGCAGATCCCCATTTACATATTGATCAGTTTGTATTACCATCTGAATTTGCAAAAAAGGCACTTCTTTGTGGTGTAACTTCTCTTTTTTCTGATCCAATTGATATTGTTAGTGTTTTAGGTTACAAAGGTTTTCAAGAATTTCTAAAACTTGGAGAAAATTTACCAATAAGAATTTTCCAAGTAGTTCCTGGAGGTCTTCCTGTTGACGCAAAATTTAGTAACAGTAAAACTCTCTCATTGTCGCAAGAAAAATCTGCAGTAAAACATCCCCATGTTCTTGGTTTGGGAGAAGTTTTTTCATGGACTAAAGTTACTCAACGTGACCCTAAAACTATGAAATCACTTTCAACAATGTTGGAGTGTGATTGCATAATTAATGGACATACTGCAGGTATAAGTGAAAAAAAACTCAACGCTTACGTTTCATCAGGGATACTCTCTTGTCACGAGCCAATTAATTTTGATCAAGTATTAGAAAGATTGCGTCTTGGAATGTGGGTAATGATTAGAGAAGGTTCCATAAGACGTGATTTGAAAGAAATCATCCCTCATATTTTGTCTCATGGAACATACCTCAACCGCTTAATGTTTTGTTCTGACGGTCTTGATCCAATAGATTTTACAAAATTTGGTCACATTGATCATTGCATCAGAGAATCAATCAAACTTGGTCTAAAACCATTAGATGCAATTACTATGGCATCCAAGAATACTTTTGACTATTATAATATGGGAAAAGATCTTGGTGGGATTGCACCTGGGAAATTAGCAGACATTCTTATTTTCAATGATTTAAAATCATTTAAACCAACTAAAGTCTTTGTGGGAGGAAAACTTGTAGTATCACATGGAAGTGTCGTGACTCAGTTCAAGAAAAAAGTAATATCACCTTGGATGAAAAAAACTGTTAAACTAAAAAAATTTATAGAAAATGATTTCCTGATTAAATCCAAAAAGAAAGATGTTATCGTAAACACTATCTTTATGCAAAATGAAATAATTACTAAGATTGGTTCAGCTGAACTCCATTCAAAAGATGGTCTTGTTTCTGCTTCATTAGATTATGATATATGGAAAGTTGCAGCATTTGATAGAATTCATGGAACAAATCGACATTCCATTGGATTTCTAGAAAACTTTGGAGCTGAAATTGGTGCCTTTGCTTCAACTTGGAGTTTTCATGAAAATGATATGATAGTAATAGGTTCAAATGATTCTGATATGGCAATTGCATCTAATCATCTTATCAAGAATCAGGGTGGACTTGTTGTAGTTAAATCTGGAAAAATTCTAGCTTCTTTGCCTTTACAATTTGCAGGTATTATTTCAACAGATTCTTTTGAAACGGTCTCATCAAATTTTCAAAAAATTATAAGTACTATTGTGGATTTAGGATGTAAATTTACTAGACCTCATCTTATTCCTCTGTTTTTACCATTTCTGGCTTTACCATCTATTAGAATTCTTTCAGGTGGAATTATTGATGTGAAAAAACGAAGTTACATCCAGCCGATCAACTAAGTAATGTTATAAAGGGGGATTTATGGATGGCTGTTGAATCTAATGGCATCAATTCAACAAGGACCTAATGGACCTGTTCTAGTTCTCAAAGAGAGCGCATTACAGCAAAAAGGTAAAGATGCTCAACAAAACAATATTGCTGCAGCAAAATTAGTTGCAGAGTTAGTTAGAAGTAGTCTTGGCCCACGAGGTCTTGATAAAATGCTAGTTGATTCTTTAGGTGATGTGACTATCACAAATGATGGTGCTACAATTCTAAAAGAAATTGATGTTCAGCACCCCGCAGCCAAAATGATGGTTGAAATCGCTAAAACAGTAGATAATGAAGTAGGCGATGGTACAACTTCTTCTGTTATTTTTGGAGGAGCATTATTAGCCAAAGCAGAGGATCTACTCAAAAAAGATGTTCATTCTTCAATCATTGTTGAAGGTTACCAAGCAGCTGCTGATAAAACCCTTGAAATTTACTCAGAATTATCCAAAAAAATACAACCTGATGATAAAGAATCTCTTCTCAACATTGCAATGACTAGTATGCAATCAAAATTAATTTCTGAAGACAGTGGCATTCTATCAAAAATTGTAGTTGAAGCAATTCTTGATATTGCAATCAAGAAAGGTGATGATTATACAATTGATCTTGACAATCTTAAAGTTGAAAAGAAAGCAGGTGGTTCAATTCAAGACACAGCAATTGTGAAGGGTATTGTTTTAGATAAAGAAATTGTTCATAGTGGAATGCCTAGAAAAATTGAAAAAGCAAAAATTGCATTAATAAATTCAGCATTAGAAATTGAAAAAACTGAAATGAGTGCTGAAATTAGAATTACTGATCCTACTCAAATGCAAATGTTCTTAGAAGAAGAGAACCGAATGCTAAAGACTATGGTTGACAAGCTACATGATGTTGGTGTTAATGTATTGATTTGTCAAAAAGGGATAGATGATATTTCACAACACTATCTTGCAAAACATGGTATTATGGCAATTCGCCGTGTCAAAGAAAGTGACATGACTAAACTTTCTAAAGCCACAGGCGGACGTGTAATTAACAATCTAGATGATCTTTCAGAAAAAGATCTTGGCTATGCTGATTTGGCTCATGAAAAGAAAGTAGAATCTGATAAATGGGTATTCATTGAAGGATGTAAACATCCACAATCAGTCACTTTGCTAATTCGTGGTGGTTCTCAAAGAGTAATTGATGAAGTTGATCGTTCAATTCATGACGCTCTAATGGTAGTAAAAGATGTAATTGAAAAGCCTGAAATTGTTGCAGGTGGAGGTGCACCTGAGTCATATGCAGCCTCACAACTTAAGGAATGGGCTGATAGTTTTGATGGAAGAGAACAACTTGCAATCAAAAAATTTGCTGAAGCATTAGAAACAATTCCGTTAACTATTGCTGAAAATGCAGGAATGGATCCAATTGATACAATGGCTAATCTCAGAGCAAAACAAAACCAAGGTCATAAATGGACTGGTATTGATGCTAGAAATACAAAGATTGCTGATATGTTAGCGATTGATGTTGTAGAACCAATTGTAGTAAAAGAACAGATCATCAAATCTGCAACAGAAGCAGCATGTATGATTCTTAGAATAGATGATGTAATTGCTATTTCTGGAGCTCCAGGTGGCGGTAGTGCGCCTCCAATGGGATAATTCTAGTTAAAACTTAAGCCTTCTAACTTTCATAAATTATTGTTGTACAAAATTGGTGTTGATTTAGGTGGCACTAAAACAGAAGCTGTTCTACTTGATGAAAATCTAAATGTTTTAGAAAGAAAAAGGATTCCAACACCACAAAATGATTATCAAAAAATTATCAATACTATATCATCTTTGGTCTTAGAGATATCTACAAACATTTCTGACTTTTCTTTTGGTATTTGTACACCTGGTGCAATTTCTAAACAAACTGGATTAATTAAAAATAGTAATACACAATGCTTGATTGGAAAATCACTTAAAGAAGATCTAGAAAATAAACTAGAAAAAAAAATATCCATAGAAAATGATGCGAACTGTTTTGCAATAGCTGAAGCTAAAATGGGTGTTGCTAGTGGATTTGATGTAGTCTTTGGAGTGATTATGGGTACTGGTGTTGGTGGTGGAATTGTGATTGATGGAAAACTTCATCCTGGTAGAACTAACATTGGAGGAGAATGGGGACACCATACCTTACATCGCAATGGAAATTCTTGTTATTGTGGTAAAACTGGATGCGTAGAGACCTACATCAGTGGTCCTTCATTGGAAAAACAATGGACAAAACTAACTGGAAAATCTCAAACTCTTCCTGAAATCCTTTCTAACATTAATAATGAGATTGGCCAAAAATGGAAAGGTGAATTTTTAGAAAATTTTGGATATGGGCTTGCTAACGTTATAGACATCTTAGATCCAGATGTAATAGTTTTAGGTGGTGGTTTGTCAAATATTGATTTTTTGTATACTGAAGGAAAAGAATCAGTTTACAGTAAAGTCTTTTCAGATTTAGTTGATACTCCAATACTGAAAAACAAATTGGGTGATTCTGCAGGAGTATATGGTGCAGCACTTCTTACTTAGTTATTCAGAATATTCTTACTATTAAAAAAATATCAAGAGTATTCATTTTTGATTTTCAAAATCTTTTCAACAATTTCAATTACGTCTGAATCTAATTCTGTACTAATCAAAATTAATCCTGCTCCTCCAATAGGTACAGTTACTCGATAAATTTTTTCATATTTTGCTAATGCAAAAATAGGTTTTCCAATTTTTTTTGCTGTTTTTTTACGTGTAGACCATCGATAAATTGCTTGAGACAAAGACAATTCAGTTTCTTCTCTTGATAAATGACTCTTTAATCCCGGCCTCATCTTGTCATAAAGTTCCCCATAATCGTATACTCCTACATATCTGATTTTTTTGTCACATTCAAGAATTTCATCACAAATTTTTTCGTATTCCAAATTAATCACTACTGTGGCTCAATTGTTGCAGGAGGTTTACTTGAAATGGTATAAGTCACCCATGTGACATCTTCAATTTCATTTGTTATTCTATTACTCATTTTTTCTAAAAGACCATGTGGAAGTCTTGTCCAATCTGCAGTCATCGCATCTATTGAATCTACGACTCTAATCATAACTATGTTTCCATATCTTCGTTCATCCCCAACAACACCTACTGCTTTATCATCTCCAACTGCAGCATAAGCTTGCCATACTTTATCATACAAGTCTGCCTTCATTAATTCATCTTCGACAATTTTACTTGCTACTTTGGCAATCTGTAGTTTTGTTGGAGTAACTTCCCCAATTATCCTTACAGCTAGCCCTGGACCGGGAAATGGGTGTCTCATGAGAAGTTTCTCTGGAACGTTTAGAATTTTTGCAATCTTTCTTACTTCATCTTTATACAACTCTCTTAATGGTTCTAAAATTTCCAAATTGAGCCAATCTGGTAATCCTCCTACATTGTGATGAGATTTAATTACAGATGCTGGTCCTTTTGAAACTCCGCTTTCAATTACATCGGGATAAAGTGTGCCTTGAGCTAACCATTTGAAGGGGCCATTTTTTTCAGAAAATTCAGTGAAAACACGAATAAATTCCTCTCCTACAATCTTTCTCTTCTTCTCAGGATCTTCCACTCCTTTTAGCTTTTCAAGAAATTCATCAGCTGCATTAACTGCTGTAAAATTTAACTTGAAATTATCTTTGAACATCTCCTCAACTTCTGTTTCTTCGTTTAATCGTAACAAACCATTATTTACAAAAATACATGTAAGCTTATCCCCAACTGCTTTATGAATTAGTAATGCTGCTACAGTAGAATCTATGCCTCCACTGACTCCACAAAGTACATTTCCCTCTATTTTTGAAATTTTTTCTACAATTGTATCTATAAAACCCTCCATAGTCCAATCTTGTTTTGCTCCACATATTTTTAAAACAAAATTCTTAAGAATTTCAGTACCTTGTTCTGTATGCACCACTTCAGGGTGAAATTGAATTCCATAGATTGATTTCTCCACTGATGCGATTGCAGCAGCTTTTGCACTTTCTGTATGTCCTATTACTTTAAATCCTGGTGGAATTTCTTCCGCTTCATCACCATGACTCATCCATGCTCTTACTGATTCTCCTATACCACTTAGAAGATCTTTATCATCATCAATTGTAAGTAAAGATGAACCATATTCCTTGTTTGCTTTTTTTATTTTACCACCGTATTTGTTTACAATTAATTGATGTCCATAACAAATTCCTAGTAGAGGTAAATTCATATCAAAAATTTTATTTTCTGGAATGGGGGCATCTGAATTATAAACACTTGATGGACCTC
>Ga0209997_10000694_pt1 | contig 11601 bp, 16 predicted proteins | sample CR04metaG_FD_182079 | JGI IMG/M metagenome (GOLD analysis project Ga0209997, IMG submission 182079) | Deep subsurface microbial communities from Mariana Trench to uncover new lineages of life (NeLLi) - CR04 metaG (SPAdes) (version 2) | ecosystem: Environmental > Aquatic > Marine > Ocean trench...
ATGATTTCTCTATTTTCTATGTTCTAATATAGTTAATTGGCAAAATTACCCACAAAGTTCAATTTTTAAATTGATAAATATACAATGTTTCAAATATTACTCTCAAATATTAGATAAAATGGAACATTACTCAAAACTTAAAAATTTTTTTCTAACCAAAACCACTACTTTAGTTTCATTTGTTTCAATTCTTGCAGTGTTGGGGCCTGTAATTACAGTCTCTGGTGGATTTTGGGATGCAATATCTCATCTTCTAAATGAACCTGATTTCTTTTGGACAATTCAACACATCACAGTTTACTTTGGAGTCTTTTTGATCTCATCTGCTGCACTGTTGGGAATAATTCTTTTAATAAAAAAATCTGTCAAAGGCTCTCTAAAAACAGGAGTTATACTTGTAATTATTGCTGCTATCATTCAACTTACTGCAGGTTTTGCTGATACTCTATCCCATGATATCTATGGTATTGATGGATTGATCTCTTGGTCACATCAACCACTTGAACTAGGTCTAGTTTTAGGTTCTTTTGGTGGATTTTTAATATTAAAAAATAGAGAATCCACAAAACTCAGAATATTAATGCCATTTTCAATAATTTCATTTATCTTCTTTACAACTTGGCTTGCATTCAACTTTGTATTGATTTTTGGACATACAATTCAATGTATACAAATTTATGAGATATTCTCATCAGGATGCTCAATTTTATAATTTTTTAATTTCAAATATGATGCAAGCATTATCATTATTGCTCCAACTACAATCATAATTCCTGAAGGAATCATATTTTGTGAATTTGTATTTCCAAATTCTACTTGCAGATTAATTGAATTTTTAGAAATATTTACAATTTTTACTGTATATTTTTCACTCCTTTCATAGTCAAAATACCCAACTGACATTTTTGTATTAACACTTTGTTCTGAAATTATGTTTTTATTATTATCTAACACTTGAATAAATAATTCTTCACCTGAATATTCAGGCATGAAAATTTTGTAATATCCAATATCTTTTCCCTCAAAATCTAATTTAATATTATGAGAATTCAATGACTCTAGCATAAATTCTTCTGAAATTCTATCACCTTCTAGAAATATCATTGTAGTCCAAATTATTCCTATAACACTAAGTGTAATTCCAATTTTAATTAATGATATTTTCAATTCAATACTTGTTCAAGTTATTTGATTAATAAGATAATCTAAAGGACTCGGAGGGCTTCGATCCCTCGACCTAGCGGTTCGAAGCCGCTCGCACTATCCAGACTGTGCAACGAGTCCAAAGAAGTAAGATTTTAACAGGCCTAAATATCTGTCTAGATACTTTGAAAGTCTCAAAAAAAGTAACTGGTGTTGAATATGCAATTCGAGATATAGTTTTAGCTGCAAAAAAAGTGGAACAAAAAGGAATGAAAGTTGACTATCTTAACATTGGTGATCCTGTACAGTTTGGTTTTCAACCACCTGACAATGTTAAACAAGCTTTGATTGATGCAATTAACAATGGAGAAAACTATTACTCTGCATCTGAAGGTCTATTAGAGTTACGAGAAGAGATTGCTAAAAAAGAAAATGCAAAAGGACTATCAATTTCAGCTGATGAAATTATAGTTACTAATGGTATTTCTGAAGGACTTGATATGGTGATTTCTTCAATTGTAGAAGAAGGTGATGAGGTACTTTTACCAGGACCATATTATCCACCATACGCATCATATGTAAGACTGCATGGTGGAATTCCTGTAGAATTTGTAGTGGACTTGAATAATTCTACACCAGACATTGATGACATTAAATCTAAAATTACATCAAAGACAGTTGCAATCTGTTTGATTAGCCCAAACAATCCTACTGGTGTAGTGTTCAATGAAAATTCACTCAAAAAACTAGTAGACATTGCAAATCAGCACAATCTCTACATAATATGTGATGAAATTTATGATCAAATTATTTTTGATGAAAAATTTGTGGGAATCGGCAAAGTTGCAGGAGATTCACCTGTAATTGTTTTAAATGGATTCTCTAAAGTTCATCTTATGTCTGGTTGGCGAATTGGATACATTGCATTTAACCAATCACCACAACTTGAAGCAATACGAGAACATCTTCCAAAACTAGCAAGAGTCAGGATTGCAACTAATCTTCCAGTACAACATGCAGCATTAGAATCTCTTCGTGGACCACAAGACTACATTAGTCACTTTGTTACTGAAATTAAAAAACGTAGAGACTTGGTTATAAAACGTCTCAATGAAATGCCTGGTATTTCTTGTCCTAATCCAAAAGGTGCGTTTTATGCATTTCCAAAGATTGAAGACAATAGATACAGTACAGATAAAGAATTTGTTACAAAACTTCTAGAAACAAAAGGCGTACTTACTGTTTATGGTTCTGGATTTGGAAAACAATATGGAAGCGGACATTTTAGACTTGTTTATCTTCCTAGTCTTGAAATATTGGATTCTGCAATGAACAAAATTGAAGATTTTGTTAGTTAGAAATTCCAAACTGAAAATTTCTCAGGAATTATTTCTATAATACAGTCAGTATCATCAAGTAATTCTTTTGCAGATTTACTTTTTAGTGTCTTAAAGTATCTTAAAAGAATTTTTTTTGCAATTGTTTTTACTTTGTTATTTTCTAAAATTAAATTAGCATCTCCTTGACCCATAACACCATAAATGTTTGGGGCATTAATCCCCACATCAACACAAAATGAAACGCGTTTGTTTCTTTTTGCATTTTTTGCCTTTTTAGTTCTAGTGTTTGTTCCTATGTAGATCTTTTTTCCACTATACAGATACCACACAGGAGCGATATGCGGGGTTTTGTTTTTATCAATTGTTGCAAGCCGTAATACTTTTTGTGATTTTAGAAATTCATCTCTCTTGTTCATGTTTTCTAAACCCTAATACTATCATAAAAATCCCAAAGGCAAGCATTGCCATTGAAACTTTTTCACTTGTTATTTCTCCATTTAACAAAAAATCCACAACAAATTCTGGTCCCCAGATTAACAGCTGTCTGATTAGTACTATTCCTGCCATTACGGAAAAAAGCGTACCCATTGCTGTAAACCAATTTCTACCTCGTCTATAGTATTCGTGACTCATGATAAATTAAAAAAAATAGAATTAGACAATTTTAATGCCAGGATTTTTAATCTTATTTCTTATCATTGCATTAAGGAGAAGCGGTGTGGAAATTTCTGAAAGATAAGATAACTCTCCCGGACCCAAGTAAATTGGTCTTAGTCCTTTAATTTCTTTAATCAATCCATTTACAACTTGAACTGATTCATCATCATCTCCACATACAAAGATGTCATAGTTCAGTTCCAACTTTGGATTGACAAGTTTCTTTTCAGAAATCACATGAAATGCTGAAACAAGTTTTGATTTGTTCTTCATGTGATTTGATACTAGTTGATATGAAAATGGTTTATTTTCTTTAATTGGAATGAATTCAAATCCTACATCTGTTTTTATCATTGGAACAATTGGAGACACAACAACACAACTATCTTTGATCTCAGGTAATACTCCAGAACATGTAGAATCAATACTCTCATATGGAATTGATAAAATCAAAACATCGCTCTCCTTTGCAACTGAAACATTATCCTTTCCAGAAATAGTTCCCTTTATTTCTCCAAATGCTTCTTTTGCAAGATTAGTATATTCTACTGCTGATTGTGATGCTCTTGCAGCATCTCTAGAGCCAATAATTATATCGTGGTTTTGTGACCATCTTAAAGCAAAACCTTTGCCCATTCCACCAGTTCCACCGATAATTCCTATCTTCATGATGATCTATCTGATAATGTTATTATTATCTCTATTTGAAGTTCGATCAAATTGGGACAAATAATTTTTCTTAGACATGCTCAAGCAAAAAACAACACTGAGAGAATTTTGGCTGGCAGAACCGAAGGTGTTCCATTAACTGATATCGGAATGAAACAAGCTGAACAAACTGCTCAATTACTTAAACACATGAATATTTCTGCAATTTATTCAAGTCCAATAGAAAGAGCAAAACATACTGCAGAAATTGCTGGAAAATACAACTCACTTGATGTTACAATTGATGATCGTCTAAATGAACTTGATATGGGAAAATTTACTGGCATGCCATATGATGAAATTTTTAAGAGTCACGGTAATGTCTTTATGAAATTCTATAATAGTGAACTTGAGATTGCTCATAATGGAGTAGAAACTTTTCCAGATGTAAAAAAACGAATTCGAGGAATAGTTGATTACGTAATTGAAAAACATCCTAATGAGAATGTACTGCTTGTAACCCACATGGACCCAATCAAAGCAATGCTTTCAACCATTGTTGATCTGTCTCCTACTAATCTCTTTGAATTAGTTATAGCAAATGCCTCTCTTAACATCTTTAGAGAAAAGGATAGAAAATTTTCACTTTCAGGACTTAATGTAATGGATCCATCACGTTTCGATCAAGTTGATAGTTTGTAATCTCAAAAACCCTTAAATATAAAAAATAGGTTTCGTCAGTCAATCGCTAATGAAGAGGATGGTCGGATTACTCCTAGTATTGGCAGTTTTAGTATTAATTCCAGCTCTAGATTTAGCATTTGCTGCAGGTGACGAACCTGGAGAATATCTTGATCGTAGAGTGATTATTTGGAACTTGTTCTTCAGAATGATGACTGTTGCATTCACAGTTGGTGCAGTAGTCGCAGGAACAATGATTTGGTTAGTTTGGAGGTTTAGAGAATCTAATCCAAAGGCAAAGCCAACTGCATATGAAGGGACTGAGTGGTAGAAATGAGTGGACACTCTAACTGGCCTGAATGGATTTATGTTGCCGTTGTAATTGCATTAATGTCTTGGGTTGGAGCAGAAGCATGGAATGCAGAGAGACTTGTGGAACATGTTCCTGAAGGTGCTGAAGTAATCAAAGTAACCGGACAACAATGGTTCTGGACTTTTGAGCATGAAGATGGAACAAAAGAAATTGGCGAACTACACGTTGAAGTTGGAAAAGCATACAAATTTGAGATAATGTCAAAAGATGTTATCCACTCTTTTAACATTCATGATTACGTTGTTTTGATGGATGCAATTCCAGGTCGAGTTAATACTGTATGGTTTGCTCCAACTGAGGTAGGAACTCATGATATTCAATGTAGAGAATACTGCGGATTAATTCACTATAATATGCGCGGAACATTATATGTGGAGGAACCATCATCTTGATAACACTATTATCACAACTTTCTATTATTCAAAGTGAGGAGATTAAATAATGGTTCTAGAATTACAAAAGCCACGCCCAATTTGGCAAATTATGTTCTCAACACATCACACTGATATTGGTTTACTTTATCTTATTACATCACTAGCATTCTTGTTCTTAGGTGGTACATTAGCACTTGCAATCCGAGCAGAGTTGTTCTTCCCCAATGTTGATGGAACTGCACAAATTATTGCAGATTCAATGACCTTTAACAGAATCTTTACTGTTCATGGTACAACGTTAATCTTCTTGTTTATCATTCCTTTTGCATCTGCAGTTGGTAATTACTTTGTTCCAATAATGGTGAGATACAAGGATATGGCATATCCAAAACTCAATGCAATTGCATTTTGGATGATTCCACCTGCTGCTGCACTTGTCTGGTTAGGCTTTGCAGACTTCACATGGTACGCCCAACCACCATACTCTATCATCAGTGCCCCAGGTCCCGCAGCTGATATGTGGATATTTGGACTAAAGATTTTGGGTGTTTCATCAGTACTTGGTGCCATCAATTTTGTCATTACAATTCTCAAATGTAAGCATCCAGACATGTCAATTGGGCAAGTACCACTATTAGCTTGGTCTTTCTTGGTAACATCTGTGATTATCATTGTTGCAATTCCAACATTTGCTGCAGCACTCTTGATGCTTCTAACTGACAGACTAGGTGTGAGTGGGTTCTTCAATCCTGCAATGGGTGGTGATCCAATCGCATATTCACACTTGTTCTGGTTTACATTCCATCCAGAGGTATACGTCTTGGTACTTCCAGCAATTGGTATGATGTATGAAATTATTCCAAGATTCTCAAGAAAGCCAATATACAGCTATAACTCTGGAGTCTTTGCGTTTGTAATGTTAGCATTAGTTTCTTTCTCATCATGGGCGCATCATATGTTTGCGACCGGAATGTCATTTACCGAAAAAACAGTCTTTATGGTAGGAACTCTTGCAGCTGTTCCAGCATCTGCCATGCACGTGTTCAACTTTATTGCAACAATGTGGAACGGCAGAATCAAATTCTCAACACCAATGATGTGGGCAGTTGGAGGAATTGCATTGTTCTTCTCTGCAGGTGCAGGTGGTGTAGTTAATAGCGCAATGCCGTTAGACTTTGCAACACATGATTCATACTGGGTAGTTGGTCACTTCCACCTCTTTGTAATGGGTACTATTGCGTTTGCGTCAATTGGCTATCTCTACTACATGTTCCCATATGTCACAGGTAGAATGTACAATGAGACTTGGGGTAAGGTACACTTTGTCTTGTCATTTGTAGGAACAATATTGGTATTCTTTACACAACACGTACTTGGCTTGTTTGGAATGCCAAGAAGAGTTTTTGATTATCCGCCAATTCCTGAATGGATTGCCATGAACCAAATTGCAACTGTAGGAGCAATGATTATTGGTGTCAGCATGGCAATCTTCTTGGCAAATATGATTTATAGTTCAGGAAAAGGAGAACTTGCAAATACTGATGACCCATTCGGTCTAGGTGGAAAGTACTACTATCCTTTCGAAGCAAAGAACCCACACCATTAGGAGAAGAAAATGAGTAACGAAACAGAACACCCGCCAAACGAACCAGAACATCCAGTATACAGAACAACTCCAGAAAGAACTGGAAAAATGCTGGTCATAATGTTAGGTATCTGCATTGTTGGTGGAGTGATATTCTTTGCAATGTGGGACTATTGGATTTCACAGCCTGCTCCAGTTGTTGCAATGATGGCAGGAGAAGTAGATCATGCAGCTCCTGCAGCAGCAACTGGAAAGACCATTACACAAGATCTTACATTTATTGAATCATCTGACTTTAGGACTTTGGCGTTTAATGCGTTACCGGGTGAGGATGGTAATAACCCCACAATTCAAATGAACGTTGGAGACACAGTTGTCTTTAATGTAGACAATGGAGGAGTATCATTTCATTCATTTGGTGTTACAAAAGCTGATGAGGGCTTTGCAGGAATAATTCCAGGTAGTGAAATTGGCGCTGCAACAAATCCATTAAAACCAGGAGAAGGTGGTTCTTCTGAATTTGTTGCAGGCGAAGAAGGAACTTACTACTACATCTGTACAGTTCCTGGTCATAGAGAACAAGGAATGGTTGGAGAGATCATTATAGGTCCTGCACAAGGTGGCGGCTCTTCAGGTAAAGCAGCAGCTCCAACAGGTGTATCTCATGAATTTACTTTGGACTTTGTAGAATCATCTGACTTTAGGACTTTGGCATTTAATGCGTTACCTGATGAAGATGGTCATAATCCAGAGATTCGAGTAAATTCTGGTGATGAGGTAACCATTACTGTCAATAACATTGGTAAATCATTCCATGCATTTGGAATTGTTACAAACCCTGAAGACTTTAACAGCGTAATTTGGGACTCTGCAATTGCTGCAGCAACAAATCCCCTAAAGCCAGGTGATGGTGACAGTACTACTTTCATTGCTGGCGCCCCCGGAACTTACTACTACATCTGTACTGTTCCAGGACATGCATTACAAGGCATGCAAGGCAGCTTTATCGTAGAATAATTTTGGCAATCCAATATCTTGCATTAGTAACAATGATAGTTTTGTATTCTCTAATGTTTATTGGAGGATATGTCTCAGCAGCTGGACTTGGCCTGACTTGTCCTGAGTGGCCATTGTGCCCAAGTGGGGTATTACCCACTGAAGAGTATTTTATTGAATGGACTCATAGATTGATTGCTGCAACTACTGGAGCATTAGTTATTGCAACTATGGTTGCCTGTATCATTAACAAGAATGCTGACTTGAAGATCAAAGTAACAAGCTCACTTGCAACTGTATTTGTTATTACTCAAATTACTCTTGGTGCTTTGGTAATTGATCTGAAACTACATGCAGTTTTAGTTGCCATTCACTTGGGAATTGGAATATTGTTATTCGCAATGGTGTTGTTGACTACATTGTTTGCATTTAGAATCTCTAGAATCCCTATAGAGTCTAAAGTTTAAATTTTTTGAATTTTTTTGGCAAGTAAATATACCCAACAACTACTGCAAGACCCATAGCACCTACACTTATTGCAATGAAGAAGATATATCCAAATGGGTTTTGTGTTCCCATGTTAAATGTATAAGTTATAACTCCTTGACTTCCTTCCATGTCATACAAGTCAACCTCTACGATATGGTTTCCTGAATTTCTCCATACATAATCAATATCCCAATGAGATCCTTCTATGGATTTAGGAGGTATTGTATCTACTAGTTCTCCGTTATAGTAAATTTTGATTCCCATCTTAAACCTGTCAACTTCTACATAGTCGAATCCCTCAGTTACTTTTACCAAAAATTGAGATGGTTCACCAATTTGGGGAAACTCGGGAGTTGTAGCTACTTGTACTCTATAACCTGCTTCAAATTTCTCAGAGGAATTAAACATTGAATGAGCATAAGCATCAACAAATACTGAACTAGATGAAAGTAGTAAAATGAAGATCAAAAAAACTGATCGCTTTTTAGTCATTTAGATAATTATAAAAAATGGATAAATATATTGTAAATCAATTTTCTTCAAAAATCTTCAAAACCTTTAAATCCTAAACGACGAGAATTTTAGTCGTGACCTTCGTTACAAAATCTATTGATATTAAAACACCAGTAGACAATGTTTTTACTTACTTTGCAAGACCTGAACACATTTCTGACCAAATTAAAACTGATGTAGTAGGCATGACAGTCGTTCCTATGGATATCAAAGAAGGAATGGGTGTGGGTACAACCTTTAGAATTATCGGTGACTTTAGCGGCAAACGTCTAGAGTGGGATTGTGAGACAACTGAATTTGTTAAAAATGAAAAGATCTCTGCAAAGCAAATTGAAGGTCCTTTTAAGAGATGGCAGATTACCAATGAATTCAAATCATTAGGTGATAATCTCACCAGAGTGACCATGTCCGTAGATTATGAGATGCCATTTGGTCCACTAGGAGCAATTTTGGATAAAGCAAAATTTGCAAAATCTGCTGAGAAAGGAATGGAGACTGCTCTTTACAACGTTAGAGGTTTACTTGAAGGAAATGGTTCAATTCCCGTCTACATCACACTAGATGCATACAAAAAAATCCTTATCGAAAAGAAAAAGATGAATGATGTTCCAGTTTCAACTGTACTAACAGCAATTCTTGAAAAGTACAATGAAATTGAAACAAAAGCACAAAACTAGATTTTTCTTTATTTTACAATCTTAAGATTAATAACAACTCTGGGCTCATCCATTTTGGTGGGTCTATGGCGCAGCCAGGTAGCGCACCGGACTCTTAATCCGGTTGTCGAGGGTCCGAATCCCTCTAGACCCGCTCTTGGTTTTAAAATTTTTTCAAATCTAATTCTATTCTATCTAGAAACATATTCAACCCAAAACATCTGTCATGTGTAAAAAATAAAAAGTCATAGAACTTTCAGTAAAATTATTTTTGTATTTTGATCTCAGTATACTTTTTTGCCAGAATAAGCAATTCATTCACAGATAATGGTTTTGAAATAACTTTGATTAGTCCTTGTTTAATTGCTCCTAGACTTTTTTGTTCAAACTCTGGAACCCCTGTAACAATAATCACATTAGCATTTTTATCAATCTCTTTGATTTGCTTGAATGCCTCATATCCATCAAGCACTGGCATATCACCATCCATTATTACTAAAGATGGCCTTGTTTGCTTGAATTTTTCAACTCCCTCTTTTCCATTTACTGCAGTTTGGACATCATATTCGTGTAATTCTAGAATTTCTTTGTAAACTTTAATTAAATCTATATCATCATCTACTACTAGAACAGTTCTATTCACTCTAAAAGTATCATAATCATAACTTTCTATTAAAGACTCTCAGCACAATTCGCTAAACTCAAAAATAAATAAAAATCACAGTTTTCTTAATAGAGTAAACCTAACTTTATCAGGTTCTATATCTTCATGCATATCTACATTGCTTACAATTTTTACATTATAATTTTCCCATCTTTTGTACATGTTACGAAATTTGTGATTTTCATCAATCTGTTTTTCTGTTTCTTCAAATTTTTCACAATTCATTATGTATTTTCTAGCTACTCTATACATTTCTGCGACTCCTTTTTCTAATGTATCATCATCTAAATAATTCAAGAGCTGATGTGTAAAAACAAAGTCTATTGAAGAATTCTCAAATGGCAAATTAGTAATGGTTCCCTTCTTAAAGTTTGCAATAGAAAATTTTTCTTTTGCTAATTCTAAAGCATTATCATTGAGATCAATTCCATGAATTTGGAATGTGTCCGGAAATAGTCTTAAATCAATTCCAGTTCCACATCCAATCTCTAGAACACTTGTGCAATGCAATGAAGTAGCCAAATCTCTTGTATATTTTGCAAACTCTTCATTGTATCTTGCTTCATTCTCATCTGCATATTTATCCCAAAATTCTTTATTGTAACTCATGGAATTTTTCAAACATAGCTGTATTTGATACTAATTGTTTAGTGCTGACATTTGCATGGGACAAGTTTTGTATCAAAAGTACAATCGTGTGGCCCATCTGATTTTCCCTGCGTTGGAATCTCTTTCATACAGTCTTGGTGACGTCCTTTTCTGCAAAACCAGCAGATTTCCTGAGTATCACCTGTATAGCTTGAATCCATAATTTCTAATCATTTTTGTGAGTAAAAAACTTCGTGGAAAGTCAGATAAATGTTAACCATGGCAAAAATCTTTCATCTTTGCCCATTGCCGCATCAGAAAATGATTTTTGTAATGCTTTTGTAATATTGCCCATCTTACCATTTCCAATCTTTACTTTGTCTACCTGCGTTACTGATTTTACCTCAGCTGCAGTACCTGTCATGAAAATTTCATCAGCTGTATATAGATCATCTCTATCAAAATCTCGCTCAATTACAAAGCCACTGTTTTCTTCAATAATTTGGATGATGCTGTCTCTTGTAATTCCCTCTAGTAATCCTGCTGAAAGGGGTGGTGTTTGAATAATATCGTCTTTTACAATAAAGATATTCTCGGCACTTCCTTCTGCAATCTTTCCTTGTGAATTTAACATAATTGCCTCATCATATCCATTTTCTAATGCTTCCATTCTTGCAAGTGCTGCATTTGAATAGTTTGCTGCTGCTTTTGCTTGTATTGGTTGAGATCTTGAATCAATTTTTATCCAACTTGATATTTTACATTTTGCTCCAGAGAATTTACCTGCTTTTCCTTCTCCCATCTTCCATGCCCAACATGCTATTGAAACATCTACTTTGTTTGGAGTAGGAGTTAGTCCCATCGTTCCATAACCATAATATGCTAATGGTCTAA
>Ga0209997_10000704_pt1 | contig 11518 bp, 15 predicted proteins | sample CR04metaG_FD_182079 | JGI IMG/M metagenome (GOLD analysis project Ga0209997, IMG submission 182079) | Deep subsurface microbial communities from Mariana Trench to uncover new lineages of life (NeLLi) - CR04 metaG (SPAdes) (version 2) | ecosystem: Environmental > Aquatic > Marine > Ocean trench...
AGGTTGGTGGAAGGATGAAGAATTATAAGGATTTTCTTCTGGATGAATTTATGCTTCGATAGCTCAGCCTGGTAGAGCGTTACATTGGTAATGTAAAGGTCACGGGTCCGGATCCCGTTCGAAGCTTTTAAAAATTTTTAATCAATAGTTCAAAGTGACCAGTTCTTTTTTTAGAGTTGGAATTAATTGAACGATTAGCCTGAATCCTATTTATTTTCCAGGGTTTCTTTGCAAACATGTCTGAAACTTGTTTAGAATCAGAATTTGACAAAAGAACCCTACATCCCTTTAAGTCTAATTTCATACAGAGTTCTGCAAGTCTGCTCAAATCATCAAATGTGAAATTCTTATTTGTGTAACTGGTAAAGTTGGCAGTTTCACTAACTGGTTGATATGGAGGATCAAAGTATACAAGATCTCCTTTTTTTGCATCTCTTAGAACTGCCTCAAAATCACGGCATTTTATTGAAACTCTACTTGATTGTAAAATGTTGCTAACAGAATGTAGATTCTCCTCATTAACAATATTTGGATTTGTGTATTTTCCTAGAGGTACATTGAATTTTCCTTTGCTGTTTACACGATACAGTCCATTAAAGCAAGTTCTGTTCAAAAAGAGTAATCTAGATGTCTTTTCAATTTCGCTTCTAGGGTTACTATCTCTAATAGAGTAATAGTAAGATTTTGAATCTTTTTGATAATTTTTTTCATGAATTTTTAGAGAACTGATTAGTTCATCTATTCTATCTCTAATGGTAGTATAGGCCAATACCAAGTCGGAGTTAAGATCAGAGATGTTGCATTTTTGCCCGTTTTTCTTTGTGAGAATATGAAATAGTAATGCTCCTCCACCTAAAAATGGCTCATAATAGGTACCGAAAGTTTCAGGTAAATTATCATTCAAAAATGAGATAAGTTGTCTCTTTCCTCCTGCCCACTTTACAAATGGCTTTGGCGTTGCATGAATTTGGCTATAGGTCTGTTTCAATAATGAATATCGCAAAAATCATTTTCAGGGCTTTACATTAAAAAAATTGATCTTGAACTAATTTTTTCCTATTCTAAGAATAGCTTAAATACAAACTTAGTAAATTAATCAAATTTGAAGAAAAATTTAGAGAATACTCTATGTGTAATTAATAAAATGAAAAGGTTGGATTTTTAGTCCCACTTTGACCAAGCGGCCATCCATCTGTATGTCCAAGTTGTGAGTTTACATCCCAACGCAGCCATAGTGACTGACAATACTGCACCAGCACCTGCACCCAGCGCTACTGGACTATTATAGAACTTTCCTACCTGCGGTTCTATCGGTGTCATGTATGGTGGTAATGTTGGTCTCGGATACTTGAATGCCGTTTCAAGCGGGTCTGCTACTGTTATCAGGTTTACCATATTGAACAACGGTAATGACATTCCTACTAGTACGCCACCAAACAGTATCAAGGAGTGCTTGTTCTTCTTTGTTGCCCAGTAAACCAAGTCCAACAGCATTGCTGATGGTAACCAAACTGGAGTTACAATGAAGTCATATGGATATCCTAGTGAAAACCATGCACCTTTGGCTACCCATGTGTATACTGTCATAATAAGAGCATAGTACGTCGCTGTACCTGGAACACCTGTAAATGTTAGGTAATATACTGCACCTACTACAAGCATCAATGTTTGTGATATTGAGAATATCACAAACGAAGTCCAAGCCCAGTCAGTGTAGAAGATGTAGTCTCCTGCGTTAATTGATAACAATGTAGAATTAACTGCAATTACAATTATGAATATGTAATGCGTACACCGTCTTAACCAGACCATATGCTGTAGAATAAGCGGTCAGTATATAAAATTATAGCGTGTGTGGAAGATCGTTTTTTTAAACCTAAATGAAAAAGAAATATGTCTGAAGGGGTTTTCCTTTTAGTTACCAACCGACAAATATTGATACAAAGAGCACAAATACAATTGCGCCGCCTATGCTAGCAGTAATAATACCATTACTTTTCTTGTTGGAACCTTCTTCTGAGACTTTAACACAGAAGATGTAACCTATTGATTCAATGATTGCAAGTACGATGAATGCAAAGTGACCACTTGCTGTTGGATATGCCCATGGATAATAGAAGTATCCAGCTGCTGTTCCAACTGCAGTTGATATTAGTGCTGCCCAGAATGCAGCAGTTATCATACCAGTCATATTTTCAACGCGTCGTCCAATCATTCGTTCTACATCTGCGCTTGATGAACCACCAGCGCCGCCAGAACCGAATCCTTTAGGAAGAGTCATTCTGGATATAATCTCATTCAGAATCCTTTTAAATCTTTCTTAAAATGCAGGTCCTAGTACGATCTACGTAATAGTCAAAATAATAAAAGAAAAAAAAGTGTGCTTTTGCACTTTTTGTCTATGGAATTGATCTGCTGTACAATTTACCTTCTAAGGCCATCTTGTACATCTCTGCAATATACGGATTCTCACCTGGAGTCTCTGCACCTAGTTCTATAAGTCTAGCATATACTCTAACTACATATGCAAGTGCACCTATGAATGCAACAACTACACCCATATTAAACATCCAGTGATTTGGAACCGAAAATATTTCTTCTACAAACCAGAAATGCCACATCTCATTGATTCCAATTGTAAACATAGTTGCTAGGTAACCAAGGATGGTCATCTTCAAACCTGTGTTCATTGAATTATTTGGACCTCTGAGAATTGGTATTTTTCTATCATAGATTGCTACTGCTCCCCATCCAAGTGGTAATGTAATGAAGTGGGAATACAACCACCAGTGTGCTGGAGTAAATGCACTATCTCTAATAGAAGTCTGATGTAGAGAACCATCAACGAAGTTGTCTACTTCGACTGATGCTGCAACTGAACCCATAGCAATAACGATGAGCCAGACTTTTTTTAGTCTCTGGATCTCAACTTCTTTTGGGATTAATGCGGGCATCTGTGCCATAGTATTAATAATGTAAATTCAGAATATAAAGTAAGAGTTTCTGGAGTAGTGAATTTTTATAAAATTTTAATTAGATTTTTGGAAAATTTTGAAAATAATTAATTTTAAATAGTTTAAAATGAAATAATTTCAACATTTTTTTACTATTTTCGTTGTTAATCATCAATGATAAACATAGTAGTAAGTATCGATCCTCGTTATGAAGGTAAAACATATAACGACGAGTATTATCTTTCAGATATTAGGGATAACTATGGTCGAAAAAAAGATTTTCGTATTCGGACTAGCAGTTGTACTTGCACTAGGAACTTTAGGTTTCAATTGGGTTGAATCCGTCCTTCCATCTGCAGATGCACACGGTGTCCAAGCACAACTTCAGAGTCGTTTCATCAGAATTGAAGATGAAACCTTCAACAGACAATCCCTTCAAACTGGCGAAACCTTGACACTTAAAGGAACACTAGTCAGTCTTGTAGAGAGAGACCTTAGAGGATGGCTATCCATTTTCTCAGAATCTACTAATGCCGGAAACAGATGGGAGATGTTGGCAAGAGACCCACCAGGAAATGTCTTTGATATTGAAGGAAACTCTGTCATTGAATATTCACTATCTGCAAAAGCACTTGAAGCAGGTGTTTACCATGTACACACTCAACTCAATGTAGCATCAGTAGGTCCAGGACTTGGTCCAGGTCAAACAGTTGTAGTTGAAGGAGATCCAATTATCAAACCAATTCCATATACCAACATTGCATACCAATCAATCATAATTGGTGTTGGATATGTAATCACGTTTGCAACACGACCCTGGCAAGTAATCTAAACAACCCAACCTTTTCATTTTCTAACTAATAATTATGATTATCATAATTAATCAAACCAGATTTAATTATAGAAAACAGTAAGACCAATTGGGTACAATTAAGATTATGTATGAATAAGAGAAAGGACTTTATGGAATCCGTCCAAAGTCATCACTATGATTTGGCCGGGAATGGGTGATCCTGTAAAGCGTAAGAAAATACTAAAGTTTTTAGCAGTAACTGTAATTATCGCAATGTCAGCAGGTGTAGGAATGCATCTGATTGTAGGACAACTTGATCAAAATAATCCTCTCAAAGTTTGCATTAATGATAGGGAAACTCCATACAAAATTAAGGCAACACTGGAGCTGATAATTGATGGCAAGGAAGCAGTTATTCCAGCTAACATAGGATTGAATGATGGCGAATGTAAAAAAGCCATGTACACATTAACTGATGATGGAACGATTTATGCAGAATGGGAAGAGGAATATCCATGGGAGATAGGTCACTTTTTGTGGATGTGGGATTTTCCTCTAAGAGACATGGATCAGGACAAATCAACAGTTTTTGTCAATGGTAAAGAATCATCTCGTTTCATCAACCACCCGTTACAGGATGGATATCACTACAAGTTAGTATTTACCTCAAAGGCATACGATGAATCAAAAGATAGTGATTTCTTGCCACCAGAAAACTAGTAATTGCAGACTGAAAAATCAAATTTTCTAAATACTAAATTCATGTGAAGTAAATTAAAAGATTCTTAAAATAATGAAAGGAAGTAATTTTACCAGTATTTACCGTTGTCTGGAATCAGACCAATACCTTCTCTTTCAAAGTGTCTGTCCAATTCGTCGACCCATCTCTCACGGTTGTCTTTGTAAGCCCATCCGTGTACACGCAAGTGGAATGAGATCATTGCAAGAAGGAATACTGTGAACATGATAGTTCCAAAGATGTAAATCATTACATCATAGAATAATGGATCATAGTTTGGTCCTAGTTGTCCTGTAACTGATGACAAGATGTTTAGAAAAGTTCCTACAATAGGAGTCATTGTATATTTTGACTCTATTTGTGCGATATATACATTTCTTTTATTATCAGAAAGTATGAGATCAGTTTTCACTAGAGATGACTATTAAAATAATAGTAAAGTAAGATTTTATCCTCTACCCATTGCTGCGTATTTACCAGATCTTGATTTATAGAACAAGGCTCCTGCAGTACCACCAAAGACTGCTGCTGAAATAGCGGCAGCTCCTAATACACCATCTGCACTCATAACTGGAGTTCCTGAACCAGCTTCGGGGTATGCTTCAACAAGTTCGATTCTTCTACGTTGAAGTTCTAGTGCTTCTTCTAGTGTGAATCTACCAGTTTCGCCTTGTGAACCAACATTACCCATGTATTGTGCAAATGCTATTGTATTTTCTGCATAGTAACCCATGGTGAATACAACAACCAAGGATGCTGCTAAAAGTACTTTTGTATTCATATCGATTTACCTGTTCGTTTTGAAGCCAGTGTACATATTTAACTTTTATTCTAAACTTGAAGTTTTGATATAATGTATGAGATCAGTAGAAGTAACGTTTAATTCTGTTCTTAAATCAGCCAAATCATGGGACGAATGCACACACATAGACATGGAAAATCACATTCCATCAGACCAGTTACGTTACGTGCACCTTCTTGGACTACACTAGGTACCAAAGAAATTGAAGAATTGGTGATAAAATACACTAAAGACGGATTAACTCCTAGTCAAATTGGAATTAAATTAAGAGATCAACACTCAATTCCTCTAATCAAACCAATTACCAAAAAAAGCATTGGTGAGATTCTAGAAGAAAACGATTTGAAAACAGAAATGCCTGAAGATCTTGAAAATATTGTCAAAAAAGCAGTAGGTCTTCAAAAGCACCTTAAAGCAAACAGGGGGGACTACAGAAATGTAAGATCTTTGGAATTAATTGAAGCCAAAGTTCACAGACTATCTGTTTACTACAAAAGAATCGGAAGAATTCCCAAAATCTGGAAATATAAATCCGTGGTTGCTCAACTAGAGTAATGACAAAATCACTTGATGAGTCACTTTCATTTTTTAAAGATAAAATTTCAGATTGCATAAAGTCTAGAAAATCAATTTTTGTCACAACCCATATTGATTGTGATGGGCTTACATCTGGAAGTATTATCACTAAAGCTCTAATCAGAGCAGGTGCCAAGTGTACTGTTAGAACATCAAAAGAATTTAGTAAAAAAGTAGTAGAATCTTTCAAAACAGATTCTCGAGATTTTCACATAGTGACAGACCTAGGAGGAGGTTTTGCAAAGGATCTAAATGAAACCTTAGGAGACAACTGGGTTGTTTTAGATCATCACCAGATTCCAGAAGAAGAGTTGGACAATCAAAATGTCATCAATGCTTGGAGATATGGAATTGATGGGGGGGTTGAGATTTGTGCAGGTGGAATGGCATATCTTGCATCAATGGCCCTTGATGAGAAAAATTCAGATTTGTCTGCTATTGCAGTTGTTTCTGCATTAGGAGACAGACAAGACCAAGGAGAAAGAAAGTCATTTACAGGTAAAAATTTTGAGATTGCTAACACTGCCAAAGAACTGGGTCTGGTAGATATTGATTTGGATTTATTATTAGTCGGAAGAGAAACTAGACCACTTCCTGATGCCTTAGCATTTACTTCACAGCCATTTATCGAAGGTTTAACATGGAACAGAGATGTATGTCTTTCTCTTCTAAATTCATCAGGAATTCAGTTAAAGGATGAAGGAAGATGGAGAGTCCCAGCAGAACTAAATGAGGAAGAAAAAAGACTGGTAATTGAATCAATTACTAAATTTACTTCTGGAAAAAACGCTACTGAAATCATGTCAGAATTAATTGGATATACCTACACATTTCCAAGAGAAGACAAGAGAAGCTTCTTGCGAGATGGAAGGGAATTTTCAACTATGCTAAACTCTTGTGGAAGAATTAATCATTCGGGGGTTGGAATGGCAATATGTATGGGAGATAGAAATAAGATTCTAAGTGAGGGTGAAACCATTTTGACGGAGTATAGAAAGAGGATTAGAGAATACATGAATATTTTATCAAATGAAAGATGGAGAATTTCAGAAAGCGAAACTTGTGTGATGGTAAATGGTGAAGATATAGTACCAGAGACAATGACAGGAACTATTTCATCATTAATTGCAGGATCACCAAAGAATGCTGGAAAAATTGTAATTTTAAGAACAAAGGGCGAAGAAAACACAATAAAGTTTTCATCAAGGAAATCCTTTAGTTGCAAATCTGACATAAATCTTAGTGAATTAATGAGAACTGGTGCTGAGAAATTTGATGGTGTTGGAGGAGGTCATGATGCAGCAGCAGGGGCAAAAATAACTAAAGACAAATTAGATGAATTTCTTAATTATTTGGTAGTAAATGTCGTTAACGTGTCAAGTGCAAGTAATTCTAAATAACATATCAAAAGAAAAGGCAGAAGCCGTCAAAAAAGCATTAGAACCAGATAATGTAAATTTTCCAGAAGGATTGAGTCTTTATGTTGAAAATATTGATAACAAACTAGTTTTTAATTTTGAAAGTAGGGATAACATGAAGCAGCTTATTGGTACTATTGATGAAGTATTAGAACATGTCCAGGTTTCATTAAAAGTGATTGAATAATGTTAGATCCTAAATTAATCAAAGAAAAACCACAGATTATTCAAGAGATGCTCAAAGCTAGGCATGTAGATTTTGATTTAGATGCATTAATAGAATTTGATCAAAAAAGGCGTGAATTTATAATTAAAACTGATGAATTAAGAAAAAAGAAAAACCAGGTAGGTATTCAAATCTCTCAAAAGAAAAAAGCAGGAGAAAATACAACTCAGATTTTAAATGAAATGATCCAAGTCTCAGCTGAACTTACAAAATTAGAATCAGAACAAGAAACTATTGAAAACAAGTATTCTAGATTAGCAATGACAATTCCAAACCTTGTTCATGAATCAGTTCCGGTTGGGGTAGATGAAAGTGCTAACAAAGAAATAAGAAGATGGGGAAACATCCCAAATTTTGATTTTAAAATAAATGATCATATTGAAATTTCTGAAAATTTAGATTTGGTAGACTTGGAAAGAGCAGCAAAGGTAGCAGGGGCTAGATTCTATTATCTAAAAAATGATCTGGTAAGATTAAATCAATCACTAATTCACTACGCATTAGATTTTCTTGCAAAAAAAGAATATTCTCTCATTCAACCACCATATATGATTAATCGAGAATCAATGGAGGGAGTAGTGATTGCTGATGACTTTGAAGATGTCATCTACAAGATTGAAGAAGAAGATCTATACATGATTGGAACGTCTGAACATTCTATTGCAGCAATGCACTCAAAAGAAATCATTGAGGGAAAAGATCTGCCTATAAGATATGCGGGTGTCAGCCCATGTTTTAGAAAAGAGGCAGGTGCACATGGAAGAGATCAAAAAGGAATTTTCAGAGTACATCAATTTGACAAAGTTGAACAATTTGTATTTTCAAGACCAGAAGATTCTTGGAATGAGCATGAAAAAATGTTAGCGGTTGTTGAAGAATTTTATCAGAATTTGGAAATTCCATACAAAGTAATATTACTATCTTCGGAGGACATGGGAAAAGTTTCAGCAAAGACTTATGATATTGAAGCATGGATGGCAGGACAAAATGCATATAGAGAAATTGTTTCTTGTTCAAACTGTTTGGACTATCAAGCAAGAAGATTAAAGATTAGATTTAGGGATAAAACAAATGAAGATACACAATATGTACACACGCTTAATAGTACTCTTATTGCCACAACTAGAGTTTTGGTGTCCATAATGGAGAATTTTCAAACAAAAGATGGACACGTTAGAATTCCTCAAATTTTACAGAGTTACATGGGAAATCAGAAAGAGATCTAGTAACATACCCTTATATTTTGGATTTAAAGGTCGATAATAATTGGCACGTAGAAAAGGTCGAACAAAAGACAAATGGAGAGAAAAACGCTGGATTACGGTAAATGCCCCAGAATCATTTAACGTTGTCCCAATTGCGTATATTCCAATTACAGATGATGAAAATGCAATAGGGAGGGTTTTAGAAGTAACACTTTATGATATTCTAAAAGGAGATCCTTCACAACACCAATACAAAATGTATTTCCAGATTAACAAGGTTGATGGTGATAAAGCATCAACGATTTTCAAGAGATTTGAATATTCAAAAGAATTTTTGCGTAGTTTAGTTAGACGTGGCTCATCAAAAATTAATTTTATTATCGATATCAAAACAAAAGATGGATATATCTTTAGAATGAAAGTAATTGCTTTAACCCATAGACAACTAAACACCTCTAGAAAACATGCTCTTAGATTAATTGCAAAAGACGTGATCAACAAGACAGTTCCAGACATGACAGTTGATCAATTTGTCCAAGCTACTTGTTATAGCAAGATTAATTCAGACATTATGGCAGCATTCAAGAAAATTATTAAAGTAAGACATGTAGGTCTTGAGAAAGTAAAACTCATCAGAACTGCAGACAAAGAAACAATATTACTTGAAGCATAAACAACTAGCGTTGTTCTTATAGAATTATGATTGATAAGATAGAAGTAACAATTGATGTGATTATTCATGCAACTGAAGACATTTCAAAAATATTCCAATCTTTTGAAGAATTGTTAGATCTAAAAGAAGAAAATTTTACAATTCAAGAGACCACAGGACACTTTGATAATCCAATAACTATGTTAAATGCAAAAATTGTGAAAAAAGAGGCTCAAAATTTTATGAAAAAACTTTTGGGGTTGTTATCTATTGAGCAAATCAATGAATTAATTGAAGAAATTGAAGAAAGAACAGTAGATTCCAGATTTCATATGAGATTAGACAAACAAGAATTAATCAAAGGAAATCTTATATTTAGAGAAAAAGAAACAATAAAAATAAAAATTCATGTCCCTATTTACAACAAAAAAAATACGGTCAAAACATTCACAGAAATTTTTCAAATTGCTAACTAGATTAAATAAGAATAACGAAATTATTTAATTTGGGAATGAGGAAATAATAGCCGCTCCAGTCTGAGCGAAAGCCTTGAAGACGCCGCGACGAACCGACCCCATTTTTAAATCGAACATTGAATTTTGTTGTGAAAATTCCTTACATCTTATCATCGTATTATTTTAAATACGGATAGAGAAACCTCATTATCGTGACAGATTATGATGTTATAGTTGCTGGTGGTGGTCTTGCAGGTACAATTACAGCACAATCTATTTCTCACTATTCAAATCAAAACCTAAAGATTTTGGTTGTTGATAGGAATACAGAATTTTTACCAGGTAGAAAATCATTGGCTGGTTGGGTATGTGGAGATGCGTGTTCCAAAAAGGCAGTAGATTTCATGTCAAATAGAATTAAAGTTCAATGGACCAGACCAGAAATTGAACATGATGTAAAAGGTGTAATGGCGTTTTCTCCAGACAGAGAAACATCAATTCCATTTGATGGAGAGGGCTACATGTTAAACCGTCAAAGGCTTCCTGAAATTCAAAATGAAAGGTGTAAGAAAATGGGAATTGAGTTTGAGTATGAGATTAACCTCACTGGCCTAATTTACGATGGTCAACAAGTAATAGGTATTCAAGGAATAGATAACAAAACAAAACAGCCCTTTAAGAAAACATCAAAAATTGTAGTTGATGCAACTGGAGTTACATCTACGCTTAGAAATGGACTTCAAAACTCAACAAAAGTAGAAAAAAGAATAGACAGACGAGATTTGGAATCTACAGGCAGATACATTATGTATTTTGATCAAGGACAAAAAGATCTTACAGAATTTGATCCTGATTATTGTATAATTCATTTAGATCAAGATATTGCACCTGGTGGGTATGGATGGGTGTTTCCTAAAGCAGATAACAAAGTTAACATTGGTTTAGGAATTGAAAAATCATTTTTAGATAAAAGAAACAAGAGACTGGGTAAGAAAGATAACGTCGAATCGTTAATGAAAGAATATCTTAAAAGAAACAAAGCAATCAAAAATTCAAGATTGTCAGAAGATCCTGAAGATATCAACAATAATTCTGGAGTGTTCCAAGTTTCAGTAAGAAGACAAAATGATTGCATGGTATCTGATGGATACATGTTAGTTGGAGATTCGGCATGGATGCCAAAAGCAATTGATGCAGGCGGAATAGGACCTGCATTAATTGCAGGGGCAATTATTGGAAATAATATATCTCAAGCAATAGAAGCAAATGATGTTTCAGAAGCAAGTCTTTGGCAATACAATCTTGACTTTATCAAAGAATATGGATACAAAACTGCAGGTCTTGAACTTTTTAGAGGATTAGTACAACAAATGACTAATGAGCAAATCAGTTATGGAATGAAACACTTTTTGGGAAATATGGATATTGAATCAATTAGCAAAGGTGAGCATCCAGACTTTTCTGGATTAGGAAAGATTGGAATGATCATCAGAGGTGTGATGAATAAGACAGTTGCAAAAGCACTAAAATACACATCAGAACAAAATCAATGGTTTGTTGAACATTACTACAACTATCCAAAAGAACCTTCAGGTTTTGATGAATGGAATAAGGCATTACATCAAAGACTTGATGAAGCATTTACAAAAGTAGAAGCATTTGGTACATGATTGATACAAAAACTCACTTTTGAAATTA
>Ga0209997_10000707_pt1 | contig 11500 bp, 8 predicted proteins | sample CR04metaG_FD_182079 | JGI IMG/M metagenome (GOLD analysis project Ga0209997, IMG submission 182079) | Deep subsurface microbial communities from Mariana Trench to uncover new lineages of life (NeLLi) - CR04 metaG (SPAdes) (version 2) | ecosystem: Environmental > Aquatic > Marine > Ocean trench >...
CCGACCATCGCGAGTCAGTGCAACGATCCGGGCATCAGCTGGATGTTCAAGGAGCTTTGCAGATTACTCGTGGCAAAGGCCGAACTGAAAGCGGAACAGTGGCTGCCGGACATCGATACCAGCAACAAGGAGCCGCGATCGACCGCGATTATTCCCGGTGCGCGCATTCGCTATCTTGCTGAGATCGCAGAACAAGGCCGTGATATCAATCACGATGTCGATACGCAGTCGGACATCGCGAGCCGCGCGCAGCACATTTACGAGTCGCTTAAATTGCTTGAGGATCCCGCCTTGCCGGGTGAACTCGAGTTATACAAGAGTGACGATCTGCGCGACGACGACAGGACTTTGCAAGTTCTGCGACAACGCTACCAGGAAGCAATATCCGATTTATCGCCAGAGTCGATTCAGTTGCTGCGGGAGTGGCCGTCGCGCAAAGCCGGGGTGAAGTCGGATCAGTACACTTACACAGTGCGCGGGCGGCAGATCACGGGCAATAACTACCGCGAAAGTCTGAGCCACCAGAAAATTCCAAAGATAGCGGCGCCGGACTACAAAGACTGGGGTGAGTTGCTGAGCTTCTTGAGCAAGGAAAACCTCCCGGGCGCGTATCCATACACGGGCGGTGTATACCCCTATCGACGTCACGGTGAAGACCCTACGCGCATGTTCGCGGGCGAAGGCACACCTGAAAGAACGAACCGGCGATTCCATTACCTGTCGCAAGGTCAGCCGACAGCACGACTTTCGACTGCGTTCGATTCTGTAACCTTGTATGGCGAAGACCCACACGAGCGCCCTGATATTTACGGCAAGGTTGGCAACTCTGGCGTGTCGATCGCGACCGTCGATGATATGAAGAAACTGTATTCAGGTTTCGATCTGTGCGACCCAACGACATCGGTCTCCATGACCATAAACGGACCAGCGCCGATGATTCTCGCGTTTTTCATGAACACGGCTGTGGATCAGCGAATTGAAAAACATCTGCGTGAAACGGGCGCCTGGGACGAGGCCAGAACGAAGATCGATGCGTATTTCAAGGGGCGCATGCAACCCGAATACGAAGGTGACTTACCTCCTGGCAATGACGGCCTGGGGCTGGGTCTGCTCGGGATATCGGGTGACAAGGTCGTTGCCCCGCAAGTTTATGCACGCATCAAGAACGATACACTCGCCATCGTCCGCGGCACGGTTCAGGCGGACATTCTGAAAGAGGACCAAGCGCAGAATACCTGCATATTCTCGACCGAATTCGCCATGAAGATGATGGGTGATATGCAGCAGTACTTTATCGAAAACAAGATACGCAACTACTACAGTATTTCGATCAGTGGCTACCACATCGCCGAAGCTGGTGCGAACCCGATCAGCCAGTTGGCGTTCACCCTGTCGAACGGCTTCACGATCGTCGAGTACTATCTCGCGCGCGGCATGAATATTGATGACTTCGCGCCGAACCTGAGCTTTTTCTTCTCGAACGGCATGGATCCCGAATACCCGGTTATCGGCCGCGTGGCACGGCGCATTTGGGCACGCGCCATGCGGGAGCGTTACGGCGCCAGTGCACGATCACAGATGCTCAAGTACCACGTACAGACATCGGGCCGCAGCCTGCACGCACAGGAAATCAGTTTTAATGATATCCGCACGACGCTGCAGGCGCTTTATGCCATGTTCGACAACTGCAACAGCCTGCATACCAATGCGTTTGACGAAGCGATCACCACGCCGACCGAACAATCGGTGCGACGGGCGGTCGCAATTCAGCTGGTTATTTCACGCGAACTGGGCCTTTATTATTGTGAAAATCCGTGGCAGGGCTCATTCATTATCGACGAACTGACTGACCTGGTCGAAGAGGCGGTATACCAGGAATTTGAGCGCATTTCCGAACGCGGCGGTGTATTGGGCGCCATGGATACGATGTATCAACGCGGAAAAATTCAGGAAGAGAGTCTCTATTACGAAAGCCAGAAACACGACGGTTCGTTGCCATTGGTGGGCGTGAACATGTTCCTGCCGAAGGAAGGGCAGGAGGATGAGGTGCATCACCTCGAATTGATACGTTCTTCAGAGACGGAAAAGCAGGCTCAGATCAGCCATGTGCGTGCATTTCAGAGTGCTCACGCGGACGAAAGCAGCGCAGCACTTGCCAGGCTGCAAGCGAGCGCCAGAGAACGCGACAACGTGTTCGCCGAGTTGATGGAGACCGTCAAAACCAACTCCCTCGGGCAGATTTCCGCCGCGCTGTACGATGTTGGCGGCGAATACCGGCGTAACATGTAGGGGCGTTAAATGGGCGATACGGTCAATTACGAACAGCAGGATGGAGTCGCGATAATCGCGTTGAATAGACCGGATTCGCTGAACGGTTTTACGCCCGAACTCTGTGACGACCTGTTACAAGCATTCCAAAGAGCAGAACAAGACACATCTGTTCGCGTCATCGTGTTCACGGGGGAAGGTCGCGCTTTCAGTGCCGGAGCCGACCTGAAACAGGGCCTCGAAGGTGAGCGCACCATTCAGGAAAAGTTGCAGTGTGAATATCGCCCTGTGCTGGAGGCGATTGCACAAATTCCAAAACCGGTCATCGCCGCTGTGCCGGGGTTTGCAGCAGGCATCGGCTTGTCCTTTGCACTGCACGCCGATCTCCTGATCATGGCAGAGGACGCTTTTCTGTTATCGCCATTTACGACAATTTCGCTGGTGCCCGACGGCGGCGCGAATTGGCTATTGATCAAGCAACTCGGTTACCACCGGGCCTATCAGTTAAGTATTGAGTCAGAGAGAATCGGTGCGGTTCGTTGCCTGGAACTCGGAATCGCGAACAAAGTTGTTGCGGCCGACGACTTGCGCGATGCGGCGATTTCCTGGGGACTGGAGCTTTGCAAACGTGCACCGTTGTCACTCGCTGCGACCAAGAAAGTCATGCGCCATGCGATGGACAACGATTGGGCCAGTTGTTTCGACATGGAAGCAGAGGTGCAGGAACAGTTGCGTGCTTCAAACGACGCAAAAGAGGGCGTAACTGCTTTTTTTGAAAAACGTGACGCCAACTTCAAAGGCGATTGAGGCGACTGGTGAGTGCGTCGTCGGTAAGACTCTCGGTGCAGGACAATGGACAGAAATATATTTAACGACGAACACGCGATGTTTCGTGATGCCGCGCGTAATTTCTTCAAAAACGAAATCGGACCGCACAGTGATCGCTGGCATGCGCAAGGCATTGTCGACCGCGAGGCATTTCTGCAAGCCGGCGAGCAGGGCATGCTGCTTATGTGGGCAGATGAAAAGTTTGGCGGAGCCGGCATAGCCGATTTTCGTTACGAGCAAATCCTGATCGAGGAAATGGCACATTACGGTGATGCGGGTTTCTACATGACCTTGCATAGTCGGCTGGTGGGGCCCTATATCGGTGAACTCGGAACAGAGGAGCAAAAACAGCGCTGGCTGCCCAAATGCATATCCGGCGAACATATCCTGGCCATTGCAATCACTGAGCCTGGTGCGGGCAGCGATGTTTCGGCTATTCGTACAAGAGCGGAAGACAAGGGCGACCATTTTCTGCTCAATGGCTCCAAGACATTTATCTCAAACGGTATCAATGCCGACCTTGTCGTCGTCGTCGCCAGAACCAACCCGGAGGCGCAACGCGGCCTTAGTTTATTTGTCGTTGAGCGCGGTATGGAAGGATTCGATCGCGGCAAGAATCTCAAGAAGATGGGCTTGAGAAGCCAGGACACGGCCGAATTATTTTTCAACAACGTAAAACTTCCGAAAGAAAATCTGCTCGGCGATCTCAATCGTGGCTTCTATCATCTAATGCACTTTCTGATTGAGGAAAGGCTGCTTGGATCGATTGGATACATTGCCAATTCGGAGGCGGCTTTCAATGCGACGATGGAGTATGTTAACGAACGCAGGGCGTTTGGAAAAACAATCGCAGAGTTTCAGCATACACGCTTCGAGATGGCCGACATGAGGACCGAGATCGACGTCGCGCAAGTGTTCATTGATCGCTGCGTCATGGAACACAACGCAGGCAAGCTGACCGCAGAGGATGCGGCAAAGGCCAAACTCTTCTGCAGTGAGGTCGAGGACAGGGTGACCGATCAATGCGTACAACTGCATGGTGGCAACGGCTACATGGAGGAGTATAAGGTTTGCCGCATGTTTACCAATGCGCGGGTGTCGCGAATTTTTGCCGGCAGCTCAGAGATCATGCGCGAGATAATCGCGCGTTCGATGGGCCTTGATCCACGCAAAAAGTTAGGGGGACAGTGACCCTAACTGAGAGATCAGTAATTTCTGTACAGACAGTTAGGGTCACTGTCCCCCTAACTAGGGTCACTGTCCCCTCACTAGAGGTATACTGGCCGTTAATCACAGGGGTGGTCATTGTGACCTGAGACCCGCTTATCGACCAGGTAGTCTGGCGCGACGGGAACCCTTAGAACCTGATCCGGGTAATGCCGGCGTAGGGAGGGTGTCGTGCACATCAATTCCAGTTCGTGGCTTACTACCGTACTACTGTCGATCTTGCTGCCGTCATTGGCAGGCGCCGATGAGGGCATTGACGAAATTATCGTCACGGCCGATTTCCGTGCACGGTCGATTGCGAAACTGCCATCGAGTATCAGCGTCATGGATGCGGAAGACATCGCCGCTGCTGCAGTGCAGCATTTCGAAGAACTCGTCAACATCGTGCCGAACCTGAACTGGTCGGGTGATGGTCACAGGGCAAGATATTTCCAGGTACGCGGTGTCGGCGAACTCGAGCAATATCAGGGTGCGCCAAATCCTTCTATCGGCTTCCTGATCGACGATATCGATTTCAGCGGTATCGGCACGGTAGCGACCTTGTTCGATATTCAGTCTGTCGAAATACTGCGAGGATCCCAGGGGAGTCGCTATGGCGCGAACGCGCTTGGCGGCTTGATCTACATGCGATCGACCGTTCCCACTGCGGAGCGCAACGGCCGTGTGCAGCTGATAGCCGGGCAGGACAACGCGATATCGGTCGGCGCTGCATTCGGCGGCGCGTTCGGTGACAGCGAGACATCGACGTTTCGAGTGAGCGCCCAGAAGCACGAGTCCAACGGTTATCGCGACAACACTTACCTGGGACGCGAAGACACCAACGGACGTGATGAAACAACGTTGCGCGCGCGGCTGCGCTTACAGCCGTCCGCTGTACTGGACGTTAATGTCGCTGTGATGTACAGCAATATTGACGATGGCTATGACGCATTCTCGCTGGACAACAGCTACACGATGTTGTCGGACAAGCCTGGCAGGGACGCGCAGGAAAGCCTCGGTGCATCGGTGCGAGTCGAATGGTCGGGACCAGGGTTCATGACACTGACGTCGATTACGGCGTTGGCCGATTCGGAGATAGACTTCAGCTTCGACGCCGACTGGGGCAACGATGATAGTTGGGCACCAGTGACCTACGACTATGTTTCGTTGAGCGAGCGCAGCCGCAAGACGATGAGCCAGGAGTTTCGGCTGACGTCCAACGATGCAGGACGCTGGTTTTCGAATACGACCGACTGGCTGTTTGGATTCTATATCCAGAATCTTCGCGAGGATCTTGCAACGCTCAATCTCGGCGACTACTACGATCCCTTCTATGACTTTGCTGACAGCCTTGACGACTCGTTTGGCAGTGATTTTGAAGCGACCAACGTCGCGCTATTCGGACTTCTTGACCACAATCTTGGCGCAGCAACGCGGCTGAGCTTCGGGTTGCGAGTGGAAAGGCGTACAGCGGACTATGTTGATACAGCCGGAGTCGCAGCGAAGCCTGCCGAGACCATGTGGGGTGGCGAGCTGGGCATCAGCCATGATTTTGGCGAGACCATGACTGCATTTGCCAGCTTATCCAAAGGATACAAGGCCGGTGGTTTCAATCTGGGCGATGTGCCTCAAGACGTCAGAAACTTTGCTGCGGAAGAACTCTGGACTATCGAAGCGGGCATCAAGGCCACGCTACTTCGCAACACGTTGCGCCTCAACGCGTCGGTGTTTCACCACCGGCGAGTGGATCAGCAGGTACGCACGTCATTCCAACTGGATCCAGGCGATCCGACGTCGTTTGGATTTGCGACCATCAATGTCGATGAGGGCAAGACATTCGGCGTTGAGGCGGGGCTGCGCTGGTTCCCGGAGGATCAGTGGGAGTTCTATGCCGACGTCGGTCTTCTTGATGCGACATTCGGTAACATCCCGCCGCCGCTGGATTATCTGAGTGGCCGCAACCAGGCACACGCACCCCGCTATACCTTTGCCGCCGGTATGGTTTATCGACATCCGAACGGCATGTTCGCGCGGCTCGACGCGACGGCGAAGGGCGCATTCTACTTCGACGTCAGTCACGACCAAAAGTCCACTGCCTATGAACTGGTCAATGCTCGAGTTGGCTACGCAGGAGATCAGTGGCTGCTATCTGTTTGGGCACGAAATATATTTGACAGGAATTACGCTGTGCGAGGCTTTTATTTTGGCAACCAGCCTCCCGACTTTCCGAACACTCTGTACACGCGTCTCGGTGACCCGCGCCAGATTGGTGTCACCATTGAAAAGAGGTTCTAGATTATGCAAATAGCAGTCGATATCAGTTTGTATCCGCTTGATGAAGATTTTGTTCCGCCGATCAAGGATGTCATTGAGCGCCTAAAGTCACATGACGGCATTGAGATTGAGACAAATCGAATGAGTACGCAGCTTAGGGGGGACTTTGACACTGTGATGCCAATCCTGAACGCGGAAATCTGCACGACATTCGAGAATATTCCGCACGCTGTCTTCGCGATCAAGATCATCAACAACCCGGTCAACTGACACTTTGTCGTTATATGCGCAGCTACTTGAGCAGGCACGAGCATACTCGCTGCCCGAGTTTGTTGCCGTACTCGCAGCAATTGCTTACCTGCTGCTGGCAATCAGGCAAAACATCTGGTGCTGGTTATTCGCTGGCATTAGCACGGCAATATACATCGGTGTTTTTATCGCGGCGAAGCTCTATATGGAATCGCTGCTCAATGGTTTTTATTTCGTCATGGCCATTTATGGCTGGTATGTCTGGAGCACGGGCAATAGCGATGGCCACAGGCGTCCGGTGGTCATCTGGCCATTGCGCGTTCATGCGATGGCGATTGCAGGTATTGTTTTCGCAAGTGCGATAAGCGGCTTTCTACTGCAAACCGAAACTGACGCAGCGTTACCCTATATCGACTCCCTGACGACATGGTTCGCCGTCTGGGCCACATTTTTGGTTGCGCGCAAGGTTCTGGAAAACTGGTGGTACTGGTTGGTGATCGATATCGCATCTGTGATTATTTACTGGTCCCGAGGTCTTGAACTGACCTCGATGCTGTTCATTGTTTACGTCGTCCTGATTCCGTTCGGTCTGCTAAGTTGGACAAAATCAATGCGTGCCCAATCAGCATGAGCGAGGCACGTATGCCGGACGATGTATTGGCGGGCATACCGGGCTGGGAGGGCGCCTCCTGGCGTGAGCTGAAAGGCGGCCTCACAAACCGCACCTATAAAGTTCAAATAGATGGCTCAACCGGTGTGCTCAAGATTGACACAGGGGTGCGTGGAGCACCGTTCAACACTCGGCCAGCCGAGGCGCTGGTGCAGTCCAACGCTGCAAGGGCGGGTCTGGCTGGTCGCGTCCTGTTCGCCGACGATGTCGTGTACCTGACGGAATTCGTACAGGGGACGGTATGGCAGAGTTCGTGCCTGAACAGCCAGGGCAATATCGAGCGCCTTGGGTCAGCGCTGAAGGAGTTGCATCGGTTGCCATTAACCGGACGCTCGTTCGATTCCAGTTTCGTGGCGCGATGCTATGTCGAGCGTATTAGCCGCTCCGACCGGGAACTTGTCGATACGTGCGCAGCAATCGTCGAATCGATGCGACTGCCGGAAAATTTATGCTGTTGCCACAATGACCTTGTCGCGGAAAATGTCATTGCAACGCCCGACATCAGGTTTCTGGATTGGGAATACGCCTGCGACAACGATCCGCTCTTCGACCTTGCTACGATCGTCGAGCACCATGAACTTGGTGAGGAGCAAGTGGTGCGCCTGCTGATTTCATATTTTGCAGAGGATGGCGCAGGCTGGCGCGACAAACTCAAGTTGCAACAACGCTTTTACCTTGCCCTATGGTGGTTATGGCTGGCATCCAGAGCAGACAGTGACGCGCATGTGCTGCGGCAAGTGGGCGACCGGTTGCGCGGCAGCACTCCTTAGGGGGCTAAGGGAGCTACCAGCTATTCCGCAGTTCCCGCAGCTTGAGAAATACCGCCTTCGCGTCCGGCTTATCGCCGATCTGCGGAAACTCTGCGACCAGTTTGGCCACCACTGAAGGGCTTTGCAGGCGGAAGAATGTGTTGATGTCACGTTCCTCGGCCATGGTGGTAACGAGCGCGTCATCCGGGTCCTGATTCCTGAAGTCCTCCAGCATTTGTGCAGCGACCGTATTGTCCGGTTCGCGGTCCAGCGTAAAGGCCAGGTTATTCAGCAAATAGTCGTGACCCGGATAGATGCGTGTCTCATCGCCCAGTATTTCCAGCTGCTGCTCAAAGGTTGCATACAGTTCTTCCGGGTGACCGCCATTGTGGCAGTTTCCCGCGCCGGCATTGAACAGGGTATCGCCGCTGAATAGCCCCGGATTGTCACCTCTCGACAACAGGCAGATATGGCTCATTGTGTGGCCGGGCGTATCGAGGCATTCCAGCTCCACCGACTTGCCAACCTTGATAACGTCACCCGCGCTAACACCGCGATCCATATTCGGAATTTTCTGGCTTGCATTCTTGTGCGCGATGATCTTCGCGCCGGTCGCCTTGACGACACCGCTGTTGCCGCCGGTGTGATCGGCATGTTCATGTGTGTTGAGAATCTGCGTAATTGTCCAGCCGCGATTGCTGGCAACCGCGAGGCACTTTTTGAAATCCAGCGGATCGATGGCAAGTGCATCGCCACTTTCCGGGCACACTACCAGGTAGTTGAAATTGCGGTACGCATTTCCAGTCCAGATTTGCTCGACAATCATGTCGACTCTCCCGTGTCATTGCGCTCATAGACCTGCTTGCCCCCGACCCATGTTTGCAATACCTTGATGTCGTCGATCTCGCTGGCCGGAATCGCAAAATAATCGCGATCGATAATAATGAAATCGGCCCATTTGCCCGCCTCGAGGCTGCCCATGCGATCTTCCTGGTGCGCAGCAAACGCTGCTGCCAGCGTGAATGAGTGCAGTGCTTCTGCACGCGTCAGTGCCTGATCCGGGTACCAGCCACCCTCGGGCTCTCCATCTCTTCCTTGTCGGGTCACGGACGCGTACAGGCCGTGGAAAGGATTGGACAACTCCACGGGAAAGTCGGAGCCGTTCGCCAGAACAGCGCCTGAGTCCAGCAATCGCCGCCAGGCATAGCCGCCCAGGATTCGCTCCGTTCCCACGCGATCTTCGGCCATGTTCTTGTCGCTGGTTGCATGCGTAGCCTGTATCGATGCGATTACGCCCAGTTCGGAAAATCTCGGGATATCATCCAGCGCAATTATTTGCGCGTGCTCGATTCTGTTGCGTATCGAGGATGGGCGCCCATCCTGCGCTTTTTCAAATGCGTCGAGGGCCATGCGGTTGCCCAAGTCGCCGATCGCATGGATGCCGACCTGGAACCCCAAGTTGTTTGCTTTCGCAACGAAAGAATCAAGTTCCTCTTGAGTCCAGAACGGCAGGCCGCGATTCTCGGCATCATCGGAATACGGTTCCAGCATCGCCGCGCCGCGGCTGCCCAGTGCGCCGTCCGCATAGAGTTTCACTGCGGCGATCTCAAGCCGATCACCACCGTAGGCCCTGATCGGTTTGCCTACTGCGTCAAGCACACTGCCTGCACCGCTGAGCATCGCATATATGCGCATATCCAGCTCTTTATCATCGGCCATCGACAGATAGACCTCGGCCGTCATGAGGTCGATGCCAGCATCGTGAACGCCCGTCATTCCTTCGGCAAGCAACGCATCGACCGCGGAGTGAATCGCGGCCCGAATCTCATTCTTGTTCGGCTCGGGCAGTTGTGCGGTCATGAGTCCCATGGCCTTATCCACTAACACCCCTGTCGCGTGACCATTGTCATCCCGAATGATCTTGCCGCCGATCGGGTCCGTCGTGTCGTCGTCGATGCCCGCTTGCGCCAATGCTGTGCTGTTGGCCCAACCGGCATGACCGTCGATTCTGCGTAACCATACCGGTCTGTCGCTAACGACAGCATCGATATGTGACGCTGTGGGAAACTCCTGCAGCGGCCAAATTACCTGGTTCCAGCCTCTGCCAAGAATCCATCGGGCGTGTGGTTTCACCTTGGCGTACCTGGATATTTCAGCGACAGCAGCGGCGACACTGGGGATGCCGGCCAGGTTAAGGTTCGACTTGAGCAGGCCAAGACTGGAGACGTGAGCATGGGCATCGATCAGGCCGGGCAACAGAGTTCTGCCTGCTCCGTTTATGCGCCGGGCATTTTCGTATTTTTGGAGTAAATCAGCATTGCCGGTAGCGATGACTTTGCCATCGTCGGCAAAAATCAACGTCGAAAACTGCCGCATGCCAGCATCGCTCGATGTATATCCGCGAACGTTGTATATGGCCGTTTCGGCATTCGCACTGTCCACTAGAAACGCGACGGCCAGCCAAATCAAAACTCCGGAATGCTTTCTCATTGTCATTCAATTACCTTATCACGATCCCTTTAAGCCGGAGACGGATGGCTATTATGAAAATTGCGAGTTTCGAAACAGACGAGCGCGCGACATTCGGGGTGATGGTCGATGATACCCTGCGCGAGGTCAGCGATTCTTTTAGAGCGCGATATCCCGATTTACGCTCCGTAATTGCCGCAGCGGCCCTTGATGAACTTGGCAACGATGTCGGCGGTGTGGAATACGCCATTGAAGATGTGCGCTTCGCACCGTGTATACCCAATCCAGACAAGGTCATATGTGTTGGCGTGAATTTTCGCCCTCATATAGAGGAAATGGGCCACGAGCTTCCGCAATACCCGGTCGTTTTCGTACGCTTTGCGGGTAGCCAGACAGGACACGGCTGCCCTGTAATAAGGCCCACCGCATCTGAGCAGTTTGATTACGAAGGCGAGCTTGCCGTCGTAATCGGTAAACGGGCTCGACACGTGTCGCGAGAGTCCGCGCTCGACCATGTCGCGGGCTACTGCTGTTTCATGGATGGCTCGGTGCGTGACTGGCAATACCAGGGCATGCAGTTCACACCGGGCAAAAATTTCGACAAGAGTGGATCGATGGGCCCCTGTCTTGTTACCGCGGATGAGATTCCCGATCCGTCAACCTTGCAACTGACCACGCGCGTTAATGGCAAGGTGAGGCAGGAAGGACGCATGTCAGACCTTGTTTTTGATGTACCGGCGTTGCTCGAGTATTGCTCGACATTTACCGAATTGTTGCCGGGCGACAT
>Ga0209997_10000708_pt1 | contig 11497 bp, 10 predicted proteins | sample CR04metaG_FD_182079 | JGI IMG/M metagenome (GOLD analysis project Ga0209997, IMG submission 182079) | Deep subsurface microbial communities from Mariana Trench to uncover new lineages of life (NeLLi) - CR04 metaG (SPAdes) (version 2) | ecosystem: Environmental > Aquatic > Marine > Ocean trench...
GTTCCATTTCACCTGACGCGCCGATGACCATACCGCGTCACCCAATCTCGCTAGCCATTGGCGGTCTTGTTGCGCTTGCGGCAGCGATGGGAATTGGCCGTTTCGTATACACGCCGATCTTGCCGCTGATGGTAGAAGCGCTCGACCTCACCAGGGCGCAAGCCGGGTTTATTGCCTCTGCTAATTTTGCTGGTTACCTCGCTGGTGCACTGCTTGCCGCAACCACGTTGATCACCGGTTCTCGACGGACTTGGTTGCTGAGTGGGTTAGCCGTGAGTGCAATAACCACCGGCGCGATGGCATTTTTTTCGTCGATGACTGCATTCGTGCTGCTGCGTTTCATCGGCGGCGCTGCCAGTGCGTTCGTCCTCGTTTTTTCGTTAGCTCTGGTCCTCGATCGTCTCAGCTTGGTGGGCCGGGCCAATCTGTCGGCAGTGCACTTTGGTGGTGTAGGCGTGGGTATTGCCGCCTCCGCATTACTCGTCTCGGGTCTGGTGAAATTTGGCGCCGTTTGGCAGTCGTTGTGGGCCGCGAGCGGTATGTTGTCGTTGATTGCGCTGGCCATCGTTGCGTATCTTGTGCCAGATCGAACCGATTCGCCGGCGCCAGGTGCTTCGATCTCAGCTGGTGGCAATCGTCTGTTCACGGTTCTCGTGGTTGCTTACGGGCTTTTTGGCTTCGGGTATGTGATTACGGCGACGTTCCTGGTCGCCATCGTTCGTGCATCGGCGGAGGCACATGCCCTCGAGCCTATCGTCTGGTTGGTTGTCGGTCTTACCGCCGCCCCATCGGTGGTGCTTTGGACATGGGCAAGTGATCGAATCGGTCTCGGCTGGGCGTTCGCACTGGCGTGCTGGATCGAGGCGGTGGGGGTTGCGGCGAGCGTCTTCTGGCTGGCAACGCCGGGTATGTTGCTCGCGGCCGCGCTGCTTGGTGGGACCTTTATGGGTATCACGGCCTTGGGCCTAGTCGGCGCGCGGCGCGTGGCCCAGCGTGATCCGCGTCGCACGCTTGCAATCATGACGGTTGCTTTTGGAATAGGGCAGATCGTGGGGCCAACCTTTGCCGGCGTGGTGCGGGACGCTAGCGGCAGTTTTCTCGTGCCCTCGCTCACCGCCGTGGGCGCGCTGCTCGCGGCGGCGCTACTTGTTATCATGATCTCGAGACAGATATCATGATGGCAATGTCTCGGCGGCTGAATCCCAAGAAGCACCCGTTGCAACTTTCAATGGGAGACGAGGTCCATATAGCCATCATCCGCCGGTTGTTTCGGAACGAATCACGATCATCGGTATAGATAGGAGCGGAGGGCAGAAATGGAACGAAGCCAACTAGCAAAGATCAGAACAGGGCACACGCATTACAGGGCTGCCGTTGCGGTATTTTTTGTGGTGCTAGCAAGTGCCGTTGTCTGTAATGCGGCAACACCGACCATTAGTCAGGACGACTTACTGAAAATGCTTGAATCGGGAACAGCACCGTTAATCCTTGATGTCCGCACCCCTGGAGAATACCGATCGGGCCACGTGCCACAAGCCATCAATATTCCCCACAATGAGTTGGCAAGTCGTCTGGCTGAACTTGCTGATACAAAAAATCGAGAGGTTGTGGCCTATTGCGAACAGGGGCCGCGGGCCGGGTTCGCAGAATCTGTGTTGCAGGAAGCGGGTTTTTCGGCCGTTCGTCACCTGGTGGGAGACATGTACGCGTGGCGTCGCAGCGGTCTTCCCGTTGAGCGTCCCTAACGCCATCGCCATCGCCGGGTAAAGATAAGGAGGGTAAACATGGCTAAAGCGACTTTTGCCGCGGGTTGTTTCTGGGGTGTCGAGGCCGCCTTTCGGCAAATCGACGGTGTCACGGCCACCACTGTCGGTTACTCGGGTGGGAACACCACCAACCCAACCTATAAAGAGGTGTGCACCGATACCACCGGTCACGCCGAGATTGTGCAGGTCGAATACAATCCAGATAGAGTCTCTTATGAGACATTGCTAGACTTTTTTTGGAGCAACCATGACCCTACACAATTGAATCGCCAGGGCCCGGATGTTGGCACGCAATACCGATCAGCGATTTACTATCATGATGACGAACAGAAGGCAGCAGCTGCTGCTTCCAAAGAAAGGCTTGAAAGTAGTGGGCGCTATGGTCGGCCCGTCGTAACCGAGATCACCGAAGCGCAAGAATTCTATCCGGCCGAGGATTATCACCAACAATATTTGGAGAAGCGTGGGCTCGCAAGCTGCACGATCGCACTAAAAAATTAGCCAAACGGTTTCTATTTCTTAGGTACTAACTTGATCTCGAAGAGTTTGGGCCACAGTTTGCCGGTCACAAACAGCCGATCCAGCTCGGGGTCGTAGGCAATACCATTAAGGACGTCCACCGGTTGATCTCGGTGCTCTGCGCCTAGCAGCCCGTGTAGATCGATCCAACCAACCACGCGTCCGGTGTCGGGCGCTATCCGCGCGACGCGATCGGTCTTCCAAATATTGGCATAGATCTCACCTCGCACGTACTCCAGCTCATTGAGTCTAGTGATGGGTTGATTATTGTCCGTTACCTTGATTCTACCGATCTCTGTGAAAGTTTGTGGATCCAAGAAACGCAAGATAGCCGTACCATCACTCATGATCAACGACGAGCCATCAAAGGTGATGCCCCAGCCCTGGCCGTCATACGAGAAGGTGTTGAGGATGCGAAAACTGTCTCTGTCATAGACAAAAGCGACACGGGATCGCCAGGTTACCTGAAATATCTTGTCGTTTAGAACTGTGATACCTTCACCGAAGTAGCGACTTGAATGCGTATGCTGTTGCAAGACCTCACCGGTATTTAGGTTCACTTTACGCAGGCTAGATTGGCCGTACAGACCGGTACCCTCGTAAATAAATCCATCTTCGAATGCTAAACCCTGTGTGTACGCAGTACGGTCATGGGGGTAAGCATTGATTAACTCGTACGAGTACAGGGGAACGCCGGTTGGCAATGCGTAGCCGCTGCTCGCCCCAAGAAGAATCACTAGCAGTGATAAGAGATAACGCCGGTGCATACTACATTACGTCAATCGGTATGTAAGTAATCGTGCTTGAGCTGCGCGTAGTGTTTGGCGATGTAGTCAAACCAGCCCCGCTCTTCCTCTTTAAGCAGGCGCGCTCGCCGGGCCGGTCTGCCCAGCCATAGGTAGCCACTTTGAAGCTCTTGTCCTTCCGTTACGAGGCTGCCAGCACCAAGCAAGACCTCGGAATGGATGATGGCACCATCGAGGATCGTGCATCCCATGCCGATTAAGGCCCGGTCTTCTATGGTGCAACCATGGACGGTAACGCTGTGACCTATGGAGACACTATCACCGATGACTACGGGGTAACCCGATGGAGCGGCGCTGTAGGCGTGCGTGACGTGAATGATTGTTCCGTCTTGAATGTTGGTACGCGTACCGATACGAATGGAGTTGCTATCACCGCGTAGTACGCACATCGGCCACACCGAACTGTCGTCACCGATTTCCACATCGCCGATCACGACCGCTGATTCGTCGATATAGGCCGACGACGCAATCCTTGGCGCGATAGTCCTATATTTTCTAATTGCCACACCTACCTCATTAGCACTAGCTCTTCGGCACTTGTCGGATGAATGGCAACCGTGCGATCAAAGTCGCTTTTTGTTGCCCCCATCTTAATGGCGATGGCTACACCCTGAATCATTTCATCCGCTTGGGCGCCGATGATGTGGCACCCAACAACCTTTTCGTTCTTACCCACCGTCACAAGCTTAAACACGGTTGTCGGTTTGCGTTTAGTCACGGCATGAAACATGTTGGTAAAGCGTACTTGATATATTTTTACTTCGTCTTTGCCGTACTCATTATATGCTTCGTCTTCCGTCATGCCGATGGTACCCAGAGGTGGATGACTGAAGATTACGGTTGGAATGTTTTCGTAATAAAGCTTGGCATCGGCCTGGTTATCGAATAGACGATCGGCAAGTTTTCGGCCAGCCGCGATCGCCACCGGGGTTAGCATCCACTTTCCTGCAGCATCACCCAACGCGTAGATTCCCTCAACGTTCGTGTTTTGGCAGTCATCTACGATGACGTCACCGCCTGGCTTCACAGAAACACCGGCCCGGTTTAGATTCAACTTGGCGGAGTTGGGGCTACGGCCGATGGCCCATATAAAGGAATCGACACTATCAATCGATGCATGGTTGCCCATGACCACACTTATGGAATCATCAGCTGCTTTTTGCAGACGCTCCAAACGAACGTGGGTGAGGATATTTACCCCCGACTCAATCATTTGCTCCATCAAGGTTTCGCGCAAGGTCGTATCGAATTCTCGCAGGAACGTGGGTTTACGCAGCAACATGGTTACGTGTGACCCCAGCGCATTCAGCAAACCGGCGAACTCTACGGCTACGTAACCGGCGCCCGCAATTACGACCCGGCGGGGCTGGACCTCAAGCTCAAAGAACCCATCACTGGTGATACCTAATTCTGCCCCCGGTACGTTGGGAACATTAGGTGTGGATCCGGTTGCAATGAGGATATGCGACGCGCTGAGTTCTGTGTCATTCACACTGACGGTGTGTGAGTCGCTGAAGGTGGCAACACCTGTGATCTCGTCTACGGTGGCCTCATCGAGGCCGCGATGATAGATATCATTTAGACGCTGGACATAGGCATCGCGCGCCTTTTTGATCGTGGGCCAGTTGAATCCCTGAACAGTTACGTCGAATCCGTAGTCCCTGGCATCATCTAGCGCCTCGGCGATGGTTGATGTATTCCACATCACCTTCTTAGGTACACAGCCGACGTTGACGCAGGTCCCACCGATGCGGCCGCTTTCAATTACAGCCGTGTGGGCGCCGTAACTGGCAGCACGTTTAGCAGCGGCAATACCGCCACTACCCCCCCCGATTACGAGGAAATCATAGTGTTTGGCCATTCAATACCCTTCGTCGATCATTACCTAACGCACATCGCTGGTGATTACTACATTGTATCAGGACATGCTAAATTATGCGGTCGCTAAGGTCCCCTTGATCGGTCCTTCAATGAAGAAAACCAAGTCGGCGGCCAACCCCTTGCTGAATTTTTTTGGCCTACCCCAATTCGGAAAGGTCCGAGCCGAGCACGTGAAACCTGCACTCGACTATATCCTTAAAGAAAATCGTGCTCAGCTAGAAGAGTTATGTACCGAACACAACAACTACACGTGGGAAACCTTTGTGCAGCCAATTGAGGATATGCAAGAGCGGTTGAGTCGAATGTGGTCGCCAGTTTCCCATTTGAATGCTGTGAAGAACAATGAATCGCTGAGAAAGGTCTATAACGAAGGGTTACCACGCATAAGTGAGTACTTTACTGAGCTTGGCCAGGATGAAAGGACTTACCGTGTGTATAAGCAGATCGCGGCTGGATCTGGGTTCGATCAATTACATCAGGCGCAGAAGAAGATCATTGAAAATGGATTACGCGATTTTCGCTTGAGCGGTGCTGAGCTGGGCGATAAAGAAAAGCAGCGTTTCAAGGAAATCCAACAGCAACTCGCACGTCTTAGTAGTCGTTTTCAGGAGAACGTTCTGGACGCCACGCAAGCGTGGGAGCTGGTACTCACCGACGATAACGATGTTGCTGGCCTACCGGCAACCGCGCGCTCACTGGCGCAGCAGGCAGCGGCCGATAACGACAAGATCGGTTACCAGTTCACCTTGGACGCGCCTTCCTACATAGCGTTCATGACCTACGCAGATAATCGTGACCTCCGTTCTCAGATGTATGAGGCGTTTGTGACTCGAGCTAGCGACCAAGGCCCACACGCCGGTCGATGGGACAATACCGAAATCATCACAGAGACCCTCAAACTTCGCTTGGAGGCAGCTAAGCTGCTGGGGTTTGCGAACCATGCGCAGTATTCACTGCAAACGAAGATGGTCAGTAGTGTGGACCAGGTCTTACATTTCCTGCGAGATCTTGCTGCACGCGCCAAGCCAGCCGCAACCCAAGAGTTCCAAGACTTGCGTGAGTTTGCGAACGAGCATTATGGGGTCGAGCGTCTAGAGCCCTGGGATGTTGCCTACTTTTCTGAGAAGTTGCGGGAGCATCGTTTCGATTTTTCACAGGAGGATTTGCGTGCCTATTTTCCGGTAGACCGCGTGATAGTCGGGGTGTTCGCTGTTATTGAGCGGCTCTACGGTCTTACTGTGAAACGGGTGAGCGAGATCGACGCCTGGCATTCCGATGTACGGTTCTATGATATCTATGACGCTGAGGGCGAGCTGCGTGGGCGGTTTTACATGGATTTGTATGCGCGTGCGAACAAACGTGGCGGCGCTTGGATGGACAGTTGCATCAGTCGTAAGCGCGTCGGTAGCAAAGTACAAACACCGGTGGCATTTATTACTTGTAACTCGGCCCCCCCAATCGGTGATCGGCCTGCTTTGTTCAGCCACGAAGAAGTAATCACGTTGTTCCATGAGTTCGGACACGGCTTACACCATATGTTGACCAGGGTAGATTACATCGGCGTAGCGGGCATCAATGGTGTTGCCTGGGATGCCGTTGAGTTACCCAGTCAGTTTATGGAGAACTGGTGCTGGGATCGCGAAGCCTTATCGCTAATTTCCGGCCACCACGAAACCGGCGAGAAACTCCCAGAGGAGCTCTATGCCAAGCTCGCCGGTGCAAAGAATTTCCAGGCGGCGATACACATGGTGCGGCAGTTGGAGCTTGCGTTGTTCGACATTCGCCTACACAGTAGTTACGATCCGAATGGTCAACAGAGTGTCCAAGCGCTATTGGGTGAGGTGAGACGAGAGGTTGCAGTGGTGATTCCACCGGACTACAACCGCTTTCAAAACTCGTTCGCTCACATCTTCGCGGGTGGTTATGCTGCCGGCTATTACGGCTACAAGTGGGCCGAAGTATTGTCGGCAGACGCCTTCAGTAAGTTCGAACAGAATGGGATTTTCGATCGCAAGACTGGTCTTGAGTTTTTACATAATGTGCTGGAGCAGGGCGGTTCACGCGAGCCGATGGAACTGTTTGTTGCCTTCCGTGGGCGTGAACCTGAGATTGACGCATTGCTGAGACATAATGGACTAGCCAGTTAGACAAGGATCAGCCATGAATAGGGTGGGTGCATTACTCGGTTTGGTGCTTGTGGCGACATCACCAGCATGGGCGCAAACCGCTTATGTTACTGAAAACGTATACATCGATATTCGCGCCGATCCGCATATCGAGAGCGCCGTCATTCATAGGGTCCTCGCCGGCGAGGCACTGGAAGTGTTGGAACAACGCGGCGATTTCTCGCGCGTACGCGATGCCCAGGGCCGAGAGGGTTGGATAGAAGGTCGTGACTTGATGCAAAAATCGCCAGCCCGCATTCGCGAGGCGAATCTGAAACGCGAACTGGCTGAGCTAAAGGCAAAATTAGTTCATGCCCGGGCACAGCTCGAGATTACCCAGGGGGCCCTAGCCGAAGATAACACCGATGCAAAGCAATTGGCCAACGCCCACAAGACGTTAAAGCGCCGGTTTGCTGCGGTGCAATCTAGACTTGCCAAGACTAAGGAGGCGTTGACCGCATCCCAGGTCCGACTTAAGGAAGTCGAAGCGTTGCTGGCGCAAGAGAGCGCCAAAGGCATGGAGCTCACCAACCAATTGGCGCAACAGGCCGTCGCTACCGAGCTTGCTGTCGCCCAGGCGCAGGCATTAGAGGAGCCAGTAGAATTCGGCAGCAGTGGCGGCTCTGGTGATGAGCCGCAGATGGGACTGGCGAGTCCAGTCGGGGCCACTGAGAGGTTCTATAATTTCCTTAAGTCGTTACATTTCCTGTGGTTAGGCATTTCATTTGCTATGCTCATCACAGGGTTTGTCGCCGGCGTCATCTGGTTGCGTGAGGTAAATCGGAAGAAACTTGGAGGTATGTATCTGAGAATCTGATATGCGGAAACTTGCGCTTACATTGGGATTGATTTGCACAATCGTTCTATTGCCTACGGCCTATGGTGTGAAGCTCTACAAATGGGTCGATGAGGACGGCAACGTCACCTATAACGATCGCCCACCGCCGGAGCCCGGTTACCGCGTTGAACAGAAGGATTTCAAGCTTGGTGGCGAAACCGCCCCTAAATCCAATAGCGCGGCGGGCAGAGCTGCCGAAGAGAGCCCGGTTGTGCTTTACACGGCGCCGAAGTGCACCGCCTGTGATATGGCACGCGCCTATCTGGATAAGCGCAAAATCCCGTTTACGGACAAAAACGTCAGCGGCGATGCCGAAGCGATTAAAGAGTTACAAGAAAAAACCGGTGCCCTGACGGTACCGACTATCATGGTTGGCAGCAAAGTGATGAAGGGATACATGGAATCCCTGCTCGAGGGTGAACTTGACGCTGCCGGCTATCCCAAGTTAGAACAACCTACTCAATCGACCGAAGAAGCAGAAGAGCAGGAAGAACAATAACTCTTCTATTCTGATACGGTACTTTATCTTTGGCTGGCAACGTACCTTGCATGCCAGTCGAAGCGTATTGTCATCCACATGAAAATCGCAACCTGGAATGTGAATTCGCTGCGAGTGCGTCTACCGCAGGCACTCGACTGGCTGGCTGATCAGCAGCCGGACGTCATGTGTCTGCAGGAGACCAAGGTTGTCGACGAAGATTTTCCCCAAGATGAGATTAGGGAGGCGGGTTATCACGCGGCTTTCGTCGGACAGAAAACCTATAACGGGGTTGCTACCCTAAGCCGATTACCGCCCACAGACGTGGTGACCGACGTTAAAGGTCTGGGCGACACGCAAAAACGCCTAGTGGCCGCGACCTGCAGTGATGTGCGCGTACTGAACGTTTATGTACCGAATGGGCAAGAAGTCGGTTCGGACAAGTATGACTTTAAGCTCGAGTGGCTACAGCGTCTCACTGATTACATCGCCACCGAACTTAAGTCGCATGATCGATTGGCGCTATTGGGTGATTTTAATATTGCGCCAGAAGAACAAGATGTGCATGACCCGGCTAAGTGGGAGACATCCGTGTTATTCAGTCGCGAAGTGCGGCAGGCGTTTCGCGAGCTGTTAGCGCTCGGTTTGATAGACGTATTTCGCGCATTCGACCAGCCTTCGAGCAGCTTTAGTTGGTGGGATTATCGGGCCGGCGCCTTTCGCCGTAACTTTGGCCTTCGTATCGATCATATTCTTTGCAGCCAGCCATTAAGCGCCGCATGTCAGAGCTGCGAGATAGACAAGGTTCCCAGGGGTTGGGAGCGGCCGTCCGACCACACACCGGTCGTGGCGACCTTTGCCACCGGCTGACGCAGCCGGTGTGGCCAATAGCGGCATTGACACTCCATGTGTAAATGTAAATAATAATCATTCGCATTTACATTCAATAATTATACGGAGGGGAAGGTGTTGAGGGGCCGTACTTGCGTGGCAGTCTTATTAGTGGTGGCGCTGACCAGTATTCCAACAACCGTAGCAATCGGCGCCGAGGTCAACCTCTACTCAGCTCGCAAGGAAAAGCTAATCAAACCGCTGCTTGATCGCTTCACCAAAGAAACGGGTATAACGGTCAATCTACTCACTGGCAGAGCAGATGCCCTACTGAAGCGGCTGCAGGCCGAGGGTGCAAATAGCCGGGCCGATGTCTTTATTACCGTCGATGTGGGTCGTTTGCACCGCGCGCGAGTCGCGGCGTCTTTACAACCCATTAAAACGCCAGTCCTAAACCAGGCTGTCCCTCAGTCCTATCGCGATCCCGATGGTTACTGGTATGGGCTGTCCATACGCGCGCGCCCCATCATGTATGTCAAGTCGCGGGTCAAACCTAGCGAGCTTTCCACCTATGAGGACCTGGGTAATGCTAAATGGAAGGGCCGCATCTGTATTCGTTCTTCCAACAATATCTACAATCAATCTCTGGTCGCTTCCATGATCATTGCCAACGGTGAGGCGCGTGCGGAGACCTGGGCTAAGAAGTTAGTTGCGAATTTTGCACGTTCGCCAAAGGGCGGCGATCGCGACCAGATCAAAGCCGCCGCCGCCGGTCAATGCGATATCGCTATTGCAAACACTTACTACTTGGGCGCCATGCTTACTGGCAAGGATGAAGCGCAGCGCCAGGCGGCGGAGAAACTTGCCATCTTCTGGCCGAACCAAAGTGAGCGCGGGGTTCATGTGAATATCAGCGGAGCCGGCATTACCAAATCCGCCAAACACAAGCAAAATGCAATTAGATTATTGGAGTTTCTCGTTAGCGATAGTGCGCAGCAGTGGTACGCAGAAGCTAACAATGAATACCCGGTAAGACCGGGTGTCGCCAGGAGCGCCACCGTGCGTGCGTGGGGGGACTTCAAAGCAGACTCACTTGGTCTCGCCGAGCTTGGTAAATACAACGCTAACGCCCTGAAATTGATGGATCGTGCTGGTTGGAAATAAACACCCTCGTTAAGTCCAATGGCCACACTATCTTGGGTTGCCACGCCGTTTCGCGGGCGCCTGTTTGACTCCTGGTCCATCGCCACCGTCAGCATCGCGCTGCTGTTAGCGTTGCCGGTGATAACGGTGGCGAGCTTCGTGTTCTATCCAGCCGGAGAAGTTTGGCGGCATCTCGCAACCACGGTGCTGGACGATTATGTTGCCAACTCGCTCAGCCTGATGATCGGGGTTGCCATCGGCACGCTAGCCATCGGGGTAAGCACGGCTTGGCTTGTCACCCTATGTCGGTTTCCTGGACGCAGGGTCTTCGAGTGGATGTTGCTGCTGCCACTGGCAATGCCAGCCTACATAATCGCTTATACCTATACCGGCATGTTCGATTTTGCCGGACCGGTACAGACAACCCTGCGCCAATGGTTTGGCTGGTCTAGTGGGGACTATTGGTTTCCGGAAATACGGTCGCTGGGCGGGGCCATTCTGATGCTTTCGTTAGTGTTGTATCCGTATGTCTACTTATTGGCGCGCGCGGCCTTCCTTGAGCAGTCGGTGTACGCAATCGATGTGAGTCGCACCCTCGGTTGCGGGCCTTGGCAGAGTTTTTTCCGGGTCTCTTTGCCGGCGGCACGGCCTGCGATCGTTGCTGGTCTCTCGCTTGCGTTAATGGAGACACTGGCAGATTACGGTACGGTCCAGTATTTCGGGGTACAAACATTTACCACCGGTATATTTCGCACCTGGTTTGGCCTCGGCGATAGCGCGGCGGCGGCGCAGCTTTCGGCGTTAATGATGCTGTTCGTATTTGCGCTGATTCTCTTGGAACAGCGCTCACGTCGACAAGCGCGCTACTACCAGCTAGAAAGCCGTTCGCGCCCACTACCTAGCTATCGATTAAGGGGCACGCGCGCAGCCATTGCTTTCATGGTGTGTGCATTGCCGTTGCTATCAGGTTTTCTGCTGCCAAGCGCGCAACTCTTCGTGTGGGCAGTGCAAACAGCCGGCGAAATGATCGACGCGAGTTTCTTGCGCCTGGTAGCAAATACGTTTGCATT
>Ga0209997_10000710_pt1 | contig 11486 bp, 11 predicted proteins | sample CR04metaG_FD_182079 | JGI IMG/M metagenome (GOLD analysis project Ga0209997, IMG submission 182079) | Deep subsurface microbial communities from Mariana Trench to uncover new lineages of life (NeLLi) - CR04 metaG (SPAdes) (version 2) | ecosystem: Environmental > Aquatic > Marine > Ocean trench...
CTCTCAGCGCCCCCAACAGGGGGTACTTGCTGTTGGAAGCCTATCCCCCCAGAATGATTCCCAGGACGCCAACCGAGGAGACCGACAAGACAAAGAGGACAGCGATGTTGATGTCGGTCACGTATCCCCCGGAGGCAATGGCATTTTGGGCGATCCTTTCAATCGTCGCCGTGTCGTCAAGGAACCAGCTCAGGGTCCAGCGCAACGTCCCCTGCAACATCTCAGGAGGCCCGAAAGGCACCACTGCAAAGACCAGGAAGGCGGGAAGCAAGGAGATCGCTGGTGCGATGGTGAAAATCAAAGCGTCGGCTTTGGTTGGCACGATATCCTCTTTGAGAAGAAACTTCAGACCATCGGCAATCGGCTGAAGAAGACCGTGCCATCCCACCCTCATGGGGCCGAGGCGAACCTGGATGTGGGCAATCAATTTCCGTTCCAGCAGCGTCAAGTAGGCGATCGCCCCGGAAAGGACCAACACGATCACGGCAATCTTGATCAACGGAATAATGGCGTAAATGAGTAGGTTCTCGTTCATCGGTCGACCTCACCCAATACGATGTCCAAGGTGCCGATAATGGCAATCACATCCGCCATCAAATGCCCCTTCACTAACCGGCGCAAGACCTGCAGGCTGATGAAGGTAGGGGGACGGATTCTCACCCGGAAGGGGTGTGCCGAGCCGTCACTGACAATGTAGTAACCCAGCTCTCCCCGAGGGCCGTCAATGCCCGAGTAATACTCGCCCACGGGCGGTTTGACAATCTTGGGTGCCTTCCCGCGAACGGGTCCATCCGGCAGCCGATCCAATACCTGTTGAATGATTCGCCGGCTCTGGTGCATCTCCTCCAGGCGAACCAGGTAGCGATCGTAGGTATCTCCGTTTTCACCCACCGGGACATCGAAGTCGAACTCTTCGTAGCCTCCATAAGGACGATCCTTCCGGACATCGTGTCTCACTCCGGAACCGCGCAACACGGGACCGGTCAACCCCCATTCGATGGCTTCTTTACCGGAGATCACCCCGATTCCCTGGGTCCGAGCCATCCAGATTCGGTTCTTGGTGAGCAACTGCTCATATTCATCCACTCTTTCGGGGAACTCATCGATGAATTTGCGCGCTGCTTCCACAAAGCCAGGAGGCAGGTCTTTCCAGAGGCCGCCCACTCGGAAGGCGTGGGTGGTCAATCGGGCACCGAAGAGAGCCTCGAATAATTTGAGAATTTCCTCCCGCTCCCGGAAACAATACAAAAACACCGTCATGGCCCCGATATCGATGGCATGAGTGGCCAGCCAGAGCAGATGGCTCGCTATACGGCTAAACTCCGTCATCATGATGCGGATATACTGGGCCCGTTTCGGCACCTCGATCTGCATCATCGCCTCCACGCCCAGGAGAAAGCCATAGACGTTGGAAACCGCCGCAATGTAATCCGTTCTGTCGTAGTAGGGAACGCACTCGATGTAAGACCGATTTTCGCTGATCTTCTCCACACCCCGGTGCAAATAACCGATGATGCACTCCGCATCCACCACCCGTTCACCATCCAACTTTAATTTCACTCGAAGCACACCGTGAGTAGACGGGTGCTGAGGGCCCATATTCAGCTCCAGGACCTTGGCGTCGAGAACGGTCGATTCTTCCATTGCTTTCATTCGGGAGTCTTCCTGATGTGTAGGTGCTTCTTAATCCAGGCCTGGTCCTGCAATTTAATGTCGTAATCCTTGCGCAGGGGATGACCGTGCCAATCATCGGGCAGCAGAATCCGCTTCAGATTATCATGTCCGGAGAACTCGATTCCGAACAGGTCGTAGACTTCCCGCTCCATCCAATCGGCGGTTTTCCAGATAGAAGTCACTGAAGGCACGACCTCTTCCTCCGATATGCGGGCTTTGATTCGAATCAGCTTACCGTTCTTGTAGGAATAGAGATGATAGACCATACAGAACCGCTTGTCGTCTCCCAGGTAATCCAAAGCGGTCAGATCGACAAGATAGTCGAAGTCCCAATCCGGACTGTCCTTGAGCTCGATCATGACGTCGTACAAACAGTCAACAGAAACCGTGTAGATGGGTTGATGGAGAAAGGACTGTGCCGAGAAAATATGTTCGGAAAATTTCTCTTTCAGCTTCTGAAGGAGGGTATCCTCTTCCAGATCTTCGTAAGAGAGGACCTTTTTTCTGGCCGCTTTGGGAGGAGCAGGCTTAGCAGCTTTCTCGGGTGCAGCCGATTTCGAACTGGGCTCTGAAGGTGTCGGGGTTTCCTTTTCCTCGGCTTCTGGAGCCTCTTGGCCTTCTGGCTCTTGCGGTTGCTTCGGTTTGTCCTCTTCGCTCATCTCACACCAGGAGACTCAACAACTGGCTCCTTCTCACTCGATTCGTTGAAAGTTCAGCGCTTAGGGCCTCGCTCGCCACAAACGTCATCATATTTTATGGAACGAGACACCTAGCCCGTATTATGCATAGGTTCTTGTCACGAAGCGCCGAAAGCGCCGGCCTGACAAGGCGCGTGACCCACTTGCGGGTGCCCCAGGCCCCCGCAAGCGTGCTGTATGGTACGCTGAGGAGGCCGACCGAGCGCAACACAGTCAGGATGAGTGATTTCGGTGATGCAGTAGAGAACCTATGCATAGTCCGGGCTAACTAACCTGAAACTGCTCTTTCCCTTTGGCAATGGTCATCTGATCGATCTTATCCTGCAGTCGCATCAAACCATAGAGCAGCGCTTCAGGCCGGGGCGGACATCCGGGGATGTAGACATCCACAGGAATGACCTTATCCACCCCCTGAAGGGTTGAATACGTATCAAAGGGCCCACCTACGCTAGAACAGGCCCCCATGGAGATGACCCACTTCGGTTCCGGCATTTGATCGTACAGTCGCTGAATGACCTCCGCCATCTTCAGGGTCACCGTCCCGGCAATGATAATGAGATCCGATTGCCGTGGAGAAGGCCGAAAAATTCCGGCACCGAATCGATCCATGTCAAAACGAGAAGCGCCTGTGGCCATCATTTCAATGGCGCAGCAGGCCAGCCCGAACGTCATAGGCCAAAGGGAGGACTTCCTAGCCCAGTTGAAGAGTGAATCCACCGTCGTCGTCACGATGTTCTTTTCCATTCGATTTTCAATTAGACCCACTCTAAGGCTCCTTTTTTCCAAACGTAAAAATAGCCCACAATCAGAATACCCAAGAAGATGAGCATTTCGATAAACCCAAAGAGAGCCAGGCGACGATAAATGATGGCCCATGGAAATAAAAAGATGGTTTCCACGTCGAAGACCACGAACAGAATGGCAATGATGTAGAAGCGAATCGAAAATCGATCCCGCGCATCTCCCTCCGGATCCACCCCGCACTCGTAGGCCATGAGCTTTGTGGCATGAGGTTTATAGGGACGAATCAATCTTCCCACCACCAGCCCCACCACCGGAAGCGACAGAGCAACCAGGATGAAAATCACAATCGGAACGTAAGAAGCCAGCATTTCAACACTCCCTCTTAGGAGCCTGTCCTATGACTTGGATAGGCTCCTATAGCCTAAAGGATCGGACCAATTCTGACAAAGTATCTAACAGAACTCACTTGCGGAGCAAGTCGTCAAAATAATCCACCGTGAGTCTCAATCCTTTTTTCAGCTCCACCTCCGGTTCCCAGTCGAACAGTTTGCGGGCTTGAGCAATATCAGGTCTTCGCCGCACCGGATCATCCGAGGGTAAAGGCTCAAAGCGGATCTGCGAGCCTGTTCCTGTCTGCTCACGAACCCGTTCGGCGAAGGAAAGAATAGAGACTTCCACCGGATTTCCAAGGTTGACAGGACGGTGGACGCCTTCCTGGTCCATCAGCATCCTTAATCCCCGCACCAGATCAGAGATATAGCAGAAGGATCGAGTCTGTGATCCATCTCCATAAACGGTCATCGGCTCACCCCGAAGCGCCTGCACAATCAGATTACTCACAACACGTCCGTCGTCTATGGACATTCGAGGACCGTAAGTATTGAAGATCCGTGCAATTCGGATATCCACGGCGTTTTGGCGATGGTAGTCCATCATCAGTGTCTCAGCCACTCTCTTCCCCTCATCGTAACAACTGCGCGCTCCGACGGGATTGACATGACCCCAGTACTCTTCCGGCTGCGGATGCACCTGCGGATCTCCATACACTTCTGATGTGCTGGCCTGCAGGATACGAGCCTTCACTCGCTTGGCCATACCGAGCATGTTGATGGTTCCCATTACATTGGTTTTCACAGTCTTGACCGGATTGTACTGGTAGTGAACCGGCGATGCCGGACAAGCCAGATTGTAGATTTGGTCCACTTCCAAGAGTATCGGTTCGACCACGTCGTGCCGAATAAATTCAAAAGAGGGGTTGGTTCGGAAAGGTTGGATATTGCGCCTGAATCCAGAAAAGAGGTTGTCCAGACAGATCACCTCGTGCCCTTCATCGAGCAGAGATTCGCACAAGAAACTGCCTATAAAACCCGCTCCACCCGTGACCAGAATACGCATCAGTCTGTGAAGTTAGAGGGTTTACGTTTCAGATGCAAGTTCACCCGCAGCCTGAAGCGTGGAACTTTGAACGAGGATCTGGAATCCCCGCTCTCTCTAGTCCGGAATATGCATAGGTTCTCGTCACGAAGCGACGAAAGCGCCGACCTGACTGCGTTGCACAGCACGCCGGATGATTTCGGCGCTGCAGTAGAGAATTGATGCATAACCCGGACTAAAACCCAAGGAGACCCGGGGCGACAGAGCGGAAAAAAAACTTATACACGTAACCCCCGGGAAATTCCTCGGTTCTACTATAGTTCACCACAATAACCACCTCCGGTCGGCCACGGATATGCTGGACCTGGATGTCCTTTCGTTCGACTGTGAAGTTGCTGTTCACGCCTAGCTGCAACACTCGGTTGATGATTCTGCGATTTTCCCATCCTTGAAGGGTGGCTCTTCCGGCGATGGTGAGCAAGTCATCATGAAATTCATCCTGCTCCAGGTACACAGGGATGACTCGGTAGCACAAGTACCCCAGCATGGCTACCAGCACGGCCAGCACCAGGCAACCAAGCTGGGTTTCCCCGCGTTCCTTCGACACTACAGTGCACCCTTCCCTCACCGTTCGGCGAGAAATCTTTGAGTGATCTCCTTAAAGTTCCGCATCCACTTTGAGTTTAACATTTGAAGAGAACAAGAAGCCGAGTATCGATTCTAGCTAGCGCCCCTGTCAGAAAGTTTAGGAGATGAGGGACAGGTCCCCGGAGGTCTGTTTTTCATCTCCTAATTTGTGATTGAATTATAATAATCGGTTGTGTCGAATTCAAAGGAACTTTCCTACTCAGGTATTTCTTACGGGCAGGCTTGGACCGAATCGGCTGAATTCAAGCTGGAAAGTCCCTTTCATCCCAGCAGAGACCAGGACAGAGCCATCCGTGAACTTGTGGGAAAGATCGAAGAAGGCCGACAGGATCAAGTCTTGCTGGGGGTCACCGGATCAGGAAAAACCTTCACCATGGCCAAGGTCATCGAGGCAGTGAACCGACCCACCCTGATCTTGAGCCACAACAAGACCCTGGCTGCCCAGCTCTATCAGGAATTCAAGAGATTTTTCCAGCACAACGCCGTCGAGTACTTCGTCAGTTACTACGACTACTACCAGCCCGAAGCCTACATCCCTTCAAGCGATACTTACATCGAGAAGGAGGTACTGATCAACGACGAAATCGATCGACTGCGTCATTCGGCAACCCGATCGCTGTTCGAGCGGCGCGACTGCATTATCGTGGCAAGCGTCAGCTGTATTTATGGTTTGGGATCACCCGAGGCCTACTACGGGATGGTCGCCATGTTGAGCAAGGGCCAGCAGATCAATCGTCGGGAGATTCTGCACAAATTGGTCGAGATCCAGTATGAGCGCAACGATCTGGAGCTGAAGAGAGGAACCTTTCGAGTTCGCGGCGACGTGATTGAAGTCATTCCTGCCTACGGTGATTATGGAATCCGGCTCGAACTTTTCGGAGATGAAATTGACGCCATCTACCAGTTTGATCCCCTCACGGGAGAGATCATCAAGGAACATCAGCGGGTTCCCATCTATCCCAAATCTCACTACGTTATGCCTCGAAGCCAGTGGGAGACTGCCGTGGAGAGTATCCGAATGGAGTTGGAGGAGCATCGAACTCGGTTAGAAAAGGAAGGCCTGCTGGTCGAGGCTCAACGGGTTCATCAGCGCACTATGTTTGATCTGGAAACCATCAAGACGGTGGGGTACTGTCGAGGAATCGAGAACTATTCTCGTCACTTGACGGGTCGACTGCCCGGAGAGCCACCTCCGACTCTCATGGACTACTTCCCCTCGGATGCCCTTGTCTTTATTGATGAAAGTCATGTCACGGTCCCACAACTACGGGGTATGTACGAGGGTGACCGTTCCCGAAAGCTCAATTTGGTGAAGTACGGATTCCGTTTGCCCTCCGCCTTGGACAACCGACCTCTCAACTTTGCCGAGATACAATCCCGTTTGCCTCAATCGATTTACGTATCGGCTACCCCGGGACCGTACGAACTGCAGCGATGCGGTGGAGAAATCGTCGAGCAGATTATCCGGCCCACGGGCCTCATGGACCCAGCCATAGAGGTGCGGCCAGTCAAAGGCCAGATCGAGGACTTGCTGGAGGAAATTCGTCAACGAGCAGAACAAAATGAACGGGTTTTGGTGACCACCCTTACCAAACGAATGGCTGAGGAACTGTCCGAATATTACACCGAACTCGGTGTTGCCGTATGCTATCTTCACTCGGAGATCAACACTCTGGATCGGGTGAAGATTCTGAGGGACCTTCGACTAGGCAAGTTTGATGTCTTGATCGGAGTCAACCTCCTGAGGGAGGGTCTGGATCTGCCCGAAGTGTCTCTGGTTGCTATTTTGGATGCGGATAAAGAAGGATTTTTGCGCAGTGGCACCTCTCTGATTCAAACCTCAGGTCGTGCCGCCCGCAACGTTCATGGAAAGGTTATCATGTACGCCGATGTGGTCACCCATTCAATGTCCAGAGCCATTGAAGAAACTCGACGGCGTCGGAAAATCCAACAAGAATACAATCAACAAAATGGCATCACCCCTCAAACCATTCTCAAACCCGTGGACGACACCTTTCTGCAGATGACACAGCTGGATTACTCTCAGATCTCCGTCGTGGCAGAAGAAATAGAGGAGTACTCCTCGGCAGAAGAGATCAGGGCAGAGCTGGCAAAACTAGAGACCCAAATGAGGGCTGCCGCCGAGCGCTTTGAGTTTGAAAAGGCAGCTGAATACAGAGACAAGATCAAGCGCTTGAAAGAAATCGATCTGCAACTGGGGATTCTCAGTCACCGGTCGGACACTTAGTGCAATAGCATGCGCATTCAACCCGTCTCCTCTTTGCGAGGAGAGCTTAGCCTACCCGGGGATAAGTCGATTTCTCACCGCTATGCCATTCTCGGAGCCATGGCCAACGGGACTACCCGCATCTCTCAATTTTCACAGAGCGAGGATTGTCAATCGACACTTCGCTGTCTCAGAAAACTCGGGTTGGGGATCCGGCAATCCGCAAATAATGAGGTCGAAATCCAAAGTGAAGGATGGAGGCGGTTTCAGAAGCCCAAGGACCTTCTCGACGCCGGGAACAGTGGAACTACCGTTCGCCTTCTTTCCGCCCTGCTTTCTGCTTCCCCATTCGTTTCCACTATCCAGGGAGATGACTCTTTGAATCGTCGGCCCATGGAGCGAATCATCCGACCTCTCACCCAAATGGGCGCGAAGATTGAGGCAGTCCAGGATGAATTTCCACCCTTGCGCATTACGGGTTCACAGTTGCGGGGAATTCATTACCGATTGCCGATGGCCAGTGCTCAAGTGAAATCGTGTGTTCTTCTGGCCGGACTGATGGCCCAAGGGGAGACCACTGTGGTGGAAGACGTTCCGTCGCGTGATCATACGGAGCGTGCATTACCGTTCTTTGACGTCGTCTTGACGGAAGAGGCACAACAATTGAAAGTGAAAGGGCCAGCATCTTTAAAGGCGGTTCAAATGGAAATCCCCGGCGATTTTTCAGCGGCTGTGTTCTTCATCGTGGCCGCTCTTCTCGTTCCCGATTCTGAGATCTGCCTGAGAAGGGTCGGAGTGAATCCTTCTCGCACAGGTTTGCTCACTCTGCTGGAAGATTCGGGAGCCCGGGTTGAGAGAACAAATACTCGGGAGTTCAACGCTGAACCTGTTTGTGATCTGAAGATTTGTTTCAGCCATGAGCCACTCAGGAGATTTCCCGCTGAAATCAGCGGGAAGTGGCTCCCCAACCTGATCGACGAAATTCCTGCTCTAGCTATCCTGGCCACGCGTCTGGAACAGGGACTCCGAGTCCGGGGAGGCGAAGAACTGCGCAAGAAGGAATCCGACCGAATAAAATCTGTGGTTGTAAATCTGAGAAATCTGGGTGTGCAGGTTGAAGAGTACCCGGACGGTTTCTTTGTCCCACCAGGCCAGCAGATTCAGGGCGGAAAGGTCCAGACCTTCGGAGATCATCGCATAGCTATGGCCTTTGCCGTGGCCGGACTCATCGCGACTCGACCGGTCGAACTCGATCACCCGTCCTGTGTATCCGTATCCTTCCCAAAATTTTTCGAGAAACTGCAATCTCTGAGAGTTGAAAGTGGATAAACACGTTTATATCGTCGGATTCATGGGAAGTGGAAAGTCGACGATTGGTCCGCTCCTGGCGGGTAGTATGGATCGTCCCTTTTACGATCTGGATGACCTGATCGAAGAGGAGCAGAAGAGGACGATTTCCGAAATCTTCGAGTCACAGGGAGAGGAGTATTTCCGGAAATTGGAGTCGGACACGTTGGTCCAAAACTCGCCTTCAGAGCCCTGTGTGATGGCTCTTGGAGGAGGAACCTTCGTTAGCGAAGTCAACCGTGACTATATCTCCAAACAAGGCATATCGGTGTGGCTCAAAATTCCCCTTAGACTGGCGAGAAGACGATGCATGGACTCTCGACATCGCCCTCTGGCAAGAGACCCGGAGCAATGGGAATCCCTTTTTCGCTGTCGCGAGAAGATCTATCAACTAGCAGACATCCCGGTGGAAGTTAAAGGCCAATCTCCCCAACAAATCTGCGCGGAGATACAGGGCCGTCTGAGTGAGATCACATAATCCTTTGCCTGGTCGTGTGGCTTTGCTAACATAGCGAGAGGATAATGGCAAAATCGTTTTTTTTCTTCCTGCTTTTCTCATCGAGCCTCCTGGGTGCCGGTTCTTTCTCCCTAGATCAGATCTCCAGCTCCTTCCCCTCCAAGGGCTTTGAAGACAGGATCGAGTTCTGGAAGGCAATCTTTACCGAATACGGGGACCGAGAAGTCCTGATCCATGACCAAAACGATGTTCGCTTGATTTACGAGGTGGTCCGGTTTGCCAGGGAAGTTCGTGACGATGGCGTCGAGTACGAACGCCAGCGAAAGGAATTGGAAAAGAGGAAGAAAGAGTTCCAGCGGCTCTTTGAGGAGATACGACGATACGGTTACGACTCAGAGAAGCTCACAAAAACGCACAAGAAAATCATCCGCCTTCTTGAATCTCACGGTTACTCCCCTTCTTCCCGTCTATTGAGGGAACTGGGGAAGAATATGCGCTCCCAAAGGGGCATCAAGGAAAAATTTAGGGAAGGTTTGATCCGTTCCGGACAATATCTCAGCAGAATTGAAACCATATTTAAGGAGCACGGTCTCCCCGCCGAGCTCGCGCTTTTGCCCCATGTCGAGTCCTCCTTTGATTATAGTGTTTATTCCAAACGAGGCGCGGCAGGTATTTGGCAGTTTATACGCGGAACGGGACGCCGTTACCTGAAAATTAACCGTTCTGTGGATGAACGCCTCGACCCTTTGAAATCGAGTGAAGCGGCGGCGCGCCTGTTTCGAGAGAACTATGACACCCTGGGGAACTGGCCCCTGGCCGTGACCGCCTTCAATCATGGCACAAACGGGATGGCGCGGGCCAAAAGACGTTTTGGCGCCGATTTGGGTAAGATTATCCAGCAATACCAGTCCCGGACCTTCGGGTTCGCCAGCAAGAATTTTTATGCCGAGTTTTTGGCAGCCGTTGTAGTGGCCCGCAACTATTCGGACTACTTCGGCCCCCTGGAGCTTGCCTCTCCCAGGCAATATGACACCATCTCTTTGGAAAGGTCTCATCGACTAAGCCATTTCACTCAGATCCAGGGACTCACGGAAGATATTCTTCGGGACTATAATCCGCACATCAGGGCAGATGTCTGGCAAAGATCGAAGATTCTGCCGGCCGGACTCGAGATTCATCTTCCTCAAGGTCAGGGAGAAGCGATTGTGGCAGCTCTTGAAACAGCACCTGCCGCCACCAGCCTGTTTCTGGTGGCCGACAACGGCGCGATGGGTTACCGGGTGCAGGATGGCGACACTCTCCTTGTCATAGCGAACCGAGTGGGTAGTTCCGTCTCCACACTTCAGCTTGCCAACAACCTCTCTAATCCGGACCGAATCTATCCGGGACAGTTTCTTCTGGTCTCTGAGGCTTCTGAGCAACCCACACAGTACCGAGTCCGTCCAGGCGATACTTTGATTGAGATTGCCATCAAATTCGGCACCTCTCTTAGAAGGCTGCAAAACATGAATCGGATCGACGACCCTCACCTCATCTTCCTGGGACAAGTTCTTCTCATTCCCTAAAGGAATGAGAAGAACAAATTTCAAATCCTAAATCCCAAATTCCAAACAATTGGGGAGTTCGGGGACAGGCCCAAGAATTCCCAGAATTCGGGGCCTGTCCCCGAACTCCCCCTACACTCCGACGGTGGCTTCAACCTCTTTTTCAGCTACCGCCGCTTGAGGCGTAAAGGTCAATCTCTTATTGGAGGTATCATAATCGACCAGCACCCCGCCCCCATCTCTGACTGTTCCTTGAAGAATCAAGCGGCCGAGCGGGTTCTCCAGCTCCTTCTGAATGCTCCGCTTTAAAGGACGAGCACCGTAGTTTGGATCATAGCCGACCCGGACCAAAAATTCGCGCCCTTCAGGGGTCACCTCAATCTGAATATTGCGGTCCGCCAGCCGATGGCGCAAATTCTGGAGCTGGATTTCCACAATCTCTTTCAAGTGTTCCTCGGACAAAGCATGAAAGACAATCATTTCATCCACCCGGTTGAGGAATTCCGGTCGGAAGTGACGACTCAATTCCTCCAATACAGCTCTTTTCATCTCTTCATATTCAAACCCTTCAAAGGCGTGGGAATATTCAAGAATGCGATGGCTCCCAATATTGGAAGTCATGATCACAATGGTGTTTTTGAAATCCACAGTCCTACCCTGCCCATCGGTGAGTCTACCGTCCTCCAGGATTTGCAGCAGAGTATTAAAGACGTCGCAGTGAGCCTTCTCAATTTCGTCCAGAAGAATCACCGAATAGGGTCGACGCCGTACCG
>Ga0209997_10000711_pt1 | contig 11484 bp, 14 predicted proteins | sample CR04metaG_FD_182079 | JGI IMG/M metagenome (GOLD analysis project Ga0209997, IMG submission 182079) | Deep subsurface microbial communities from Mariana Trench to uncover new lineages of life (NeLLi) - CR04 metaG (SPAdes) (version 2) | ecosystem: Environmental > Aquatic > Marine > Ocean trench...
TGATAAGTTAATTAGGGAAGTGTGTCAGGCCCGAAAGGAAGTAATACAAATATTTAAAGATGCTAAAGCAGGAAGAATAACTGAGGAATTTTTTAATAATCAGGAAGTGGATGCGGAGAAATTTTGAAAACGACTCTTGAGTTTGACATTCAAGAATTGGCCTCCCAAGTTGCCATTCAAGTTGGGAAGGCGATTAAACCCATTCTGGACCAATACCCATTGAGAGAAGACCGCCTTTATGATGTCCAGGAGTTGGCGGAATACCTTAGTGTATCCACACAATGGATCTACGAGCGGGTCCAGTTGAAGGAAATCCTATATATCAAGGTGGGGAGACTTCTCCGCTTCAAAAAGTCAGATATTGACTGCTGGCTGGACACTCTGAAGGTCCCGCCTATGGATTCCCCTCTCCAGCGTTCCCAAATTACTCCCTAATCCCAAAAATTCAATGGTGACCACTTGACAAACTTTTACACAGAGCCTATATTTTATTTAGCTAAAATAATAGCTATCTCATGTATTAGGGGAAATTCAATATGCGTTTCTACACTGTAAGTGAATTACGGGCCGATGCGCCCAGGATCATTACTGAATTGCAAGAAACCCGGAAGGAGGTGGTGGTTACCAAGAGAGGAAAACCAGTAGCGTTAATACGACTCCTGGAAGAAGGAGAATTTCAACTTAAACCCCAAAAGAAGGGAGGAAAGCATGGCAAAAGCAAAAGGTCTTTATAAGCGGGGCAATACTTGGTGGATCAGTTATGCTGACCCCGATGGGAAAATCCGCCGGGAATCCAGCCATTCCAAACAATACAAGGAAGCTCAAGCTCTTTTAATCGTCCGGAAAAAGGATGTTCAGGAAGGTAAAGAACCGATCCCGATTAAACGGATGGGCAATCATTCTTTTCGGGAATTGGCAGAGCCTTACTTGGTTTGGGCGGAACGGCAGAAATCCTTTGAAAGCAAAAAGTATCTAGTACAAAAACTGGTTAAAGAGTTTGGCAATTGTCCCTTAAGACGATTTACCACCCGTCTCATTGAGGAATTTCAGACCAGTTTGCTTTCTAAGGGTAGGAAACCTGCAACGGCCAATCGGTATTTGGCTACCATCAAGCATATGTTCACCAAAGCGGTAGAGTGGGACATGGTGGAAGAGGAAGCCGCTAAACGGGTAAATCGGGTAAAGCATTTACCTGAGAATAACCGGCGGCTCCGGTATCTTTCCCATGAGGAAGCAGAGGCACTTGTAAACGCCTGTCTCCCTCATTTGAGGCCCATTGTTATCACCGCTTTAAACACTGGAATGCGGAAAGGTGAAATCCTTTCGCTGGAATGGGAAAAACACGTTGACCTCCGACATGGTTTTATCACCTTGGATATCACCAAGAATGGAGAACGCCGGGAAATCCCGATCAATCAGACCTTGAGACAAGCCCTACAAGGGATTGTAAGACGTTTGGACAGTCCTTATGTGTTTGTGGATGGGGAAGGCCAGCGGTACCTGGATATCAAGCGATCCTTTCATTCAGCCTTAAAGAAAGTAGGGATCAAGGATTTCACGTTCCATGACTTGAGGCATACCTTTGCAAGCCAGTTGGTTATGAAAGGAGTGGATATTACCACCATCAAGGAATTGCTTGGTCATAAGACTTTGACCATGACTTTGCGGTATGCCCACCTTGCCCCAGGCCACAAGGTAAACGCAGTAGAATTACTGGATGGAAACGTCCAAATGAAATCTAGTGCACAATTAGTGCACAATCCTGCAATTTCGAGCTAACCTCAAAAAGCTAACCAATTGATATAATTGGTGGAGCTGGGGGGGCTCGAACCCCCGACCTCTTGAGTGCGATTCAAGCGCGCTCCCAACTGCGCCACAGCCCCAGAATTCTCCAGCATGACCCTATCATATCATGGACCGGGCGGCGAACCGCCGCGGGTAACTTTAAAACCTCGGCTGGCGAAGGTACCGGATGAGTCGCGCAATAACGCTTCAGCGGAATTGGCCCTGCGCCGAGCAGTTGAGATAGGCCTGGTTGGCCAGATAGTCGACTTTGTGTTTGCGGACATGACGCTTGATCCGTGTGACGGGTTTTATGAATGATACCGACCCGTTGCGATAACTCTCGATTGCTTGGATGACGTTTTGGGTCTCCGCTTCCGATAATGACTTTTTTAAAACCCCGAGCATGTAATTTAAAACGGCGGCGTTTTTCTTCACCGTGGTTTTAAAAGTCAACGCCTGCATGAACGGTTCGGCATAACGGGTTTTCCATTGCGCAGGGGACCCCCGGTGGGCCCGCTCTATCAGTTTTGCGAGTGCGGCTTCGTGTTTGCGGCTGTGGGCCATCAGCAGACACTTGTGCGCCTGGTGAAACTGCGCCAATGTTTTTCGCGACATCCGGCCGTTGAACAATTGCGACAGCCGGTGGTACGCAAATACACGGGTGATAAAATTTTCGCGCACCCGTGCGTCCTGCAGACGGTCCTCGTCTTCCACCGGAACCATTGAATGCCGCCGCATGAAGGCATCCGCAAAAAGGCCGCGTCCTTGGGCGGTGGTTTTTCCATTTTGGGCAGTCACCGGGATACGGACCACACCACAGGAAGGCGACCTCGCTTTAAAAATGTAGCCGCACACGCCCCGCTTCGCCAACTCCCGTGACCGCTTGCGGGCGTAACGCGTCATACGTGCCGTCCAGTCGGTGGCCGATTCGGTGGCCACCAGCCGGGGTGATTTCAAATTTCCCATCAACCGCACCGCCTCGCGCGGGACGCCCATGCCGATCTCCACCTCGGGGCAGGTCGGTACCCATTCGAATATCCGCCCCAGCTGGTTCTTGACGGTTCGGTTACGCTTGTGGTTGCCGTCCCAGCGCACTTTTTCCCCCAGCAGGCAACTGCTGACGCCGACCTTGATTCTGGATTCAGGATTTCGGAAAGGCATCAAAACGTTCTCATATATAATGAAGAAATATAATAGTTATCATATCAAACTACGAACGCGCTTTAATCCGGAATTCCATAAACGCAAAAATAAGCTTGCGGCCCGGTGCCGGGGGCGGTATGTTGGATTCAACAGGCGTGCGCTTTCCCGAATCCATGAATGCCCCGCAACGTTTGGGAAAGTCTGAGATTTTCCGGGGCATTCTTCCTGCTCCCTCCATGAGTTCCATGCATTTTACCCCTCATGAAAATTCTGGTCATCGATAATGACAGCGAACGGATTGGCACCCTCAAATCTTTGAAGTCGACCGGCCATTTGGTTCAGGCCTTCGAGACCTGGTCCGAGGTGAAAGAATTTCTGGATCAGTCCGCTTGCCAGATACTGGTGTTGGGGCCGGAGCAGGTTTCCGGTGATCAACTAAAAACGTTTTCCGAATGGCGGCAATCGCTCGGAGAGAAAACCTCTCCTTGGGTGGTGGCCTTGGGACCCAAGCAGGATGCGGCGGCTGGAATCGATCACTTTCTCCAAATGCCGATTGACGAAAAAAAGGTGTCGGCGTTACCGGGTCTGGCCGCTGTGCCACTGGAACCGGAGACCATCGATCACAACACTGCTCTGGAAATATGCGACGGCGACGAAGAGCTGTTGCGCGAAATCGCGAATATTTATTTAACGGACGGTCCGCAACGCATGGAGCGGTTGACCCGGGCTAAAAACGAAAGCCATTGGACAGACGTTCGGGAAGCCGCGCATTTAATGAAGGGATCGGCCCTGAATTTGTCCGCCGCGCCCCTGCGCACCGCCACTGGATATCTCGAACGCGCCGGGGAAGCCGGGAACCGGGCGCACATTCTCTTCTGGTACGAGCAGGTGGTGTATGAATTCCAACGGCTGGAAGGCCGATTGCGGGGCTGGTTGGGAGGTTCGGCGGCTTCTCCCTAAATCGTTTCAAAAAAAAGGCTTGCGAGGCCGGCCCGCGGCCCGTGCCGGAAAACGCTTGCAACACCCGGCTGGATTGTGTACAAAGCTAAACTCTGTTCAAATCCACCGGCTTGGGATACACTGTCCCCTTCCGGTAGCAATATTTATCCGTCATGGAGGTTTCATTGGCCAATCATCAGTCCGCTATTAAACGCAACCGGCAGAACCACAAGCGTAATGCCCGCAACACCAGTTACCGCACGCAGGTGAAGAGCCACACCAAGAAAGTATTAACCGCGGTGGCAGAAAAAAACGTGGAGGCGGCCCAACAAAGCCTGCGTAAAGCGGAAATGGTCATCGCGAAAGTGTCCAGCAAGGGCGTGCTGCATTTGCGCACCGCGTCCCGGAAAATTTCCGGTCTTGCCAAAAAAGTCCACCAGCTGTCAACCGCCGGCTGAACACAACCGCAACACCAAGGTTTCGAGAATCCCCTTCGGCGCCTTGCCGGAACCTTTCAGTTCCCGGTCTGCCTGAAACAGGCTTCGGAATCCCTCCCGCAATTGTCCTTCGCTGAATTTTCCCGTATACCGCAGGGCCTGTTCCGCCTGGAACGGGGCGATTCCCATTTTCTGCGCGATGCGTGAGGGCGGCGTGCCGGTGGTTTGATGATGCTTGACCTCCCAGATCAGACGGAACTGCCAGGCGATCATTCCCAGCAGTTTGACTGGCTGTTCGCCGTGTTCCAGATGGTTGCGCAGAATGCTGAGCGCCCGGACGGGGTTTTTCGCTTTTAAAGCATCGGTCAGGTCGAACACGTTTTCCAGCCGCGTCTCACCGACCACCGCCATGACCGCCTGCTCGTCAATCGACTGAGTCTTGCCGGCGAAGGTGATGACCTTTTCCAATTCGCCGGCCAGCAGGCCGGGCTTGAGCCCCACCCGCTCGACCATCAAACGCGCCGCGCCGGCAGTCAACGTGCGTTTTGATTCTTTCGCGCGGTTTTTCAGCCAGGCGATCAATGCCGGCTCGCGGGGAGCGGTGCATTCTCCCGCGCCTTTCAATTTGGCCAGAGCCTTATACACTTTCCGTTTGCGGTCGGCTTTGCGGGCGGTCAGCACCAGGCAGGCCTCCGGAACGGGATCGGACACGTAATCGAGAAGAGGCGTCACCTTGCCGTCCTCCCATTCGACTTCGTCGAGGCCGCGGACGATCACCAGTTTTTCCCCGCCGAAAAATGAGAGGGTTTTGCAGGCGCCGATCCATTCGTGAACGGTGCTGGTTTTCGCCTCGAAGGTTTCGAAATTGAAATCCCGGTTGTCCGGCGTGATCCATCGCCGGGTCAGCGCGGCGATGAGTTCCCTCTGGAAAAAATCCTCCTCGCCGTAAAGAAAATAGACGGGATGCGTTGTGCCCGATTCGATTTGTTGAATCAGTTCCAATGCCGTCACGAGGTGCTCCGTTTAAAATTTATCGTTGACCAGGCTGACCAGCCGCTGGGACAACACCCGGTAGGTCTGCACCAGGGCTTCCTGCCGCGAGGCCTCCGAGCTGACCACGCTGTCGTCCGCCAGGTAATCCCAGCGCGTTTGTAATTTCTGCTTGAGGTAGGTCCGGTTTTGGACCCGGTCCTCGACCCGCACGTCCGCCTCCAGATACACCCAGTATTCAATAGCGACATCCAAACTATTGAACGCAACGGCGCGAATCCAGTATTTGGTGAGAGTGCCGGTCATCACCAGGTCTGCTCTGTTCTGGTCGTTCACCAGCCGCAGGCGGCCGTCGGTGATGAACGCGCGCCGGAGCGCTTCGGTGAACGGCCGCTGGAGGGCAGGCTCGGCGGAACTGTTTTCGAATACGGGGATAGCGATGGTCTTCAGGTGCGGCGGCAGTTGGCTGGCGCCCCGGCCGGCCATTTGATAACCGCATCCCCACAGCGTCAGGCCAACTGCCAGTGCCAGCCACAATGTCTTGTGGGCGTTCATACGCATTCCCTTATTTCGCCACGATGTTGACGAGTTTTTTGGGAACCACGATGACTTTTTTCACTTCCTTGCCATCGGTCCATTCCCGGATGCGCGGGTCTTCCAGGCTTTTCACTTTGAGCGACGCTTCGTCGATGCTCTCTGATACCAAAAGTTTCTGCCGCACTTTGCCGTTGACCTGAACGACGATTTCGATTTGGTCGGCGCGCAAATATTCTTCCTTGTACTCCGGCCAGCCCGCCTGATGCGTGGTGTCCGGCTGGCCCAGACGCTCCCACATTTCCTCCGCGATGTGCGGGGCGAACGGCGACAGCACTAAAATCAACGTCTCTATGGCTTCTTTAAATAACGCTTGCCCCTTGGCGGAAGGCTCGTGTGGGTGCTTCATCCACCCCTCGAGGAATTTTTGCAGGTGATTCACGAATTCCATGATGGCGGCGATGGCGGTGTTGAACTGCATGCGCCTTTCAATGTCCTCTGTTACGCGCTTGATGGTGACATGGATGATCCGCCGCAGATCCTTTAATTGGGTCTGAAGCTCGGCCTCCGTATCGTCTCCTGCTGGCTTGTCATCGAAGATATTTTTTGAGCCCTCAAAAAGCCGCCATACCCGCTTCAAAAATTTAAAACTGCCTTCCACGCCCTGGTCGCTCCACTCCAATTGTTTCGTCGGTGGCGCGGCGAACAGGATGAACAGACGCGCCGTGTCCGCGCCGTACCGGTCGATGATATGGTCCGGGTCCACCACGTTGCCCCAGCGTTTGGACATTTTGCGTCCGTCCTTGATCACCATGCCCTGGGTCAGCAGGTGGGCGAAAGGCTCCTTCGTTGCCACCAGACCCATGTCGCGGAACACGTGATGAAAGAATCGGGAGTACAACAGATGCAGAATGGCATGCTCGATGCCGCCGATGTACTGGTCCACCGCCATCCAGTAGCGGTTGCTCTCTTTGGAAAACGGCGCCTTCTCCTCGTGCGGCGAGGTGAAGCGGTCGAAATACCACGAGGAACAGATGAAGGTGTCGAGCGTATCGGTCTCGCGCTTCGCCGGCGCTTTGCATTTCGGGCAGGGGACGTTGATAAACGAGTCGAGCGATTTCAAAGGCGACTGGCCCTTGTCTCCTAACTGCGCGTCGAGCGGCAGAACCACCGGCAGGTCCGCGTAAGGCACCGGCACCGTGCCGCATTTTTCACAGAAGATGATCGGCACCGGGGTGCCCCAGTAACGCTGGCGTGATACCCCCCAGTCGCGCAGGCGAAACTGCACCGTGGCTTTGCCGATTTTTTTCGATTGCAGATACTCGCACACTTTCTGTTTGGCCTCGTCGCCGGCCAGCCCGTCGAACGATCCGGATTGGGTCATCGGTCCCGGTGTGGTCATGGCCTCCTTCAAATCGTCGGCGTGGGTATTGCCGTCGGGCGGCCGAATGACGATGCGGATGGGCAGTTTGTATTTTTTGGCGAATTCGAAATCGCGCTGGTCGTGGGCGGGCACCGACATGATGGCGCCGGTGCCGTAATCCATGAGTACGAAGTTGGCGGTCCACACGGGAATGGTCTCGCCGTTCAGCGGATTGACGGCATGCGCGCCGATGAAGACGCCGAGCTTTTCGCCGCCCTCGCGGGTGCGGGCGATCTTGTCCTGGTTTTTCACCTCTTTGATGAACGCGTCAATCGTCTTTTCCTGTTTCGTTCCACGCGACAGGGAATGCGTCAATGGATGCTCCGGCGCCAGGACCATGAAGGTGGCGCCGTACAAGGTGTCGGGCCGCGTGGTGAACACCTGGATCGATTCCTTCGAGTCTTTGATCTGAAAATCGACTTCCGCGCCGGTGCTCTTGCCGATCCAGTTGGTCTGCATGGTCAGCACCTGCTCCGGCCAGCCGCCTTCCAGATCTTTACAGGCTTCGAGCAGGCGGTCGGCGTAGTCGGTGATTTTAAAGAACCAGCCTTCCTGCAGTTTTGGAACCACTTCGCTGTCGCATCGCCAGCACAGGCCGTCCACCACCTGTTCGTTGGCCAGCACGGTGTTGCAGGATTCGCACCAGTTGACCTCGGAGTTTTTGCGGTAGACCAGGCCGCGCTCCATGAATTTCAGGAAGCACCACTGGTTCCACCGGTAATACTCCGGTTCGCAGGTGGTGATTTCGCGGTCCCAGTCGTAACTGAGGCCGAGCCGCTTGATCTGCGCGGTCATGGTTTTGATGTTGGCGTGCGTCCAGGTGTCGGGATGCGACTGATTCTGGATCGCCGCGTTTTCCGCGGGCATGCCGAACGCGTCCCAGCCGATGGGGTGCAGGACGTTCAGCCCCTTCATCATCTTGAAGCGCGCCAAGGCGTCGCCGATGGTGTAGTTGCGGACGTGGCCCATGTGGATGCGGCCGGAGGGGTAGGGAAACATCTCCAACAGGTAATATTTGGGCTTCGCGGGGTCGGCCTCCACCTTGAAGGATTTCTCCTCCTCCCAGCGCTTTTGCCACTTGGCTTCAATGGTTTTGGGATCGTAATCGGGCATTTTCGCGCAGTCCTCAGGGGTTGGCTCGTGCAGTCAGAACAACGTAGTTTAGCGAAAACAGGGCCAATAATCCACCGGACTTCGGATCGGGCTCTCCCTTACCCCAGGAACATTTTTTTAAAGCTTTTCCGCTCCAATCAAATATTGCTTTAAGGCTTGACTCCGTACATGAGTACGGAGTCTATATTGGTTTCAGGAGGTAAGGATTATGACGGCCATGACCATAAGCAAAGTTGCAAAAAAGGCGGGTGTGGGAATCGAAACGGTTCGTTTTTACGAGCGCAAGGGCTTGGTCGATCAGCCGCCCAAACCTCCATCCGGTGGCTACCGTGTATACCCGGCTGAAACGGGAGAACGAATCCGCTTTATCCGCCAGGCTCAGGAACTGGGTTTCACTCTTCGTGAGATCAAAGAACTGTTGTCACTGCGAACCGACCCCGCGACCGATTGCGCCGATGTCCGTGAGCGGGCACAAACCAAACTCGGTGAGGTAACCCGGAAGATCGCGCTAATGAAGGGGATCCAAGCGGCTCTTGAAAAACTGATTGCGGCCTGTCCCGGCCAGGGAGCACTACAGGTGTGCTCGATCATTGACGCCATTGAGGCCCCTGAAACGACCCGGAAAGAGTAAAAAAAAAGAAAGAGAAAAAATCATGAATGACAAACGCAAAGTAGAAATCTTTAGTGCGGGATGTGCGATTTGCGAAGAAGCGGTTTCCGTTGTGAACCGTCTGGCCTGTTCCTCCTGTGAGGTAACCGTGCTGGATATGAAAAACCCGGATATTGCTAAAAGAGCAAAAAATCTGGGTATCGGTTCTGTCCCGGCAGTAGTGATTGACGGGCGGCTTGCAGAGTGTTGCGGCCAGGGGATCAATGAAGAAACCCTTAAGGCCGCCGGTCTGGGGCAACCTCTGAGTAATTGAGCAACAATCGAAATCTTACGGAGACCTGAAAATGTCCTATCACCTGAAAGCAGCTTCGGTCATGAAAACCCTGGGAAGCATTCTTTTTGTTTTGTTCCTCGGGGTAACGGCCGCCGGGACACAAGAGGCGAAGCATGTCTACAAAGTATATGTGGACGGTCTTTCCTGCCCCTTCTGTACCTATGGCATAGAAAAAAAATTCAGTAAGGTGGAGGGAGTTGAAAAAATTGATATCGACCTTAGATCGGGGACCACCATCATCACCATGGCCGCCGGAAAAACTTTGGATGAAACCACCGCCAGGGAAACCGTAAAAGCCGCGGGCTTCACTCTCCGCGATTTCGAACAAGTACAAGTGGGCCCAGAAGACAAAAGGAAGGAATAAAAGACATGGTTTTGCAAATCATTGATCGGGTCAAAAGGTTCATCCGGACCATAGGGACCCCTGTTGCGTTTTTCTCGTTTATGGGGGTCGGAGCCGCTTTGGGTGCGCCGATTACGTTCAACACGGCCTTGCCCGTCGCCGAAGATGAATTTATATTCCGTCAGCAGTTTGTCTTCGATCAATCGGGCGACGACCCCAGTGGCGCGGACCGGGATCGTGGGGCATTTGCCGCCGTCTCGGTCCTTGGATACGGGGTAACCAGCAACTTGGCCGTTTTCGGAGTGCTGCCCTATGTGGACAAGAGTCTGGAGATGACCTCAATGGGTGTGCGCCGCACCCGTGAAACAAGTGGTATAGGCGATCTGACCCTGTTCGGTCGATATACGGTTTTTCAGGATGACGTTCCGGGGCGCACTTTTCGGGTTGCGCCCTTTTTCGGTATGGAGCTTCCCACCGGCGAAGATAACGAAACCGATGGATTCGGCCGCCTCCCTCCCAGTGTCCAGGCCGGGTCAGGGTCCGTCGACCCGTTTGGCGGCCTGGTGGCCACCTATCTAAGCCTCGACTTTGAAATTGATGCCCAAGTCAGTTACAAAATCAACACCGAGGCCAACAATTTTGAGTTTGGTGATGTCGCCCGCCTTGATGCTTCTTTCCAGTATCGCCTTTGGCCGCGCAGTTTGGGAAGCGGTGTTCCTGGTTTCCTTTATGGCATCTTGGAAGGAAATCTCATCCACCAGAATAAAAACCGGCGTAACGGTGCCCAAGACCCTGATTCCGGTGGCACCACGCTGTTTCTCATGCCCGGACTGCAATACGTGACCAAACGGTGGATTGTGGAAGGAGGGGTGCAAATCCCTGTGGTTCAGGACCTCAACGGCACGGCTTTGGAAAAAGACTACCTTGTCCGCTTCGGCTTCCGATTCAACTTCTGAGAAAGATGCAATGGATATGAAACGTAAAATTCTCATGGCTCTGGCAATCCCGTTACTTATCGCCGCAGGTTTTCTGGCTTTTGGATGTGCGACTTTCATGGCTTCCGAAAAGGAGGCGGGGTACAGGTTCGTGGCCGCTTGGGGCGAAAGAGGAATCGGTCCCGGAGAATTCAATGATCCGACAGGGATTGCAGTTACCGAACACGAGGTATTTGTCTCCGATGCCCGCAATTCGCGGATACAGGTGTTCGACTTTGAGGGAAACTTCAAGCGTCAATTCGGCGCCACCGGACAAGAGCCTGGCCAACTGGGGCGCCCCATGAATCTGACCATTGCCCATAACGAGCTTTATGTGGCCGATTACTGGAATGATCGTATCGAGGTCTTTGCCCTCGATGGCACACATCAAAGAACGATCGGACATTCCGGTTCCGGGCCGGGTGAATTTGATGCGCCAGGCGGCGTGGCCGTAGCTGCCAATGGCGATCTGTTCGTCGCCGATTTCTATAACCAGAGAATCCAGCAACTTCGTCCCGATGGGAGCTTTATCCGTCAATGGGGCGAAACCCGGCAAACGGGCGCGGGGGCCGAAATTTTCAATTATCCCACCGACGTGGCACTGGCCCCGGACGGCTCCCTTTATGTCGCCGACGGCTATAATGACCGGGTACAGGTATTCTCACCGGATGGAAATTTTTCACACAAGTGGGGAGGGCCTTTTGCCAGAAATATTTCCGGTCCCTTCCAAGGCTGGTTTGCAGTGGTGACCAGCATCACCGTGGACAGAGCCGGGAATGTGTTTGCCGCGGATTTTTACAATAATCGCATCCAGAAATTTTCATCGGAGGAAGGGACATTTTTAACGGCATTCGGAGAA
>Ga0209997_10000712_pt1 | contig 11465 bp, 10 predicted proteins | sample CR04metaG_FD_182079 | JGI IMG/M metagenome (GOLD analysis project Ga0209997, IMG submission 182079) | Deep subsurface microbial communities from Mariana Trench to uncover new lineages of life (NeLLi) - CR04 metaG (SPAdes) (version 2) | ecosystem: Environmental > Aquatic > Marine > Ocean trench...
GCTCCCGACTCCCTCCTTGCTCTCACACCAGATTTGACCCTGATGCATCTCCACCATGGCTTTGGCGATGGGGAGCCCCAGGCCCATCCCGCCGTGTTTGCGCGTAAGGTGCGATTCGACCTGGTAAAAACGCTCGAACACTTGATCGATATCCCGCTCCGGAATTCCGATCCCAGAGTCGACTACGAACACGCGCACGTAGTCCTCGGAAGCATCCGCCTTCACTCCGACCTCTCCGCCTTTGTCGGTGAAAACTATTGAATTGCGGATCAGGTTCGTGAGCGCGATTTCGATCTTGTCTCGATCTCCCTCGACCATGAGTTTATCGTTTTCGGGAACGTCAGCCTTTAGCTCAATCTTCTTCGCTTGCGCGAGTTCGCCAAATCGGCTTACGAGCGATTCGACCAGTGCCCCGATTGAGAAGGGTTGATGGCTTACGCGAGATTGACCTTCCTCCTGGTGCGAAATGCGGGCCAGGTCCTCTACGATCGCCTTCAGGCGCTCTGCGCTGCGGATGATCACTTCGACCTGATCCAGGTGCTGCTTGTCAACCAGCTCCGTTAGAAAGGTGGCGTGGCCGAGTATCAGCCCCAGCGGGGTTCGAAGTTCGTGCGAGGCGATCGCAATAAAATCTGACTTCATTCGATCCAAGCGAACCAATTCTTGGTTGGCGTCCTGAAGCTTAGCCATCAGTCGCGCGTTTTCGATCGCGATCGCGGCCTGCGCGGCCAGCGTTTCCAGGGAGGCTTGATCGGCGCCGGTATAATTGGCCTCGCCCAATTTATTGACTGCCTCCAGCACGCCGATGGGCTCCTGCTTGATCATTAGCGGCACCGCAAGAATGGAGCGAGTCTGGAAGTGAATCGTGCGATCGACCTCGCGGAAGATGCGGTGGTCGGCTCGGGCGTCGTTGATGATCAGAGGTGAGGCGGATTGGAACACCGTGCCGGCCACACTCGAATCGACCGGCACGCGGATTTGCTTGATGCCTTCGCCTTGAATCTCTGGTACGGCCTCGAAAATTAGGTCGCCTGAGGTGGGATCATGGAGCAAGATAGAGGCTGCCTCGCTGTCCGTGATCTCTGCCGATACCTCCACAATGGATTGAAGCAGCGAAGGAAGATCGAGGTTTGAGGTAAGCCCGCGACTGATTTCGAGCAGGCGCTCAAGCCGCTGAGCCTGATCCAAAGCGATCGGTTTGTCCGTCATTTAGGGTCTAACGCGCGATTTTAGCACAGGGACCCTTCCGGCCAAGCTAGGAAGACAGTATTCCTGAAGGGAAGGCGAATGAAGGCCCTCCGGCTGCATGCACCGGGTCCCATCGAGGACAATCCCCTGCGATCCGAGCAAGTAGCCGACCCAAATCCTGGGGAGGGGCAGTTGTTGCTCAAGGTGCTGGCCAGTGGGATCTGCCATACCGACCTGCACATCATCGAAGGCGATATTCAGCCCGATCATTTCCCGTTGACCCTCGGCCACCAGGTAGTCGGGGAAGTGGCCGGCATCGGTGCAGGGGTAAAGGGCTGGAGTCTGGGTGAGCGTGCCGGCGTGCCCTGGCTCTATAACGCCTGCAGTACTTGCGAATACTGCCTGCGCGGCGAAGAGAACCTCTGCCGCGAGGCAAAATTCACTGGCTTTCATGTGGACGGTGGTTACGCAGAATTTATCCTGGCTCAAGCCAAATACGCGCTAAAGGTCCCAAAGAAAATTAAAGATACAGACGTGGCGCCTCTCCTGTGCGCCGGTATCGTTGGTTATCGCTCGCTACGCAAATCGGATCTGCAGCCGGGGGAGCGGCTGGGATTGGTGGGCTTCGGCGCCTCCGCCCACCTGGTAATCCAGGTGGCGGTGCATTGGGGCCACGAAGTGTATGTTTTCACGCGCAGCAAGAGCCATCGAGAATTGGCCAAGGCCCTCGGAGCCGCATGGATCGGCGACGTACAGGACGCGGCCCCGGCCTCCTTAGACCGGGCGATTATTTTCGCCCCCTCGGGCCAATTAGTTCCTGTCATGCTCCAAAAAATTCGACCCGGAGGCACGCTGGCACTCAACGCCATTCATATGACGCCGATCCCCGAGTTCCCCTACCGCCTCATCTGGGAGGAGCGGACCTTGAGAAGCGTGGCGAATGCCACCTACCAGGACGGGGTAGATTTTCTGAAGCTTGCGGCGGATGTTCCGGTTCGCGCCCACATCGAGCGGTATCCATTGGAGAAGGCCAACGAAGCCCTGAAAGACATGAAGGAGAGCAAAATCGACGGTGCCGGGGTGCTCATTCCGTGATCCGGTTTGGCACATCCGGTTTCTCATACGAAGACTGGATCGGTCCGGTCTACCCGGTGGGCCTGCCGAAGCGGCAATGGCTCCCGTTCTACTCGCAGGAGTTCGATACGGTTGAAATCAACGTCACCTACTACCGGGTACCCTCCGCCAAAACTGTGGCCGGCTGGGTGGAGCGCACTCCGGATGGATTTCTATTCTCGGTCAAGGCCAACAAATCGATGACCCATGAGCGAACGGAGCCCGAATTCGAGGCTTTTCGGGCCGGAATCGAACCGCTGGTCCAATCCGGGAAGCTGGCGTGTGTTCTGGCGCAGTTCCCGTTTTCTTTCCACCCCACACGTGAAAACAACGACTACTTACGCCGGCTCCGCACGGGCCTGACAGATATCCCGACGGTTATCGAATTTCGCGATCACGCCTGGGTCAAGGAGGCCACATTCGCCCTGCTCGAATCACTTGATTTCGGCTTCTGTGCCGTCGACGAGCCGCGCCTGCGCGGGTTGATGCCGCCTGTTGCGCGAGCGAGCGGCCCCGTGTCCTATGTGCGTTTCCACGGCCGAAACGCTCAAAAATGGTGGAAACACGATCATGCCTGGGAGCGATATGACTACACTTACTCCGAGCAGGAACTTGAGGAGTGGATTCCCAAGATCCGGGATCTCGATTCTGAGGATGCGCTCGTGCTGGTTTACGCCAACAATCATTTTCGCGGACAAAGTATCGACACTATTCGAAAGCTGAGGGAGATGCTCGGACAGGCACACTAGCGCTATAGGATTTGGTGCCTGTCGAGCCCGTTGGTATAATCGCCACAATCCCCTCTAAACGTGGCCCATGTCTGGACATTCCAAATGGTCGACCATAAAACGAAAGAAGGCAGCCACGGATGCCAAGCGTGGCAACCTCTTCACGCGACTGGCGCGTGAGATCTCGGTGGCTGCTCGCGAGGGTGGGGGCGACCCTGAAACAAACGTGTCCCTGCGCCTTGCGGTAGATCGAGCGAAATCCAGCAACATGCCGAAAGAGAACATAGAACGATCCATCCGTCGCGGCACGGGTGAAGATAAAGAAGGGGCCAAGTTCGAGCAAATCATGTATGAGGGATACGCAACGCATGGGGTGGCCCTGATGATCGAGGTGGTGACCGATAATCGCAATCGTACGGTGGCCGATCTCAGGCATGAGCTGATGCAGGTCAATGGAAACCTGGCCGATGCGGGTGCGGTTTCATGGCAGTTCAAGCGATCGGCATATTTCATAATTCCGACTGGGTCCGCGGATGCAGACGCGATTTTCGAGGCCGCAGTCGAGGCGGGAGCAGAAGACGTCGTCCTCGGTGAGGACGATATCGAGATTATCGGGCCGGTCGATGCCTACAAAGCTATCAGCGACGCGATGGAATTGTTGGCGGTCAAGGCCGCCGACGCCAGTCTGCGGATGATCCCAGCCTCTGTCGTGAGCTTGACCGCGGGAGAATCGCTGCAGGTCATGCGTATGATTGAGCACATCGAAGATTTAGACGATGTCCAGGCCGTATATTCAAACCTCGACGTCACAGATGAGGCCGTGGCGCTTCTGGAAACTGCCTAGGAGCCAGGGGATCTGCTAGTTATCGGCATAGATCCCGGAATCGCTCGAACCGGTTACGGGGTCGTAAAACAGGGGCCGGACGGGTCTTTGACCGCCGTCGAATACGGCGTAATTAAAACATCATCGGAGCTCCCTCAAGCCACGCGGCTGCTCGAAATCTCAGATCAGCTCTCGCAGCTGCTGTCTCTCCACCGTCCCGAAAGCGCGGCGGTGGAGAAACTATTTTTGCGCGAACATGTCAACTCGGCGCTGAGCGTGGGGCAGGCCTCCGGCGTAGCGATGCTGATCCTGGCGAAGGCTAAGCTGGAGGTTCGCGAGTATGCTCCGCTCGTAGTAAAGCAGGCAATCTGTGGCTACGGGGGGGCCGACAAACCCCAAATGCAGGAGATGGTGAAGACCCTGCTTGGCCTGGAGGAACGACCCCGACCGGATGATGCAGCGGATGCGCTGGCGGTGGCCATCTGTCATATACATATAGAGCGCACTCGTCAGAGGCTGTCAGAGGCCTGAAGCTCGCTGATCGCCATTTATGATCAAGTCGCTTCGGGGCATTCTCCAGAGGATCGGTGAGCACGAGCTGACGGTCGAGGTAGGGGGCGTCGGCCTGCAGGTGGCCGTGACGGCTTCCGTACTGGAAAACGCACCATCGATCGGAAAATCGATCTACATCGAAACACACCTGGTCGTCAGGGAAGACGCGTTGCTCCTTTACGGTTTTGGCAGTCAGGAGGAGCGCGAATTATTCCTGGAGCTTCTAAAAGTTTCCGGCGTGGGGCCAAGATTAGCGATTGCCACGCTCTCCAGTCTTTCAATCGACACGTTGCGTCTAGCGGTCGCGAACAATCAGGCGGAGGTGCTCATTCGAGTGCCCGGGATCGGGAAAAAGACCGCGGAGCGCATCGTATTTCATTTGAAAGATCGCATTGTGGTGGTTCCGAGCGCGGAATTCGCTCCAAAAGTAGTGGACGAGGAGGTCGTGTCGGTGCTTACGGCGCTGGGGTACAGCGCGGTCGAAGCCCAATCTGCGGTTCGTTCATTGGGGTCGGAGGCACCCGAACAAGTTGAGGAGCGCGTGAAGCTGGCTTTGCAATACTTCGCAAAACCCTAAGTAAGTAGAGCTGAAGCGACCTGCGTAACTGCGCGTCCTGACCTTCGAAGAAAGGGAAATATCTGATGTTTGATGACCGGCCGATCGCCTTCGTTGGCCCGGGCGTGATGGCGGAAGCAATGGTAGCTTCTTTGATTGAACGCGGTGGTCTGAAGGGAGAGCGGGTGAGGATGAGCGGACCCCGAGCCCATCGATTGGAGCGCCTTCACGAGAAGTACGGTGCCGAGACCACCACCGATAATCGCAAGGCGGTGGAGGACGCTTCCATTGTGGTGCTCGCGGTAAAGCCACAGTCGTTAGAGGCGGTCCTGGACGACCTTCAATCCGGCATTCCTGAGCAAGCACTGGTGGTTTCGATCGTGGCTGGGGCCAGGCTTACCGTCATCGCGGATCGTCTCAAACATGCGGCAGCCGTCCGTGCTATGCCCAATACGCCAGGGCAAATCGGCGCGGGCATCACAGTTTGGACGAAAACCTCCTCTGTTACCGATAAGCAAAGCCAATACGCTAAGGATTTGCTCGCAGCATTGGGCAAAGAGATCGAAGTAGAAGACGAAAGTTACCTGGATATGGCAACTGCATTGTCCGGTACGGGTCCAACGTATGTATTCTTGTTCATGGAAGCTATGATCGACGCCGGCGTCCATATGGGCTTCCCGCGCCGGATCGCCGAAGAGCTCGTGCTGGAGACGATCCGCGGGTCGCTGAAATATTACGAGCACTCCGCAAGCCATCCGGCAAGGTTGCGAAATCAAGTTACGTCGCCGGGGGGGACTTCAGCCGAGGCGATCTATTATCTCGAGAAGGCGGGCTTCAGAACCGGGCTGGCGCGCGCCATCTGGGCTGCATATGAGCGCTCCGTAGAATTGGGCGAGGGAAAGAAGCGCGGGAGGAACCATTCCTAAGGGTTGGGACCCTGCCGGAGGATCCGTTTTCGGTTTTCAATTCATTCAAATGCTTACCTGTAGGCGGCAGGCAGTCGGCGCGATTGTGAAAGTGTGGACAAACGGTAATCGAGATGGTAGAACAGCGTGGGAGGCGCGATGTCCGATTTTGTAGAAAATTTATTCTCTGATCTGCAAAAGCAGGTCGACGAATTCTCACCGAAAATCGAACGCCAAGATGTGGGAACAACGATTGAAGCCGGCGATGGCATCGCTCGCGTCTCCGGCCTGGCGGATGTGACCGCGCAGGAGCTGGTCCGTTTCGAGAACGGCATAATGGGAATCGCATTCAACCTCGAAACCGATTCGGTGGGTGTCATCATCCTGGGCGAGTATTCCGAGATCGAGGAAGGCATGACCGTGTATTCCACCGGTCGAATCGCCTCCGTGCCGGTCGGGGAAGGCATGGTCGGGCGGGTTATTAACGCGCTAGGCGAGCCGGTAGACGGTAAAGGCCCCATCCAGGCCGAGGGCTACCAGCCAATCGAGCGGATCGCGCCGGGCGTCGTCGAGCGTCGAGACGTCGACACCCCTGTCCAAACCGGTATCAAGGCCATTGACGCGATGATCCCGATCGGACGTGGACAACGCGAGTTGATCATTGGAGACCGTCAGACAGGAAAAACCGCGCTAGCCATCGACACCATCATCAACCAGCGCGGAAAAAATCTGATTTGCATTTATGTGGCTATCGGCCAGAAGCGAGCCGCGATCGCCAGGACGGTGGGCGTCTTGGAACGGTACGGAGCCATGGAGCACACCGTGGTGCTTGTGTCGGCCGCGGACGAGCCGGCCGCACTCCAGTACATCGCTCCATACGGAGGATGCGCCATCGGCGAATTCTTCGCCGAACGAGGCCAGGATGCGTTGATCGTCTATGACGATCTCTCAAAACATGCCTGGGCATACCGACAGGTGTCGCTGCTGCTTCGGCGGCCTCCGGGACGGGAGGCTTACCCTGGCGACGTGTTTTATCTTCACAGTCGCCTGCTCGAACGGGCAGTTCGTTTGGCGGACCGTTATGTGATCGTGCCCTCCGCATCCGAGGATGAGGCGCACGAGGGGCAGGCCATTGACGGGAAGGTGTACGACGGCCCGCTTGCTGAGCATGAGGCCGCAACGGATCTGGAGGCCATGGACGAGGCTTCCAAATACAAGGTCGCCCGGGTCAAGGGGTCGGGCGGCTCACTCACCGCGCTGCCGATCATCGAAACACTCCTGGGCGACGTAGCCGCCTATATCCCTACCAACGTGATCTCAATTACCGACGGACAGATTTACCTCGAAAGCGACCTCTTCAACGCAGGGATTCGACCCGGGATCAACGTGGGGTTATCGGTATCGAGGGTCGGAGGAGATGCTCAGGCCAAGGCCATGAAACAGGTGGCAGGAGGCTTGCGGCTCGATATGGCTGCCTACCGCGATGTCGCCGCCTTCGCACAATTTGGCTCGGACTTAGATAAGGCCACCCAGGCTCAACTCGCCCGGGGGCAGCGCCTGCAGGAAATTCTCAAACAGCCTCAATACGTTCCTCAGAACCTGGAGCAAGAAGTGGTGGCAATTTTTGCTGGGACCCGGGGTTATGCCGATGAGGTGCCGGTGGATCAGGTCCAAAACTGGGAGGCCGATCTTCTCCGGCACGTAGAGTCCTCGCACGGCGGACTGCTGCGAGAGATCGGGGAGAAGAAAGCGATTTCGCCAGAGATGGAAGCGAATCTAGAAGAAGTGATCCTGAATTTCAATCGGGGCTGGGTTCCCGAATAAAACATGGCAACTGCGCGCGAAGTTCGGCTTCGAATCAGGAGCATCAACAACATCTCCCAGGTGACGCGCGCCCTGCAGACCATCAGCGCCAGCCGAGTGCGAAAGGCGCAAGAGGCCGTGCTCCGTTCGCGCCCGTATGCCTCGAAGGCACTCGAGATATTGCAGCACCTGTCCGCGATCCCCGAGGGCAGGCACGTTCATCCGCTGCTGGCCCAATCCCCAGAAGGTGGGCGATCGCTGGTGATTCTGATCACAAGCGACCGCGGCCTGGCCGGGGCCTACAACGCGAATGTTCTCAAGCTTGCTCTCGACCGGTTCAAGGGGGAGGAAAGCTTCATTTCCATCGGTCGGAAGGGAGGCGACCTTCTGGTCCGGCTCGGAAAAAACTTGGTCGGTGAGTTCAGCAACCTGCCCGCCGACCTATCCTTCATGGATGTGTCTGCAATCGGACAGCTCGCTATCGAAGAATTTACGAAAGAGGAATTCAATCGCGTTTTCTTAGTCTACACGGACTACATCAATCTGCTGCGCCAGGAGCCGATGGTCAAGCAATTCCTACCACTGCAGCTCGAAACCGTCGGCGATCCGGTGACGGGCGAGAGCGCGCCGCCGACGAGCTACATATACGAACCGGGCCAGCGCGAGCTGATCGATCGGATACTCGGCCGGTTCATCCAACTTCAGCTGTATGAGGCGGTATTGGAATCGCTGGCCAGCGAACACGCGGCTCGTATGGTGGCCATGCAGAATGCCACAGATAACGCATTGGAGTTCTCCGCCGCGCTCACCCTCGAATACAACAAGGCGCGCCAATTGGCGGTCACAAGCGATATGTTGGATATCGTAGGGGGCGCGGAAGCGCTTTCGGGCGGCAGATGAACGCCTGCAAGAGCTACCTAAGGAGACTTACGAGGTAGGAGGGAGTATGGAAGAAGCGACCGGTCGAGTAGTCGAAATCCAGGGAGGGGTGGTGGATTGCGAGTTTCCACAAGGGGATCTTCCTGAGATTTACGACGCCATCGAGGTTAGCCGAGAAGACCAGGAGCCGCTCACGCTCGAGGTGCAGCGGCATCTGGGCCAGCGTATCGTGCGTACCGTCGCCATGGATGCCACCGACGGTCTCCGGCGCGGGGTGCCCGCGCGAGGCACCGGCGCACCCATTCAGGTGCCGGTCGGCGACGTCACTCTTGGGCGGGTGTTTAACGTTCTCGGCCGCCCGGTGGATGGCAAGGGCCCGGTTGGTGCCACCCAAACCTACTCGATACACCGTCGCGCACCTTCCTTTGAAGAGCAGTCCCGCCGAGTAGAGGTATTCGAGACCGGCCTGAAAGTCATCGATTTGATCGCCCCCTTCACCAAAGGGGGAAAGACTGGGATTTTTGGCGGCGCAGGTGTGGGGAAGACCATCATCATTCAGGAACTGATCCGGTCCATCGCCTCGGTCCATCAGGGTAATTCCGTGTTCGCCGGAATTGGCGAGCGGACGCGCGAGGGCACCCAGATGTATCGCGAAATGATCGAATCAGGCGTCTTGAAGGACACCGTGCTGGTTTATGGCCAAATGAACGAACCCCCCGGAGTTCGCCTGCGAGTCGGGCTCACCGCACTCACCATGGCGGAGTACTTCCGAGATCAAGGGCGGGATGTACTCCTCTTCATCGACAATATCTTCCGCTTCAGCATGTCCGGATCGGAAGTATCTGCGTTGTTGGGCCGCATGCCTTCAGCAGTGGGTTATCAGCCGACGCTGGCCACCGAAATGGGCGAGCTGCAGGAGCGAATTACCTCCACTCGAACCGGCTCTATTACTTCCATGCAGGCGGTATACGTGCCTGCAGACGACTATTCCGATCCTGCGCCTGTGGCGACCTTCACACATCTGGATGCCACGATCGCACTCGAGCGTGCGATTGCGGACAAAGGGCTCTATCCCGCCGTCGATCCGCTGGCTTCCACCTCGCGCATCCTCGACCCGCAGGTAGTTGGGGAGGACCACTACACGGTGGCCCGCGATGTCCAGCAAGTGCTTCAGCGTTACAAGGATCTGCAGGACATCATCGCGATTCTCGGAATCGAAGAGTTAGGCGAGGAAGATAAATTAATCGTATCCAGGGCCCGCAAGATCGAAAGATTCTTTTCGCAGCCAATGTTCGTGGCCGAGCAGTTCACCGGGCAGGAAGGCAAGTACGTGAAGCTGAGGGACACCGTTCGAGGATTCCGCGAGATCCTGGACGGGCAACACGACGACCTTCCGGAGCAGGCCTTCTATCTGATCGGACCGATCGAAGAAGCCACGAAAAAGGCCGAAAGTATGAAATAAACATGCCCATGCGTTGCGAGATCGTCACGCAGGATCGCCAGCTGTTTGAGGGAGAAATAGATATGCTCGTCGCCCCAGGGACGGAGGGCATGATGGGCATCCTGCCAAACCATGCCCCGCTCCTGACCACCCTCAACTTTGGCGAGCTCATTGTGCGTCACGGGGACGAGGAAGAAATTTTTGTTGTGGCGGGGGGAGTGATGGAAGTCCAGCCAGATGCAGTAGTTGTGCTGGCCGACGCTGGAGAACACGTGGCGCATATCGACGAAGAACGGGCGGAGAACGCCCGTCGTCGAGCGGAAGAGCTGCTAGCCCAGGGGCCGCAGCTAGATACGGATGAGTATCTGGCCATCCAGGCCTCCCTGAGACGGTCGGAGCTCAGGTTATCGTCGGTCAGAAAACACCGTCGCAAAGCCCCGGGCATTCGTATCGAAAGAGGCGGCGAGACCTAACACGATGGGATTGCTCGGCAAGGACCTCGGCATCGATCTCGGAACCGTAAACACCCTCGTCAGCGACGGGGGTGAGATCGTTTTGCACGAACCCACGATGGTGGCCGTGGATGTTGAGGAACTGAAAATTGTTGAAGTGGGCCAGGCCGCGCGTGAGATGGACGGACGCGTGCCGGATATCATCGAGGTCGTGCGCCCGATGCGCGAAGGAGTGATCGCGGATTTTGAGATCACGATGCGTATGTTGCGCATCTTCGTCGAAAAAGTGTGCGGACCGGCGCGGCTCTTTAAGCCGCGGGCCATGATCACGGTTCCCTACGGAGTCACAAGCGTGGAATCTCGAGCCGTACACGAAGCCGCCCTACAGGCGGGCAACCGCGAGGTCTATTTGATCCAGGAACCGCTGGCCGCGGCCATCGGAGTGGGTCTGCCGATCGCCACCCCCTCCGGCAACCTGGTCGTGATTTTGGGAGGCGGCGTCACGCAGGCCGCGGTTCTCGCCATGAGCGGCATCGTAGTGGCCGACTCGGTGAGGGTCGGCGGAATGAAAATGGACGAGGCCATTGCCAGTTATGTCCGCAAGAAATATGGGCTGGTCATCAGTCAGCGGACGGCCGAGGAAGCGAAGATCCGCATTGGGGCGGCCATACCGCAGGACGAAGAACGCACCATGGAAGTCCAGGGCCAGGATCAGGTTACGGGTCTACCCCGGCCGATCACCCTATCTACCAATGAGGTCGTAGAAGCGCTTCAGGGGACCTTATTGTTGGAATTGGCGGCCATTAAGAACGTGCTTGAGCACACACCCCCGGAGTTGGCCTCGGACATCATCGATCGCGGCATGTTAGTTTGCGGCGGTGGCTCGCTGCTCACCGGGGTCGACAAGTGGTTGACGCGCGAGACGGGAGTTCCGGCCTACCTGGCAGAGGATCCCGTAGATTCGATCGCCATTGGCTCGAATCGGGGATTGAGCATGTTGGAGCGGCTGCGGAGAAACCTCCCGA
>Ga0209997_10000713_pt1 | contig 11451 bp, 11 predicted proteins | sample CR04metaG_FD_182079 | JGI IMG/M metagenome (GOLD analysis project Ga0209997, IMG submission 182079) | Deep subsurface microbial communities from Mariana Trench to uncover new lineages of life (NeLLi) - CR04 metaG (SPAdes) (version 2) | ecosystem: Environmental > Aquatic > Marine > Ocean trench...
TCGGCACATGACCCGAAGCGGACCTTTGTCGATCCGACTAACCCTATCTCCCTTGTTCAATACGGCCGATCTGTCACATGGGCGCTGATGTCGGACAGTCGAATTACGGACAAGGGCCTCCGGACAGCGCAGAGTTTCTCGCTGCACATATCCGGGCGATCAGATGGAGATCGGCAACAGCGGCCGATCGGTACTTGCTGCAGGTACGGCTCGCTACCAAGTTACCAGTTCGGGGGGGAGATGTTGAAGCCGGTTCGTATAGACAATGACCCTTGAACCAGAGATGAAGTCGATGCGAGTGATTGAGGTATTGTGAAAAACCCAGTTGGCGTCCCAATAGTTGGCGTAGTTTTCTGGGTGACGTCCAGCCCCGGTCCACTCATTGACGAGCTGATCAATGAGGTCCCCGTGTGTTACCATGGCGACACAGTCATCGGTGTCAGCGTGGCGGCGCTTGAAATCTAGCGCGACTTGTCTCGATCGTTGAAAAAACAGCTCTTCCGTCTCAAATGGGCGATTGTACCAACCCCCGTGACCCAGAGCCGCCGGCAACTCGAGATCCGGGAATTTCTCATTGAAGTGCTTTCGATCAGATCCGGGTGATCCGACTTTTGTTCCGTCAGCAGCTTCCTCATAAATACCGTTTTTCTCGAAAATTTCGGCATGAGCCAACAGGGGTAGTTTGCACGTCTTGGCAACGTACTGAGCAGTAAGAATGGATCGAGTCATCAGACTGCAATACACATGGGTCAAGCCGAACCCCTGCTGTTCGCCTTTCCCAGTCAACCATGGATGTTGTAGCGGTTCACCCTGCGGATCGGCTAAATGATTTGCCAGCAGTTGTGCCTGTTGATGGCCCCTCTCGGTGAGTTCAGGGTCCGGAACCCTACCTCTCTCTTCGCCGGTGTTGGCATAGAGAACGTTGTTGGCGGATTCACCGTGCCGGATGAGATAGAGTTTCATGTCGCTTCCGATGGCCATTGCCTGAACTCAACAAGTATGCCCAAGACGGCGCATGTTGCCGCGAATGAGCGCGTGCTTTGGCGGCAGAGCATAATTGACCGCCGTTTCGGCCATCAATAGTAAACGAGACGTTCGTTGCAGGGCAAACATCCTGAAGATCGCACGCGGATTGATCGCGCCGTTCTAATTTCCAGCCATGCGGTCGCCGGCAACGATGTGTTTGCGTACTGTTCCCCAGCGCAGAAACTGATCTGCATCGCTCATCAGTTCGGGTGCACCCATTCAATCTCCTCGTCCAGTGGATACACGGGGCGCGGCATATCGCGCCACTTGAAGCACTTGAGAACGGGCGAGGTTCGTCAGCCGGAATCCACCTCCCGCACCCACATTGGCGGAAACGATAGCTCGCACGAAGCCCACGCGGAAGTGGTCACGGGATATCACACAAACTGTGCGCGCCGCACGGATATCGGGACTTGAAGATCTTGATGGACAAATTCCGTTATTCGGGTTAAAGAACCGAATTATGGAATCTGAGGTGCCCCTTGTCGACCACCGAGCTCTCACAAGATGCAACTGCCGCTGAAAACCGCGATGGACATCGGCCTAATTCTCCGGGCGCGCGGTGATGCCCTGACCATCTGCCCGCCGCTGATCATCCGGGAGCAGGAGATCCACGAGCTCTTCGACAAGCTCGCCGACGCGCTCGACATCACGGCGAAGTCAATCGGGGGTTAGGGCTATGTCTATACGGATCAACGGCGACCGGCTTTGGGGCAGCTTGATGGAGATGGCCAGGATCGGCGCGACCAAGAAAGGCGGCGTCAACCGGATTGCATTCACCGACCTCGACCAGCAGGCGCGCGATCTCTTCGCTGGCTGGGGGCGCGCGGCGGGTTGCGATGTTAGGGTCGACCGGTTCGGGAACATGTTCATCCGCCGTCCCGGCCGCAACCCTGATGCGCCGGTCGTGATGGCGGGCAGCCATCTCGACTCGCAGCCAACCGGCGGCAAGTTCGACGGGGTCTATGGCGTCCTCGCGGGGCTGGAGGCGATCCGCTGCCTTAACGATCAGGGCATCGAAACCGAGGCGCCGATCGAGGTGGTCAACTGGACCAACGAGGAAGGCTGCATCTTCAGGCCGATGATCGGGTCCGCCGTCTGGACCGGGCTGCTCCCACTCGGCGATGCGCTCGCGATGCGCGAAGACCGTGAGGGCTGGACGATTCAGGAGGGTCTGGAGCGGATCGGATATGCGGGCGATCAGGGGCTTATGGGCGCCTATCCGGTCGCCTGTTATCTCGAGGCCCATATCGAACAGGGCCCGGTGCTGGAGGATGCCGGCGAGATGGTCGGCGTGGTCGATGCCACACAGGGCCAGCTCTGGTACGATCTGGCTCTGACCGGGCGCGAGGCCCATGCCGGTCCGACGCCGATGGCAGTCCGGCGCGATGCGCTGATGGGGATGAGCCGGATCGCGCTGGAGATCGACCGGATCGCGCGGGCGAATGAGCCTGGCTGCGGCACCGTCGGCCGGGTCGATGTTTTCCCCAACTCGCCGAACACCATCCCCGGCCGCGTCGCCTTTTCGGGCGATCTGCGTCACCCGGAGGATGCGGTGCTGCGCGCCATGGATCAGGAGTTCCGTGTATCGGCGCGCAGGATCGCGGAGGAGATGGGGCTGACCCTAGAGCTCTCGGAGCGGGCCGACATCCCGTCGATGCCGTTCAATCAGCCCTTGGCCGATGCGGTCCAGAAGGCCGCCATCGCTACCGGCAAGCCCTGGCGGAGGATGTATACGGGCGCAGGACATGATGCCTGCAACGTCGCGCGGTTCCTGCCGACGGCGATGATCTTCATTCCGTGCCGGGACGGGATCAGCCACAATGAGGCCGAACACGCTCAACCGGAGCAGGTTGCCGTGGGTGCCCAGGTCCTTGCCGAAACCCTGCTCGCCGCCGCCAATGGCGAGATCGACTTTGGAGTCGCGCCATGAGCACCGAAACCCTCGGCGGCGCGCAGGACGTCTTCTACGCCCGCTCGAACACCGTGCCGCTGCCGATGATCGTGCGCGCGGAAGGTGTCCGAATGTGGGACGATCAGGGCAATGAATACATCGATGTCTCATCCGGTCCCGTGGTCAGCAATATCGGACATGGCAACGCCCGCGTCGCCGATGCCATGGCGGCTCAGGCGAAACAATTGGACTTCGCCTATTCCCGTGTTTCGCGGCATCAGCCCAATTTCGACCTGACATCTCGCATCGCCGCGCTGGCGGGGCCGGGCTATGAGCGCGTTTGCCTCGCCTCCGGCGGGTCCGAAGCGGTGGAGATCGCGCTGAAGTTCCTGCGCCAGTACGCGGTCGCGACCGGTCGCCTGGAGAAGCGCAAGATCATCACGCTGATGCCGTCCTACCATGGCGGCACGATTGCGACGCTGGCGATCACCGGTGATGAGGCACTGGATCCGTTTATCGATGGCTTTGCGATCCCGTCCGAGCGGATTCCAGCGCCGATGCAATACCGGGTCCCACAAGGGCATACGCCCGAGACCTGGCGCATGGCCTGTGCCGAGGCGCTGGAGGCAAAGATCCTGGAACTGAGTGCCGAGAATGTGCTGGCCTTCGTTGTCGAGCCTGTCGGCGGGCTGGCCACCGGCGCGATGCCGCTGGCCGAGGACTATGCCGAGCGGGTGCGCGAGATCTGCACCCGCCACGGCGTCTATCTGGTCTACGACGAAGTCATGTGCGGTGCGGGCAGGACGGGCAGGTTCCTGGCGAGCCATGCCTGGCGCAATGCCCATGCGGATGTTGTCGTGCTGGCGAAGGGACTCGCGGCCGGCTATGCGCCACTGGGCGCCGTGCTGGTGTCGGCGGACATGGTGGATCACCTCTCGACCCTGACCGGTTTCAACTTCTCCCACACCTATAATGCCAACCCCATCACCTGCGCGACCGGGCTTGCCGTGCTCGATGAATACGCGCGTTTCAATCTGATCGAAGCGGCGGCGGAGCGCGGCGCCAGCCTGCGTGCACGATTGGAAAAGCTCGCCGAAACGCGCCCCTCGATCGGTGACATCCGTGGCTCGGGCCTGTTGATGGCAATTGAACTCGTTGCCGACCGGGCAACAAAGACGCCCTACTCCGGGGGTTTTTTGCCGACCGAGCAAGTGCGCATTATCGGCCTTCGCCATGGCCTGATCATCTATTCCCGCCGCACCGCCAATGGGCGTTACGGCGATTGGTTCATCGTGGCCCCGCCGCTGACCATCACCGAGGAGGAATGCGCCGAGTTGGTCGCCCGGCTCGACGCCACGCTGGGCGAACTCGAAGCCGCTGCCGCGGAGCACCAAAGGGAGCATGTTTGCAATGTCTGAGAGACCCGCAGCTCTTGTCACTGGGGCATCCTCTGGCATCGGGGCCGCCATTGCTCGGGCGCTGGCCGCGGCGGGATGCGATGTCGCGGCTGCATATAACCGGAACCGGGGCGGGGCCGAGGCTACGGCCCGGGCCTGTCGCGATGCCGGCGCGGAAGCGATTGACCTTTGCGGCGATGTCTCATCGGATGCTGATTGCCGCCGCATGGTCGATGCTGCAACCGACCGGTGGGACCGGCTTGATGTCCTGATCAACAATGCCGGCATGACCCGCTTTGCCGATGCGCGGGATCTGGCGGCATTGAGCGCCGAAGACTTCACGAGGATCTTCGCCGTCAATGTCACGGGCTGCTACCAGATGACCCGCGCCTCGCAGCAAGCCTTGGCGAAAGCCAAGGGCGCGGTGGTGAATGTGTCCTCCCATTCCGGGTTCTCCGGCATTGGATCGTCGATTGCCTATGCGGCCTCGAAGGGCGCGCTCAACACCCTGACGCTCTCGCTCGCCCGGGCGCTCGCCCCGGATATCCGGGTGAATGCCGTCTGCCCGGGCTTTGTCGACACCGACTGGATGGCGCCGAAACTGGACCCTGCAGCGCTCGCGGACTTCAAGCGGAGGACGGCGGAGATCGCCCCGCTGAAGCGGATTGCTGCGCCCGCAGATGTCGCCGAGGCGGTGTTGTGGTTTGCGCTCGCCGGGCGATCGATTACCGGGCAGTTGCTCGTGATCGACGGTGGCACGCATCTGACCGTGGGCGCCCCCCTGTAACACTGACTGAAGAACCCCAAGGAGAGTAGCAATGGTCAACCCGAAGTATGAGCCTGCCGACGCTTCTGTCGTTCCGCGCTTTTCGGACATCGCGACCTTCCTGCGGACGCGGCGGGTCGAGATGGACCCGGAGATCGATATCGGCCTGATCGGCGTGCCCTTCGACATCGGACTGAACTATCGCAGCGGCCCGCGCGAGGCCCCCGGGGCCGTGCGTCATGCCAGCCGGCTGATCCGCACGGTGCATCCGACCAGCGCCATTCAACCCTACAAGCTCTGCAACGTCGCCGATCTGGGTGACGCGCCGGTGAACCCGCTCAACAAGGATGAGAGCATTGAAAAGATCGAGCATTTCTTCGCCGAGCTCATGGCGCGCGCCATCCGCCCCGTCGCCATTGGCGGCGATCACACCATCCCGATCCCGATCTTGCGGGCGCTGGCCCGCGAAGAACCCGTGGGCATCTTCCAGATCGACAGCCATGCCGACACTCTGGACGAGATGTGCGGCACGAAGATCAACCACGCCACCTTCATGCGCCGGGGGATCGAGGAAGGGTTGATCGACCCGAAGCGCGTCGTGCAGCTCGGCCTGCGCGGGTCACGCTTCGGTCCGGACGATATCCAGTTCGGTCAGGATGCTGGTTTCACGATCATCACCTATGACGAATATGAGGAGATGGGCCGCGCGGTGGCGATCGAGAAGATAAAGCAGACGCTGGGGACCGGCCGGACCTATGTGACGGTGGATATCGATGGGCTCGACCCATCTTTCTGTCCCGGCACCCCGGTGCCCGAGATCGGCGGCATCACGCCGCGCGACGCTCAGGTGTTGATACGCGCGCTAGAGGGGCTCGACATCGTCGGCGCCGATATCTGCGAGGTCGCGCCCTGCTATGACCCGACCGGCATCACCTCGGTCACGGCGGCGAATCTGATGTTCGAACTGGTTTGCGTCATCGCCCAGGCCATTGCGGACAGACGGTGATCGCGATGCCACAGCTCTCGTATGTTGCCGCCCGAGTGGGCAACCCGGCTTCGCGGGCCTGGGCTGTCGGAGATCTCGCCTTCGAGCGCATGGCCGCAGGCGAGGAGATCATTCATCTGGGGGTCGGCGATCCGGATCTCGACACTCCCGAACCCATTCGAAGGGCCCTTGCAAGCGCAGTCGAGCGCGGGAGGACTCACTATTCGCCGATTGCCGGCGAACCGGGCACACGGGCGGCCATCGCGGCACATGCGCGGGCGCTGTATGGTGGGAAGGTCACATCGAACCAGGTGACGGTCTGCAACGGTGCTCAGGGCGCGCTGTTCGCCACCTTCCAGTGCCTTGCTGGGCCGGGGGACGAGGTGATCGTCCTTGAGCCCTTCTACGCTACTTATCCCGCCGCCGTGACCGCGGGGGGAGCCGCAATGGTGCCGGTGGCGCTCGATGCGCAACCCGGCTACCAGCTTGAGCCGGCGCGGATCGAAGCGGCTATCACGCCCCGGACCCGCGCGATACTGATCAACTCGCCCGGGAATCCGTCGGGCACGGTTTTCTCGCAGTCCGCCACGGATGATCTCGCCCGGCTCTGCGCCGCGCGCGGCATCTGGCTTGTTTCGGATGAGGTCTACTGGTCGCTCACCTACGATGCGCCACACAGCTCTCCGTTCCGGGTAACGGAGGCGCGGGAAACCACGATTGTCGTCAACAGCCTATCGAAATCCCATGCGATGACCGGGTGGCGGATTGGCTGGGCCATCGGCCCGGAAGCCTTCATCGCGGCGATGGTGAATCTGGGCCAGGCGTTGCATTTCGGCATTAACCAATTCGTGCAGGAAGCCGCCATCGCGGCACTCGCTGATGATGCCACCCCGTCGCGTATCCGTCAGATTTTCCGGGCCCGGCGCGATGCGCTGATCGCGGGGCTCTCGGAGAGCAAGACGCTGCGGTTTTCGACGCCTGAGGGCGGCATGTTCGTTCTTGCGGACGTCTCGAAGACCGGGCTTGACGGCAAGGCATTCGCCGAGCGGCTGCTCGATGCGGAACGCGTCGCCCTGGTGCCCGGCTTCGGGTTCGGCGAGTCCGTCAAGAATACGGTCCGCATCGGATTCCTGTGCGACGAGCCAAGGCTGACCGAAGCCGCCCGCCGCATCACCCGTTTCGCAGACAGACTGGAGGCCTGACATGACCACGCGCAGTTGCGGGGAGCAAATCCCCTTCCTTCTCCGGGACTATGGTGTCGACATCGTTTTCGGCATGCCGGGGGTCCATTCGCTCGAGTTCTACCGCTCACTGGAGGAAGCCGGGATCAGGCACATCGCGGTCCGTCACGAGCAGGGCGCGGGCTTCATGGCCGATGGCTATGCGCGGGCCTGTGGCAAGCCCGGGGTCGCCATGCTGATCTCCGGCCCCGGCGTCACCAATGCCAGTACGCCGATCGGCCACGCCTGGGCTGATAGTGTGCCGATCCTGGTGCTGACAGCCGCGATCGCGCGCGAGAATATCGGGCTGAACCGTGGCGCCCTGCATGAGATCACGGACCAGCGCGCAGTGACGGCGCCACTCGTGTCGCTCAGCGCACTTGCGCACACCGCGGAACAGGTTCCCGCCTATCTCGCCAGCGCCTTCGCGCGGTTCAGCTCCGCGCGCCCGCGGCCTGTCCATCTCTCGGTGCCGATCGACGTGCTGTCCGAGCCTCTGCCCGAGGCGAATGCCTTGAGGTCGACCCCGGCCCGGCCCGGCCCCGACCCGAAAGTCATCGAAGATGCTGCGCGCCTGCTCGGCGCCGCCAGCAATCCGGTGATTATCGCCGGTGGCGGTGCGGCAAAGGCCGGCCCATACCTCAAGGACCTGATTGAAAGGACCGGCGCCCTGTTCGTCACCTCGATCGCCGGCAAGGGCTGCGTGCCCGAGAGCCATCCGCTGTCGCTTGGCTCGACCCTGCAACGCCTGCCGACCCGGCGTGCCATTGCCGAGGCCGACTGCGTTCTCGCCATCGGGACCGAGATCGCCGAGCCCGACCTCTATGTGACCGCCGACATGGAGAACGCCGATCACATCGACCCCGAGATGCTCAAGCCACGGTTGGTCGTGAAGGGGCGATTCATCCGCATCGACATCGACCCGGATGTGGCCGTGCGTGACTATGATCCGGACCTCGCCATCGTCGGAGATGCAGCACTGGCCGCTCGGGCGCTGGCCGGCGCCCTGTCTGACCACACGGCCGACCTCGACGCGGCCGCTGGACGCGCTGCGGCTATCCGTGACGCCAATGACGCGAGCATGTCGGACTTCGAGCGGATGCACGACACGGTGCTGCATGCCCTTCGTGCAGCGTTGCCGGAGGACGCGCTGATCTTCGCCGACATGACCCAGATCGCCTATACAGGCTGCATTACCTTCCCGGTGGAGCAACCGGGTTGCTGGCATTTCTCGGTGGGGTTCGGCACGCTCGGCGTTGCCCTGCCGAACGCGATCGGCGGGCAGCTCGCCTGCCCGGGCCGAGCTACGTGCGTCCTGGTCGGCGACTGCGGCCTCCAGTTCACGCTTCAGGAGCTCGCGACAGCGATGGAGCTAGAGCTGCCCATCCCGATCGTGCTTTGGGACAATGACGCCTTGGGCGAGATCGCGGACTTCATGCGTGCCCGCCAGATCCCGCAGATCGGCGTCTATCCGAAGAACCCGGATTTCCGCACGCTCGCTTCGGCTTATGACACTGGCTATACCGCGCCGGAGACCCTCGCAGAGGTCACCAATGCTGTCCGTGAAGCGCTCTCCGCAAAGGGCCCAACGCTGATCCATGTCCGGCAGAGCCGGTTTGCCACCGATGCCTGAGACGGCACTTCCCGATGGGTTTCTCCAGGCCCTCCGAGACCGCTTCGGCGCGTCGATGTCAACTGGAGCCAGCGTGCGCGACCTGCATGGCCGCGACGAAAGCCGGTACCCTGTCACGCCGCCGGATGCGGTTCTGTTTCCCGAGAACACCGAAGAAGCGGCATCAATGGTCGCGCTTTGCTCGGAGCATGGTGCTCCGATCATCCCTTTCGGCACCGGATCGGGTCAGGAGGGGGGCATCGCCGCCGTCCGTGGTGGTGTCTCCATAGACACGTCGCGTTTGAACCGCATTGTCGAGATCAACGCGGAAGATATGGATTGTGAAGTCGAAGCAGGTGTCACACGCTTGCAGCTGGCCGATGCCCTGCGCGGGACCGGGCTGATCTTCCCGGTCGATCCCGGCGCCGACGCTTCGATCGGCGGAATGGCGGCGACGCGGGCAGCTGGCACCACTACCCCACGCTATGGCGGGATGCGCGAGAATGTCATCGGGTTGGAGGTCGTGCTGGCCAACGGCGAGGTCGTGCGCACAGGTGGCCGCGCTCGAAAATCGTCATCAGGCTACGACCTCACACGGCTCTTCGTCGGTTCCGAGGGCACACTCGGGCTGATCACAAAGATCCGACTGCGGCTTCATCCGGCGCCTGAAGCGACGCTGGCCATGAGCGCGGCCTTCGAGACCTTCCAAGATGCGGTTTCCGCCGTCGTGGATATCGTGCGCTCCGGACTGCCGGTTGCGCGCGCCGAGATGATGGACGCCCTGCAGGTGCGCTCGGTGAACATTTACCTCGGTCTCGACAAGCCCGAGCTACCGAGCCTCTTTTTCGAATTTCATGGCACCCCGGACAGCCTGAAAAGCACTGCTGAGACGGCCGAAGAGATATTGCGCGAGTACGCTGCGACCTCGATCGTCCAGGCGACCCATACCGAGGAGCAGAGCGCAATTTGGAAGGCCCGCCACGCCGCCGGCCATGGGGATAAGCTGCTCCGGCCCGGCGCGCGCACGATTGTCACGGATGTCCTCGACGCAGCCGAGTCAAAAATCGTCGAGCTTGGCCTCATCGCCCCGATGTGCGGCCACATGGCCGATGGCAACTTCCATTACGCGATCCTGGTGGACGTGGCGCAGGAAGACGAGATTCGGCGCGCCACGGCCTTTAAGACCTGGCTCGCCGAACGAGCCCTCGAACTCGGCGGCACTGTGACCGGCGAACATGGGATCGGGCTCGGCAAGTTGGACCTGATGTTGCGCGAGCACGGCGCGGCGCTGGACGTCATGCGGGCCATCAAGCGTGCGCTTGACCCGCGGGACCTCTTCAATCCGGGCAAAGTGCTGCCATGATGATCGAGTTCTGTCCGATTCAGCGCAGGCTGCCTATACAACCAGCCACTAGGCTGAGAAACCCCTGCGATCCCGGCGAACCGACATGAGCAAATCCAATCCTCTCGACCGTGCATTCCATCTGCTCGACATCATGGCCTGCGCCGGGCGGGAGATGTCGCTCATCGAAATTGTCAAAGCAAGCGGACTGCCGCAGTCCTCGGCCTTTCGTCTTGCCTCGAACTTGGTCGAGAGCGGGATGCTCAGTTTCGATACCAAGAGCAAGACCTATGGTCTGGGACCGCGCGCGCGTCGCCTGGGGCTGTTCCTTAAGGGGACCAAGGCTCTTGAGGAGATCGTCCTGCCCAGCCTGACGCGGCTGGCCAATACGTGCTCGGAGACGGCGTTCTTCACGGTTAGGGGCGAGGACAGCATCCGTCTGGTCAGCTTCGTCGTGCCAAAGGTCAGCGCTCGCGCTTTCATTCATCCGGGGTTCGACTTCCCCATTCATGCGACGGCTGCCGGCAAGGTCATCCATGCGTTCTCAGGGTCGCGCGGCGTCTCACTGACCGATCAGACCGATCTTAGCAAGTATCAGGAAGCGACGGTCACAGACTCGAAAATCCTGGAATCCATGTTCGAGGAGATCAGGTCGAGAGGTTATTCCGTCAACGATGGCGAACTCGATATCGGCATATTCTCCATGGCCGCTCCAATTTTTTCGGCTGGCGATATTTTGGGAGCCCTCGGCGTCGTGGGTCCACGCGAGCGAATGGTGGAAAATTCCTGCGCCGAGGAAGTATCGAATGAATTAGTTATTCGCGCAGCTGAGCTTTCCGCTTTGTTATGAACCGCTGCCCATAACCAGCATCCTCGGTAGCTTCGGCTCCAGTACATCTCTAACGACGGGGCGAACTGAGAAGTGACCCTGGCGACGTGGAGGGCAGTTGAAGAGCAACCGATTGTCTGCTTTCCAAGGCTAAGCACGTATTCTTAGCCCTCTCACGAGAGTCGCAATTGGGGCTGAAGCGTACATAGCCAATCTGGCTGGTGCCAACCTTTCCGCCCCCAGATCTTTGCAAGATCGGTTGGGTCTGAATGTCGTTATCCCACCCAAATGCGGAAGCTGGCATTTCAGGCGTCACCGGCGGTGGCCCGGAACGTGGGCTATGTCGTTTCATGGCACATAGTTGCCGTTCGCTGGCGTCC
>Ga0209997_10000714_pt1 | contig 11440 bp, 12 predicted proteins | sample CR04metaG_FD_182079 | JGI IMG/M metagenome (GOLD analysis project Ga0209997, IMG submission 182079) | Deep subsurface microbial communities from Mariana Trench to uncover new lineages of life (NeLLi) - CR04 metaG (SPAdes) (version 2) | ecosystem: Environmental > Aquatic > Marine > Ocean trench...
CACACGCGTGATGGTGTCGGCACGACTTGTAATGACACCGAGGCTCCTGAGCCGGGAATGCATGAGCCTTTCGGGACCCGGAAAAATCAAGCGCGGCGCAGCATCGCCGTCGAAATTCGGTACGGCAACATCGATCGGCTCACCGTAGCGATTCGCGATACGACCGGCCAACGTCGTCGCAGCCGCTACCGAAATTTGCTGCCCGAGAATGGCGCGCACCGTGAGTTCAAAACCGTCCCATGCACCGGGCACACGAATACCGGGGCTAGCTCGCAGCAACCGCCTCAGTATTGGCTCTGCAGACAACACTCGCGATACATCCGCTGGCGACGCGTCAAGATCGAGCATGCCCCTGGCGCGCTGCACCAACGGCAACAACATGCGCGTCCCTGCGCCATGCAGCGTCAGCAACACACCAGTACCGTCATCTTGCATATCGATGACACTGTTCACCCCGTCCACCGTGACGCTGCGCAGGTAACGACCGTCACGAACGGCTTCGACACCCGGAATCGCACGCGCCGCGAAAAACGCCAGCAGCCTTGCCCAGTCGAACGGCTTTCGATACGGCAAATGCACCGTCAGTCCCGCGGCAACTAATGCTGCGCCCCGCCGGCGCCGCAGTTGCCGTGGCGAGCGATCATAGGTGTTGCGGAAAGCGTCATTGAAGCGGCGCGTGCTGCCGAAGCCGGCAGCAATGGCAATGTCTTTCATCGGCAGTGCCGTCTGATCGATGAGGCGCTTCGCAAAATGCAATCTCTGTGTATGGGCAACAGCCTGCGGGCTCGCGCCAAGATGTTTGCTAAACAACCGTCGCAGGTGACGACTGGTGACGCCCAGCCGCTCGGCAAGGCATTCAATATTGCCACTGTCCAGTGCTCCATCGGCAATAAGCCGCAGGCCACGTTGCACAGTCGTCGAGGTACCCGACCACGCGGGTGTGCCGGGCGCACACTCAGGTCGACAACGCAGGCACGGCCGGTAACCTGCTTCTGCGGCTGCGGCCGCCGTCGGGTAGAACGTAATATTTTCGCTCTTGGGCGCGTTCGCCGGGCAGATTGGTCGGCAATAGATGCCCGTCGTTTTGACGCCGATAAAAAAGCGGCCATCGAAACGCATGTCCCGGGACAATCTTGCCTGTTCGTAAATTTCGTTCTGGCGCACTCAGACATTCCTGATCTGCAACAAAGTATACGCGCCATACCGCTCGAAACTAGCCAGAATCGGACCTCTATGCAGCGCTGCGAGCACTCCCGACTACGCGTCGTTCGAGCCACTCCTGCAAGTCATCGGAGCCGCCAATATTCTGCCCGTCGATAAACACTTGCGGATAAGTATAGGATCGCGAAACGGCGCGCAATGTCTGCTCCGTATAGTCGCGATTTAGCACGAGCTCCTCGAACTCGATCCCCGCATCGCGTAGTAGCGCTTTGGCACGGACACTGTAGCCGCAACCGTCGCGCGTAAATACTGCCACGCTGTACGGTGGCACCGCTTGTGGGTCAAGGAATTTGAGCATCGTGTCGGCGTCAGATACCTCAAAGGGATCACCGGGCCCCTTCGGCTCGACGAACATTTTCTCAATCACGCCGTTTCTCACCAACATGGAATAGCGCCAGGAGCGCTTTCCGAATCCCAGCTCCTCCTTGCCGACGAGCAACCCCATCTTGTCTGAAAATTCACCGTTGCCGTCGGGCAGGAACGTTATCCTGTCGGCATTCAGGCTGCGCTTCCATTCATTCATGACAAATGCGTCATTCACGGAGACACAAACAATGTCATCGATTCCTCTGGCCTGCAGTGCCGGCGCAAGCTGATTGTAGCGCGGCACGTGGGACGATGAGCAAGTCGGTGTAAACGCGCCCGGCAGCGAAAATACGATGACTGACTTGCCAGCGAAAATATCGTCCGTTGTCAGGTCGACCCATTCATGCTCACGACGCGTGCGGAACGTGACGGAGGGAATTCGTTGTCCTTCAAGATTGTTCAACATAGTTTGAATCTCCAGTGGTTCGATAATTCTCAAGCCAGCATGCTGCGCAGCATCCAGGCGTTCTTTTCATGCGTTTGCATGCGTTGCGTTAACAGATCTGCAGTTGGCTCGTCATTGGCGGAATTGGCGACCGGGAAGACACTGCGGGCTGTTCGCACGACGCTTTCCTGGCCAATGGCTAGCTGCCGAATCATTTCTTCGGCAGTCTCTCCGCCCTGCGCCTCTTCAACCGAAGTCAGCGCCGCGAATTCCGAGTATGAGCCCGGCGCCTTGATGCCAAGCGCGCGAATGCGCTCCGCGATCTCATCAACCGCGGCAGCCAACTCGGTGTACTGCACTTCGAACATTTCGTGCAGTGTATTGAATAGCTGCCCTTCGACATTCCAGTGATAGTTGTGTGTCTTCAGGTAGAGCGAGTAGCTGTCGGCCAACAGGCTCGCAAGCCCTGTTGCGATTTTATGGCGATCCTCGCTATTGATACCGAGATTGAGTTCCATGACAGGTTCCTGTGAAGCTTCGACAACCCCAGTCTAGAATTATCCGTATCATAAATAAACTAGATTATTTCACATATTATATGCTATTTTATCGATCAATGAGATTACCAACGATAAAGCAGCTCGGGTACTTTCTTGCGCTTTGCGAGGAAGGTCATTTCGGTCGCGCCGCCAAGCTAAGCTTCGTGTCACAGTCGGCATTCAGCAATGCGATTCAGGAACTCGAAACTCGTCTCGACGCACAGCTGGTTGATCGCACAAATCGCAGAGTGACGATCACCGCCACCGGGCAGGAAGTTGCCACTCAGGCCCGGTTGGTACTGCAAGATGTCGAGAGCCTGATCGACATTGCGCAAGATAGTAGGGAACCGTTGTCCGGTGAGCTGCGCCTCGGAGTCATACCAACGATCGCCCCGTTCGTGTTTCCGGGAGTGTTGCCCAAGCTGCGGCGGCGCTATCCGAATTTGCAATTGCTCCTGATCGAGGACCAAACGGACCGCATATACGAGCGTCTGATGGATGGGCAGCTGGACCTGCTGTTACTTGCCATGCCCTGGCCTCTGCAGGGTGTCGAAAACCACGCCTTGTTTCGGGACCCGTTTTTCCTGGCCTGCCGCGAAGGAACGAAGCGCGTAGATCCGGAGAATTACCGCTTTAACCGACTCGACTCCGACAGCGTGTTGCTGCTCGAGGACGGCCACTGTCTCAGAGATCACGCACTCGATGCCTGCAAAATTCGTAACACGCAGAAGGTACGGCGATTCGGGGCCAGCAGTTTGCTGACGCTTATTGAGATGGTCGACGCCGACCTCGGAATTACGTTTCTTCCGGAGATGGCGAGAGGGTCGACGCTGCTGCGCAACACACGGGTGCGCCTCTACCCGTTGCACGACGGGAGCTATAGAACCATCGGGCTGGCCTGGCGCAAAGGCAGCAGGCGAGGTGACGAGTTCAGGCTGCTCGGAGACTTTCTCAGCGATAATCGCTAGGTCATTCTGGCGCGCTGCGCCAGGACCATCCAGACACCACTGAGCGTCGCGGCCGAGGCAAACAACAGTCGTGCGGTGACATCTTCGGACATGAACACCAGGCCACCGAGGGCCGCAATGGCCGGTACCGACAGTTGCACAGTCGCTGCATGCGTCGCGCTCAGGGCTTTCAGTGCCTGGTACCAGATCGCGTATCCGATGCCCGACGTAATGCCGCCGGAGATGGCAGCCAGGGCTAACCCAGGGATTGTTGTTGCAAAGTTAGAAAGGAATAAAACGCTGACGATGAGGACCAACGGCACACAGCAGATAAAATTGTTGGCAGTTGCCTCAAGTGGAGTGGTGACACCGCGACCAAGCAGCGAGTAGACGCCCCATGCAATGCCGGCAACCGCCATGAGCAGTGCACCGACAAGATCAGGCGCCGTTATGCCGGGAGAAACAAGATAGACGAGTCCGGCGAACGCTGTACTCAGACCGACCCATGATACGACGCTGAATCTCTCGCCGGAACGCAGCGCAACCGCGAACATCGTAAGTTGCACGGCGCCAAACAGGATCAACGCCCCGGTGCCGGCGCTCAGCGTGATATAGGCGAAGGAGAAAAACGCCATGTAGATAAATAGCGTGGCAACCGCACGCCAGTCGGTTGGGGCACGTGGTTTGATTCTCCAGCGCGGCGCCATCAACAACGCGAGAACAACTGCACCGGCGACGACTCGAACGCTCGCGAAAGACGCCGCATCGATAAGCCCTGCTCCGAGCGCCAGGCGGCAGAGAACCGAATTGGCGGCGAACGCTGTCATCGCCAGTGCCGTCAGGCCGATGATTTTGGCGTTCAAAGGCGAACCTTGGGGCAAGAGTAGTGCGATAATTGCATGACTTTTCTTCACCATTGACTGTTTCACAGTCCCACATACCCTGCGAGAAAACGCCACGGGAGTCAAAAAAGTAAATGAAAATTGGTAAGGCCATTGGCAGTATCGCGAATGTTGCACTCGTGGGTGGGTTGATCTACGGGATTGTCAATTGGCAGGAGATTATTCCCCAGGAAGACGATGTTAAAGACTTTGCGGAGAAAGCCTGCGTTGACGAAATAGAACGCCGCTACGATGTCTCGACGGTGAGGGTTTACTCGTTCAACGAAACCAATAACGGCTATGTTGTTCGTGTAACGGTTACATTAACCAAGGGAAACACCGCGAGGGTCTACTGCCTGACCAATTCGCATGGCGGAGTCAAAGAAATTACGATCGAAGAGCGATAGGTCAGGGCATCCACCGCACACCAATAACGAGGTGGTATGCGTCATAGCCGGCGTTTTTTGAGATCACATTCGCATTGGACATATGCAGGTAACGCAGCGCCGTGTTGATCTCGAGTCTCGAAGTGATAGCAATCAGAAACCCCACACCCACATTGATCGTAAACGTCCAGCGGCTGCCGTGAGCAGGGAATGGCGTAACCGCCGCGTACTGAATGCCACCTCCCAATTCGTAGTAGGGCGCGAACGACACGCCCCAATCGTGGCGCCACTGCATCGAGAAGTCGGTGCCGAATGCCACGCCGTCGCCGCCGGGCGCAGCGCCAATAGGCCGCACGTCCAGGTAGGAAATAACCCAATCCTGATGCAGTGACAGGCGTCCCTTCTGTGCCACGCAAAGGCCGTACATGGCACGCCATGGATGGCCCTCACGGCCATCGCTCATGCCCTGCAAGGGTAACGACACGGCCAATTGTCGATATCGCCCGGGGATGCAGGGGTGTTCCCTGACGAAGGGAATGAAACCCATATAACCAGTACTGTCGCCGGTTGCCTGAGGTTCAGCGGTGTAGCCGGGACTAGCGTTGAATAAACTCAATACCAGCCAGGCAATGCCAGCGAAACGAAACCTCAAATTCTGTGACAGGTGAGTCACGGTCTCATTGTGGAAGTCAAAAGCCGCCCAATGACTCGACCATTGTTCCAAGATGCTTTTCATATTTCCGCCATGCGTCCGAACTGCCTCGATACATTTTCTGTCGAACCTGCATCACGGAGGCAGTCTGAATCGCTCGCCTGGTGTTGTGAAATTCCAGGCATTGATCTTCCCAGTCCAGGCCAACGTGCACAGCTCCCAGTAGATTCGCAACAATCGGCTCATTGGGAAACTGCCTCGCGAGTGCCTCGGCTTGTAGCAAAGTTTCCTGGAGCTTTCCCTGTTTGTACAGTGCCGTCAGTCCGGCAATCTGTTGGCGGAAAAGTCCAGCATTCATCGCTTGGAATCCTATGGTATGGCCGCCTTCGGCCGTTGGCGGATGCCGATGGTTACTGATTAATCGGTTCTTACGGGCCCGGAGCGCCGGGGTCTGCTGCAATCGATGCCAGGTGGTCTTCTACAACTTGCCATAAGGGAGTGTCTACCCAGGTGTCATCGAGATAGAATTTTTCGGGCTCTTCTTCTTTGGGATCTATGATCAGATTGTAGATTGATGCATAAGCCATGTTATTGATCGCATAACTATCTGGATCAATCTCTTTGATAAGCATTTTCCAATTGCGCCATTTCACACCAAAGAGTTCGTTGCCGATGTAAATGACCATGGATTCTCGAGCGGATTTCTCAGACTTTCCCATCAGGAAATCCGATTGGTCAACTCCATCCAATATTCGATCCTGCGGGATTTCGCCACCGACGAAATTCGCAAAAGTGGGAAACAGATCGACCAGGTGGACAATGTCGTTTGAGACTTGCCCGGCAGGGATTATCCCGGGATAGCGAATCAGAAAAGGAACGCGTAAAGAGCCTTCATAGGGAGAAAACATGGTTCCTCGCCAGGGCCCGGTGAATCCAAACGATCTTTTTATGCCTTCGCGACCATTGTCCGACGTAAAGATAAAGATGGTGTTGTCCTTGAGCCCCAGCTCATCGATCGTATCGAGGAGTTCACCCACATAGGAATCCGTTTGTGCCAAAACGTCGGCAAAACTGCCGTTTCCGGTCGACCCTTTGAAGTCGGGATGGGCATCGACCGGTTCATGGGTCTGCGTATACGGGAGATAGGCGAAAAAGGGTTGATCGGTTTTGGCCTTGCGTTTGATGAAATCGATGGCGTGGTCGGTAATTTCCCGGTCAATCGTTTTGCGTTTTTCGCGGCCGTAAACTTCCAGTCTCTTTGGTGTTTCACCACGCTTTGACGACACCACGTAGGTGAACTCCAGATCCGGGTGGGCGTCCTCCTGCCAGCTATCGCTATCCGGCCAGAAGGCTCGATCCGATGAATTTGGAATTCCATACCACTCATCGAAACCCTGGTCTGTGGGGAAGCGCCCTTCGGTGTCTCCCAAGTGCCATTTTCCGAACATGCCCGTTGCGTAACCGGCGTCCGACAGCATCTCCGCCAGTGTAATTTCCCACTGTGTGATGCCCCACCATATACCCCTGGGAGGACCATCAGGCCGCTGCCGGGCACGAATCCCGTAACGACCAGTCATCAGCGAGGTACGCGACGGCGTACACTCCGCTTCGACATTGAAGTTGGTTAGCTGGAATCCTTCTGCGGCAATGCTGTCAATTCTGGGCGTTGGTGCACCGCGTATGACACCGCCACCATAAACGCCAATTTCACCGTAGCCAAAATTATCCATTAAGACCAAGACGATATTGGGCTTGTTGTCGCCCCCAGGTGCAGCCACAGCCAGTGGAACCGACGCAATAAGGACCAACAGGAATGCAGGGATTCTCGCGTATCGACCGTATTTGGACATCGTTGCCTCCTTTGAGGCGGATTTCAGAAATGAGTATCGCCCAAGCTTACTAGACGTCTGTGTCTGCGAACATTATCTCAGGGATAATTTGTGCTCAAAGGATATGGCTGGTTTGGCGGATTGTGTCTACAGGACGAAAAAGCGCCTCACGGTGGAGACGCAAGTCTTTGATTTTATGGTGCCGGCACCAAGAGTCGAACTCGGGACCTACTGATTACAAATCGTCACTAGGCACTTACCGTTTACTATTAGTCACACTCGGTGACTAGCATTTGGTCTCATCTGATCCTTTTCCTCAATCACATGGACACGGGCATTCAGTCAGTGAAATATCAACTCGGAATAGGTTTTCAGGATAGTTGTCGCATCATTCGACCGGGTTGTTGTTGTCAGAAGCGAGGCGACTGCGCGTATTGAGATGAAATTCAACGCTGCGTCGCGAACATGCTATCCGCCGTTGCTTCAGCAATAGAACTCGCTCTAAGATTATGAACCTGACGTCTTTTGTCGAAATCCACTTAGAAAATAGGACGCGGCACTAATGAAAATTAGAAACAGGACAAAAACGATCGAGACACCGCCACTACCTGACGCGCTTTTCGGCGTGTTATCAACAACCGCTGAAGTTGCAGCCGATTCGGCGCTGGTAATACGGCCGTTGCCGTCGTTCGCTGTCACCACTATCGTCACTGTTTTCTGTGCTTGATTTGCAGTGAGTGTTAACCGACTGGAAGTAGCACCCGGAATGTTGACACCGGCTGCCCGCCATTGATAGCTGTAGGTTAGCGAGTCACCATCCGCATCACTCCAGGTACCATCCGTCGTTGTCAGCGTGTTGCCAACCTGGGCTATGCCGCTGATTACCGGCAAGTCGATTGACAAGGGTGCCGAGTTGCTGGCGTTTGCGCGCGGCACGAGTCGCCGGATGAAACCATCGGTCTTTGTCGTGATGTAGAGGTTGCCCGACAGGTCCATGCCGAAACGAAGGTCAGCCCGACCAGAGGCGAGAATTTCCAGGAGAGTCATTGCCTGCCCGGCGTAGACCAGGTTCAGCTCGTAGATCTGTGCCGTCGTGCTGGGATCGCCGTCGTCAGCGGCGAGCATCTCCGCGATATCCACGTAGAATATGCGCCCGTTTGCAATATCGCCGAAAACGAATTTACCCTGCAGATCACTTGCTACAGGCCCACGATAGACGAAGCCGCCAGCTATAGCTGCCCCCTCGTCGTGGTCGTACTGCACCGGAGGATAAGCGAATCCGAACATCGCGTCGCCCGCCGGAAGCGCGGTTACTGTCTCTGGATCCGCAGTCACGTCAAGTGCGAATGTTCCTTCCCGTTCGGGCCAGCCGTAGTTCGCACCGGCGACAAGTATATTTGCTTCTTCAATGTTGCCCTGCCCGATGTCACTCACAATCGGCGTTCCGGAGCCTCCGATATCCCACGAAATGCGGTGGGCATTGCGAAAACCATAGGCATAGATCTCACCAAGCGTATTGGGATCGCCGTCGGACGCGAACGGATTCGAGGGTGGAATACCGTAGTTATAGGTTGTGCCATCCCGCACAAATGGACCCCCGAGCGGGTCAATACGCATCAGCGTTCCGTAGGGCGTGTCCAATCGCTGCAGTTGCTCCGGGTGTCGCGTTGCCGAGCCGTTCCCGTAGTCGCCCCCTGCAATGTAAAGCAGCCCGTAGTCGTCATCGTTGAGCTCTGCATTGGGATTGAACGCGATCTCGCCCAAATTGTGAAACGGGCGAGTTGAACCGATCCGCATCAGCTCACGCGATGTACCGCTGAAACTGTTCGCGGCCGGGTCAATGACGCTCCACTCTGTGAGTACGGTGTGCTGGAAGAGCGACGCCGCAATCGCCGGACCAAGATTTGGCGATATCGCGCCTTCGTCCTCGGTGTGTACCGTGTAAAAAAGTCCGTTGACACCAAAATTGGGATGGAACGCAATGCTCACGAACCCAGTGGCCAAACCCGGAGTGGTTGTAAGGGGGCGCTCAGCCGCCATATCCATAAACGTGAGCAGCACATCGCCATCGAGCACGTAAAGCCGACCCCTGAGGTCATTAATAAACAAACGTTCGCTGCCGTCGGGTACTTCGACTAGCATGTTAATTCGGGCCAAGGGTGCCGAACCGGAGCTCGTGGGAACCTGGATGAGGTCCTCTACATCGACGGTGAGTCCCTCGTTAAGAATTTCGCCGGCCAGAGGGCCACCAAACACGGAGAAAGGCAGCAACACTAGAACTGCAATCACGCTCACCGCATTAAGATACGTTTTGTTTGAGTCTGCCTTCTGCATTTAGGTAGGTCCGCTTAGAAAGCTTGCGATATAGAATGGAAGGACAAGCCAAGAACTTAAGTGCGATATTGACGGTTAGCAGCAAACGTGACTACTTCACAGATTGGGCATTACCCTAACATAAAGCGCCGAATGACTATGTGGTTGAGGCGCGCAGGATCGGTCAACTCGCCACGAATTTACAACAAGTCCGAACATTGACTGGTCAGGTCATTGGCGGTCTGCTGGTTTCTACATAGTGTCTACATACGAAAAAGCGCCTCACGGTGGAGACGCTAAGTCTTTGATTTTATGGTGCCGGCACCAAGAGTCGAACTCGGGACCTACTGATTACAAACGACGGGTATTGAACGTCCGCTTTTCCCAATAGCGGTCATTCAGCGATAACCTGGCGACCGGCTGCCTTCGGCCAGAAGCAGCCGTTGCGGTCACCTGTCTATTGCTCGCCCGACCGAAAACGGCTGACAATGAGGCTTGCACAAGTCTTGGTAGATTTGGATCCGGTATCTACGGTAATGTCATACTCAATTCCATCATGCGTCCGATAGTACTGTTCTGCAGCCGAACCAAAAGCCCGCTCGCCTCTCTCTTTTTCTCTTTCAGTCAATTTTTCTAACGGACAGACCAAGCCAACGTAACAACTCTCATGATCGACCAGCAGATCCTTCCATACCCGCATTTCGTCGTCTCCATTAACTACGTTATCAACAATCAAATTATGCCCATCATCCAACAGTGTCTTGACAACTATTCGAAATGACTCTTCGATTTTCTCGCCATACCTACCGCTTACGACTAACTTGCCTGTCTCCCCGTTGGGAAGTTCTACATCTTCCCAGTAGAAGCCATCAGCTCTCGACGTTCCTTCAAAACAATTCGATTTTGCGGGCATCATTGATATGAACGCGTCCACGCCGAAATACAGGTAGTAACCTGATAATTGATCTTGAAGTTCTCTGGCAAGACTTGTCTTTCCTGAGCTACTTGGCCCATTCAGAAAGATGATATTCATGATAATTCCAAGTTACGGATAGACTTTTTGGCGCCAGACGCCGGTCGTCGCGACATTAGGGGGAATATTATCGAGCGTCCGCTTTGGGTGGTGGTCTCAACCGATCGACGCAACACATTCACTAAATTTCTTTGCGGGCTAGTAACCACTGGTCGATCGAATATCGATCATTCCCTACCGGTGACAGCAACAGAAAAACAATCAGTGCCAGACGAGTAAAAGTGTGACCGTCGATATCAAAAAGAGGTTGCTGCAAGGCATGACCGTATGTCGTTAAAATCAATAGTATGCCTACTGCGATTAGTGCTTCTCTTGTTCTGAAGCCGATACAGATAAGCAGTCCGGCTACAAGCTCGACAAAAGGAATACTGTAGCCCAAGATTTGTAGAAGCCAGATCGGAATCCAGGAATCGGAAAATCCCTCCACAAAAAACTGTTGTGCATGACTTGCCGGCGATAGCACAAATACCTTCCAGTAGCCGGCCATCAAGAATAGGAGCCCCAATATCCAGCGCACGATGAAATTGACAATCGGCCAGTTATCCCTCATTCGATTTTTCCTTTCCAGCAAACTCGCCATTCACAGTACTAAGGTCTATGTCTGCTATGGGTCACAAGCAGCCGCTGAAACTATATCAGCGAACGGCTGCTACTGGGTGCAAAGCGGCCCTTCAAAACACCTATTTTGGCGCATCCGTAGCCAAAGCCGGCGTTCAGATAATTTGGCTGGTACAGGAATTCGTCCTTTCTCGACGATTCTTTGATTTGTCTACATAGTGTCTACAAACGAAAAAGCGCCTCACGGTGGAGGCGCTAAGTCGTTGATTTTATGGTGCCGGCACGAGGAATCGAACCACGGACCTACTGATTACAAATCATTCTCGCAAA
>Ga0209997_10000715_pt1 | contig 11439 bp, 10 predicted proteins | sample CR04metaG_FD_182079 | JGI IMG/M metagenome (GOLD analysis project Ga0209997, IMG submission 182079) | Deep subsurface microbial communities from Mariana Trench to uncover new lineages of life (NeLLi) - CR04 metaG (SPAdes) (version 2) | ecosystem: Environmental > Aquatic > Marine > Ocean trench...
TCGCGGAAAAAGCGAGGACCAGGAATCTTACCCTTCGCCACGCCCTCGTTCTGGGCGTGCAGCCACGGCCCGCCACCTTGCACAAATGCCGAGGTAACCCCGTTGGCAATCAGCAACTCCGGGAACCAATCTTTATAGTGCAGGTGCTTGTCCCAAAGCCCCGGGACAATAAACTTGTTCGTCGCATCGATAACCCTGGCCCCGTCCGGAACCTCGCCGTCTGTGCGAATGGATTCGATTCGATCGCCCCGAATAACGATAATCGTGTTTTCCTGCGGCGACGAGCCCGTGCCGTCGATGAGAGTCCCGTTGAGAATGGCGGTGACATCCTGCGCCCATACGCCGGAGCAGTGTAAGACCAGAATTAACCACAACAAGTAGGCACAGCGGAGATTCATGCTTGGCTCCTTTACTAGTAGCGAAAATTCACGAGCAGGTGCGCTTTGTTGGAGGTTCCGTCGCCCCATTCGGGTCGTTGCAACGGATCCGGGTTTCTTACGGTCACGGGATAAGTCCCCACTTGTACGATCAGGCCTGCGTCGATAACGGCCTCCAGTTCAGTATCGCTGACCAGTCGGGCCGGGACCGACCGTTCGCCAAAGTACACGAGCGATTTCTTGGTGAAGTTCACGCCCTTAATCGTCAGGGCAACCGTCGCATCTCCTTCCGTAACCATGGTTGGAGAGATGGATTGTATTCCCGGCGGCGGCTGACCGAACTCGGTCCCTTGCATGCTCTGGGTTTTCAAAGCTCGTACCCAGGCCGACCCTTCTACCGCACCGCGCGGCAGGGGATTCTTAAACCAGGCATGGAAGGTTCGATCCACCACTTTGCCATCCTTGATGACCCACTCAATCTTTTGCAGGTTACTGATTTCTTGCAATGGATCCTCATTCACGATGAGCACGTCTGCCAGCTTGCCAGCCTCAATGGTGCCCAGGTGATCCAGGACGCGGAACCCCTCAGCGGGGTTTCGGGTGGCCGCCAGAATGACCTGCATCGGCGTCAACCCGACTTCTTCTACCAAAATTTCCATCTCATGATGTACGCCGAGACCGGGTACTGCCCAGCCCGCCGTGTCGGTGCCCGTCAGCACTTTGCCGCCTGCCTGAACGTACTCGCGGACAAAGCGCAGCATGTTCTGATACGCCTTGTTTCTGAGCTTGTAGTCGGCCGGCTCCATATCGTCAAAATGATGGTAGGTCGCGAGTATCCTGAGCCGGCGTCGCTCAGGTACGTAAGACAAATCATGGCTGTTGAGCAGCCGTGAATCCTGCAATTCGAACTTGTCGCGCTGCTTATGGAAGCCGCGACCCATGGCGATAAAATCGGGCTCCAGGTAGACGTTTTTATCTACCATTAATTTGATCAGGGCTGCTGCCTTTGCGTCGTCCATATCCGCAAACGGCATGGGGCTCAGCGAGTGTATCTCGAGACTGCCAAATTCTTTCCATTTTGAGGGATCCTTCGCGACCGAGATCGATACGCCGGCTGCGTGCTCTAAAATATCGGCGCCTGCCAGAATCGCTTCCCTCGCGAACACCGTGGGTCCCAGCGGTTGAGTCACTGCCGGCAATCCCGCCCGATGTGCCTCCTCGATGGCCGCCCGGTAGGCCTCGACGGTAGGGCCGCGGTGCACCTTGACCATGTCGGCACCGGCATCAATAAAGCGCCTGACAATCTCCCTCGCCTCTTCGGCGTTACCGGCCACTTGCCGGCCACTGAGTCCGCCCGCCGCACCGCTTCGGGCAGACAACGCAGAAATCTTGGCGCCCGCCAGGCTGCCAACTGCCACGAAGTTTCTGGGCCCGGGGATCTTGCCCGCGTTGATCGCATCCCGCTGGGCCAGCGCCCACTCACCCCCACTGCCAATCGAAAATATGGAAGTGACGCCGTAGTTGAGGATCAGTTCAGCCATCCAACCCGCGTAATGAACGTGCGCATCCATTAAACCCGGCAGGATGAATTTTCCATCCGCTTTGAGCACCCGGGCATTCGCTGGATACCGGGTTTGCCCGCGGCTCGATACTGAAGCAATACGATTGTCCCGGATGATGACCAAAGCATCCTGGACCGGTGGTCCCCCATTTCCATCAATCAGCGTGCCACCCTCGATCACCAGTATGTCGGAATAACTCTGTTGCGCGACAACAGGCAGCGCTTGAATCCACCCCGCAATCAAGATGAACAGGCATATATAAGGAATCAGGTGTCTGCGCATTCTCTTACTGCCGCGGCTGGATGTGCACGAGGTAACTGTTGTGATCGACATACCAAAGTGAGACCGGATCCGTGGAATTATCGATCCAGCTCTTGCGATTGTGGGAATACGGTTCTGGCAACACGTAGTTGATCCAACGCTCGGTCTTGGGGTCCAACCGCGAATAACGACCAGTCTGCACGGCCCCGGCCCAGACCTCGCCATTCTTGTCCGGATTGGCCTCGTAGAAACTGCCGTAATACAGGAGTGGGGCAACGAATTCCTTCAGCCGGTGAGTCGAGGACTCCAATCGCACCAGCGCCCCGCCCTTGCCGCCAGACCAGAGGTTGTTCATGGAATCGAACGCGCTACGGCCAGGACCCTGGTTGGGATAACTGGACAGTCGCTCCACCACTTCCCCCTTCTCGATGTCGAGCATGATCATCCAATCTTCGCCCCACGCGCCGCCGCCAACAAACTTGTTGTCGTCGGTAACATCAGTGCCGTAGGTGCTTCGCACGTTCTTGACGGGCCAGGTCTCGACGTATTCGCCTGTCTCCGGATCAATCTTCACCACCATACCCATGCGAATCTTCCAGATATAACCGTCCGGGGCGACCGCCCAGTTCCCTCCCATCGACATATTGCAGGGTCGCGGGGTGCCGTCCGGGAGCAGACGCGGCGGCGGCCTGATCTGGTGTATTTCGCCCGTCCGCGGGTCGATTCGCGTCAGCAAGTGTGCCCAGTTCTGCGAGCCCCAGACCATGTTGTCATTGGTCACCGTGATCCAGTGGGTACCGGGGATGCAGCCATCGGGGACCGGAATATTGTGCTCCTGGGTGACGCCGGTCGCCGGGTCCAACTTGCCGATCCGCGGGCCACGGTGAGGCGAATACCAGAGATAATCATCGGCGTCCTGTGCCACGTCATGAGTGGCAAGATAGAGACGTGGCAGCTCGTATTCCGTCACGATTACCTCGGTAGCGGGGCCGGTCGGATAGGGCATGACCTTGAAATGCGGATCTTTGGACTCCGGCCCGCGCACGCGGGCAAGCCACTTCACCAACATCTCTTCTTGTTGCGGCTCCATGCGGCCGCTGGAGTTGCGGTAGGTCAACGTGGAACCCTGATAATGGCTCATCCGGTCTACTACCTGGCGCCAGCCGTGTTCGTCGAAGCGCGCACGAAATACCTGCTGATAGGAATGACACCAGTTGCAGTTTTTGACGAAGACCCGTTTCTCCTCCATCGACCCCGGAAGATTGAACAACCATTCCGCCCCGCTGATCTGACCGATGATGTCCGGCGTTGGTGGCAGGAGTTCTCCGTCCGTCACTCGCTGCAGGACAATCTCGTCGAGCTGCTTGGCGCCATCGATCTGCACGGCGTTTCTGCGGTAGGGCTGCCACCGCAGCGGTCTGGCGATGCGCAGGGTGTACTTGCCGGTAGGCAGTGTCGGAAATTCGTATTCACCGGCCTCATTGCTGTACACGGTCGTGCGGATATTGTTGTCGCTGGCAATCAGCTGCACCATGATTCCTTCCAATGGCACCGCATCTATCGAGCTGACCTTTCCCGTCGGGCCACCATCCAGGTTGCCGCGGTAGTCAAACTTCATGCCGTCGTCTTTGGAAGCGATGTACCAGGGGTTGGCGGGTAGATTGACCCCGCCCGAGGCAAGACAACATTCGCCGCTGCCAATGTAACTCACCAGGTCAGCAATGTCGGCATCGCTCAAGGCATGACGGAACGCGGGCATGAGGGGCCCCCCGTTACGGATTTTGTCCGCGATGTTGGCATCCGTGACCGGCTTGCCGGACATCATCATGCTTGAGCGGTCGTGTAGGTCCTCGAGCAAAGGCGCGGGTGTGCCCGCCGCTACCGTGTACGAGTTATGGCACATCCAGCAGCTGTAGTAGTAAATCTCTTGTCCGCGCGCGGGGCCTTCGGGGGCGGCCTGCTGGAATGTAAACACCCTGGTGGAACGTTGTAGTTCGTCCGTGTAGACGGCGCGGCCAGCATCCGCTTCGTGTCGCGACGAGCTTGCCTGCTCCGCAAATCCTCCGCCGTACAAAAATACTCCGACAAGCACTACGCCAGCGAGATTTCCTACTCCCCGTTGCATGATTCGATTTCCGACTCCTTATCTATAGGTGTTAGCGAGCTAAAGAATCGATAGCTGCTTGATAGTATCGCGCGTCTACGTATTTATCCGGGGATGGCAGTGGCAGTTCCATCTCGCCCATAACCTCACGTAGCTTGAGTATTTGTTCGATACCGGATGCTTCGATCCTGGCGTCGGGAATAAATCCGAACGTGGGACTTACAGCATCTGTATAAATCTGTAGTGCCTCGGTGGACGAAACTTCGTCGGCTGCCATTATTGTGGCGATTGCTTCCTGTTTGTTTTCGGGGTCCAGCAGCCAATTTATGGCGCTCGCCATGGCCCGTATATAACGTACCAGCAGACCCTCATTGCGATCGGCCCACTCCGGCCGTGCGGCCGTGACACCTCTTGCGTAGTCAGTGATGTAGTCCAGAGAAGTCAGCAGCGTGTGAAACCCTATTTGCTTCAGTTCGTCGGTCAGGGGCACCAGACCACCGATGATTTCGCCTTTGAGCATGCCTTCTTGCCGCATTGGTCCGCCACCGATCGACTTCAGGTTGTAGTCCTTTTTCCAGACCAGGCCTTCTTCCCGGAGCATATACACCAACATCGTTGAATAGCCGGTATTGATTGCGTCCACCGCCAGAACCCTTCCTCGCAGGTCCGCAACACTCAATATGTCCGGAGCCACCACGAGCTCCAATGGTTGTCGCCCCCTGTAGCCTCCCATGATGATGATGAAGTCATGCGTTGTCTTGTCTATGCCCTGGCCTTCCGCCCAGGCGATGATCGTGTCCGCATTGGTTTGGATGATGTCGTATTTTCCGCTGATGAAATTTGTCATCAGCTCGACCGACGTGTCCACCCTGTCAAATTCCAGCGTTATATCCTCAGCTGCAAGAAAGCCTTTTTGCTCCGCCACATCAGTTGCGGCCCCCAATCCGGAGAAGCCTCCCACGTGGAGAATATCCTCAGCGTGTAAAACACAGGGAAAAGCCACGTACATAAATATTCCAGAGAACAGAACCAGAATTTTCATCTAAAACCTCCGCTCATGACCTCAACACTGGAACATTCAGGATGCATCGTATGGCTCACAATCACAAAACTCCTTACAGACGAAGTAAATATTTTGACCCGCGCTCAAATTCCTTGCTATCTTTTTAGGGAGAGTCATGCGAGAAAAACCTCATGGATACCACAGCAATGAATTACGCCACTCACCATTACAAGCAGCTAAGAATACCGCTGTTCCTTCTGCTTCTTGTTTGTAATGTATCCGGCGTTACTGCGCAGTCAGACAGTAAGACCGGCATTGCCTCTGTAAACGGGACAGAACTGTATTATGAAATTGCCGGTGAAGGTCATGCCTTGATTCTGATCCACGGCGGAGCGGTGGACAATCGAGCATGGGATGACCAGTTTGCAGTTTTTTCCGAACACCACAAGGTTGTCCGCTATGATCTTCGCGGTGCCGGCCAATCTGGAAATCGCGACGAACCGTTTTCCAATTCGGAAGACCTTTATGCTTTATTAAAGTATCTGAATATAGACAAGACATACTTACTGGGAATTTCAAGAGGCGGTGGGATCGCCTACGATTTAACACTTGAACATCCAGAGATGGTGGACGCGCTGATTCTTGTCTCTTCAAATCTGAGTGAACATGTACCGGCATACAGTGAAATGTTTGCACGGTCTACAGAAGCTGGCAAGGAGTCTGGCGCCGCTGCGGCTGCCGCAGTATGGGGAAATGATCCGCATCAAGGCCCAATGCGAGAATCTGCACGACCCCGGGTATTGGAAATACTTACTGAGAACATGCCGCGATTCCGATATTTCGACGGCCACGTTCCGGTAGAAAAACTTTCATCTTCTGACATCCCGCGTTCGCAACGACTTTCCGAAGTTCAGATACCGACTCTTGTTATTTCCGGTAAGCATGACAATGTCGTTGCCAGAGAACATTACCGGAGCTGGGCCGCAGGTATATCGAATGCCAAGTTAGTTGAATTTCCCAACGCTGCTCACCTCGTCAACATCGATCAGGTCGACGAGTTCAACCAGGCGGTACTTGAGTTTCTTGATAATATTTGACACTGGTCTGTACTTAGAGCTGTTGTTCAACCTGATCCAGCGTCCGGTAACACTCCAGAACCTTGCCAACGGATGAATTGGGCTCTCGCCCCTCGCTAATCGCTGCGAAGAATTCCCGGTCCTGCAGCTCGATTCCATTCATCGATACGGCCACCTGCGATACGTCAATCGGGTTTTGCTTGCCATCGACAAGATCATCGTAACTGGCGATGAAGGTACCTTCGTCGCAGATATAACGGAAGAATGTACCCAACGGTCCGTCGTTGTTGAACGACAGTGATAACGTCAACAGCGCTCCCTCTTCAGTCTGCATCTGGATAGACATATCCATCGCTATGCCCAATTCCGGGTGCTGCGGACCCTGCAGACCATTGACCTTCACTACCTTCTGTCCGGTTTGATACTGAAACAGATCAACCGTGTGCGCAGCATGATGCCATAACAGATGATCTGTCCAGGAGCGAGGCTCTCCTTTCGCGTTGACGTTTTTGCGACGGAAAAAATATGTCTGAACATCCATTTGCTGAATATTCAGTTCGCCCGCCTGGATTTTGTTGTGAATGAATTGGTGAGACGGGTTGAATCGCCGCGTATGTCCGACCATACAAATCAACCCGCTATCATCCTGTTTCTGCCAAACTGCTTGCGCATCCGCCCATGAATCGGCAAGCGGTATTTCGACCTGCACGTGTTTGCCCGCATCCATACACTGGATAGCCTGCTGCGCATGCAGTTGGGTCGGCGTGCAAAGAATGACCGCCTCGACGTCCGGAAGCTTTACCGCTTCCGACAAGTCGGTAAATACGTGCTCGATTCCATACTGACCGGCCACTTCCCGGGTTGGGTCCAGTCGTCGCCCAACCAGACCGATGACCGAGATGCCATCAATATTTTTGATGCCATCAAGGTGCTTCGTTCCAAACGCACCAGCCCCTGCCAAAACGACTTTCATTGCTGCTTCCTGTTAATTACTTTGCACGATTCTTAAATATGACATGACCGACCGCCGTATTGGACGCCGGCACATGGTAAAAACGGTGCAGCGTCTCAACGTCATTGTCCAATGCTCCACGCATGACCAACCACATTACTAATTCTATTCCTTCCGATCCGGCGTTCTGCAAATAGTCCAGGTGCGGCATTTTTGCCAGCGACTCTGCGTCAGACTGCAGCCGATCAAGAAAATCCGCATCGAACTGCTGATTTATCAGTCCAGCCCTTGGACCTTGTAGTTGATGGCTCATTCCGCCCGTTCCCCATATCTGAACGTTCAAATCCGCATCGAAGGTCTCGACCGCCCGACGAATGGCTTTGCCGAGAGCGAAACATCGCTTCCCGGACGGCGGTGGGTATACGACCACGTTTACAGCAAACGGAATTACTAGACACGGCCATTCTTTTGGTGTGCCGAACATCAGCGATAATGGAACAGTAAGTCCGTGATCAACGGTCATTTCGTTGACTAAAGTCAGATCAAAGTCATCTTGAATAACCGACTGTGCTATATGCCAGGCGAGCTCCGGGTGACCACTGACTGTCGGAACAGGCCGCGCGCCCCAGCCCTCATCCGCAGGCTCGAATGATTCGCTGCAACCGATCGCAAACGTGGGGATAATGATCAGGCTAAATGCTGAAGCGTGGTCATTGTAGACAAGAAAAATGACGTCCGGCTTTTCAGCTGCTATCCAGGCTTTCGAAAATTCGAAGCCCTTAAATACCGGATCCCAGTACTCTTCCTGTGTCTTGCCAAGATCTATTGCAGCACCGATCGCCGGAACGTGCGACATGGCGACGCCAGCAGTTATTCTAGCCATCGGTCTGATCCGCATCGCCGCCATCGTCGTGCGGCGATCGACCACCGCTCAGCATCATGTTCCGATAGTCCTCGCGCGACATGCCGGTCATCATTGCTGCTGCCTGTTCGAAGGACTGGCCATCGCAGGAAAAGATCTTGGCGAGATAATAGATATTGCCGCCTAGTGCGAGCATCTGGTTATAGTCCCGGTCAAGCACTGCTTGTTTCTGTTCTTCGGTCATGCGCCATTCATCCAGATACAAGCGTTGGTCGGATTTGAATCGTTGCCGATTTTGCTCCTTCATCAATGACATACAAAACTGATTGAGGTGGTATCCACGTCGCGCCATTTCAGCATCGAACACGATTGTGCCGGGAATGTGTGCGTAAGGCTTCTCAAGCGACATCAGTCAAATCCTCGGACCAATACAGGCGCATCGGATTATCCACTAGCAGCTTTTGTTGCAGCGCCGAAGTAGATGCGATCAACGGAATAATGTCCACTAGTTTGCCGTCATCCGGCATATGCGTTTTCATATTCGGGTGCGGCCAGTCCGTGCCCCAGAGAACACGATCAGGAAATGTTTCGACCACCGTCTTCGCGAACGGCACTACGTCTGGGTAATCCGGCGGCCCAAGCTTCGAAAGTCGCTCCGGGCAACTGACTTTGCTATAGAAATTATCATTGTCGCTTAGTAGCTTCATAAACATTTCGAATTCGGCACCATCGACGGGCAAACCCACATCCGGTCGACCCATGTGATCCACGACGACGGTGCCCGGCAATAATGAAAAGAAGTCGTAGAGCTGTGGCAAATCTTGTGACTCGAAGTAAATCACCGTATGCCATCCCAATCGGGATATTCGTTCGGCGATCTCGCCAAGTGTTTCGTGCGGCAAAGTATCGACGAGTCGTTTTACGAAATTGAATCGCACGCCGCGCACACCGGCATTGTGCAGCACATACAACGTTTCGTCCGTTACCGATTTCTCCACTGACACCACTCCGCGAGCCCGGCCAAGAGAAGATTCAAGCGCGTCCAATAAGGCCCGGTTGTCGGTGCCGTGACAGGTGGCCTGAACAATCACATTGCGGGCGAATCCCAGGTGATCACGTAAGGCCCAGAGTTTATCTTTGGGTGCATCGCAGGGCGTGTACTTGCGTTCGGCTGCGTATGGGAAAACATCGCCCGGACCGAATACATGGCAGTGTGCATCCACAGCGCCAGGTGGCAGCGTAAAGGCCGGCCGTGACGGGCTTGGGAGAAAAGCCAGCCAGTCATCATCCATCTGGAATGTCGATTTACTCAAATTCCAACACCGCGGGTTGCTATTGGCAGCGATTATAGTCTGTGCAGGACCACCCAATTTCATCAATTCATGCGATAAACTGACGAACTGACATGGACCAGCATTTTCTAATCCTCAATATTGCGGTTTTTGGCGCCGCCGCACTGCAGGCGGCGACAGGCATCGGTTTCGGCATCATTGCCGGTCCCATTCTGCTGATCTATTTAAACGATGGCTCCGCCATACAAATCAGCATTGTTTTGAACCTTCTCATCGCCTTGGTTCTGGCGCCATCGTTGCGACAACAGGCGGATCGACAACTGCTTTCCAGGCTCTTGATCGGCCTGGCCATTGGATCCCCTGTTGGCCTGCTGATTTTTCTGAACATGAATATCGTTTTTCTCAAGGCCTTCGCCGGCCTGGCGATTGCCTACACATTGTTCGTGATACTCCGCAGTAACCGTGCGCCGTCGCATGCACCAGCACTGGCGACCAAGAGTACCGAGCAGATATCCATCGGTGTCATGTCAGGGATAATGGGGGCCAGCCTCGCCATGCCGGGACCCATTCCGGCTGCGTGGATGTCTACCAAAGGATTTAGTAAAGAGACGATAAGAGCTACTATTCTGGTGATGTTTGTATTTGCCTATGTCGTCGCTCTGGCGCTTCAATTCGGATTGGCCGGAATCGGCGCAGACACTATGCGGCTTAGCGCAATGCTTGCACCATCGACCATTGTCGGAATTCTGGTCGGTCGATCGCTTGCCAACCGTCTCACGGAGCAGACATTTCGCTATTTGCTCGTGATCATTCTTGCGTCAACCGCAGTTATTCTCTTTTCTACTCTTATCGGGTTGTAACTCAGACATGAAATCGAAGCCGAATGTTCACGCCGAACTGGGTCGTATCGCTTCAATACCGAGGGAACCTCTCTTTACTGGTCCAACTCCGCTTGAACCGATGCCAAACCTCACGAAACATTGTGGCGGTGCAGAATTACTCGTAAAAAGAGACGACTGCACCGGACTTGCGTTTGGCGGCAACAAAGCCCGCCAACTCGAGTACTACCTGGGCGCCGCAATGGCCGAAAAGGCCGACACCATCCTGATTACGGGGGCGGTGCAATCCAACTTTGTGCGGTCCGCCGCTGCCGGCGCACGCAAGTTGGGCATGACCTGTCATATCCAGCTCGAAAGTCGCGTGGCAACAGATGCCGTTCACTATCACGACTCCGGCAATGTACTTATCGACAAGCTTCTTGGCGCCACCATCCATTTTTATCCGCACGGCGAGGATGAGTCGGGCGCGGACGACAATCTCGAGATGCTCGCCGCTGAACTGCAAGATGCCGGCCGCAAACCCTACATTATTCGCCTTGCTCCCGGGCATCCGCCGTTGGGAGCGCTGGGCTACGTCTTGGCAGCAGAAGAGTTATTGCAGCAAATCGACGTAGGTAAATTTTTTGTCGACGAGATTTTCTTGGCTTCCGGATCAGGAGCCACCCATGCCGGGCTTTTGTTCGGACTCCGTGCACTGGGCTCGTCGATTCAGGTTACGGGATCTTGTGTGCGCCGCGACATCGCCGAGCAACGAATACGAATCAGCGATACCTGTAACGGCATCGCCGAACTGCTGAAAATACAATCCAGGGTGATAGACGACGATATTAGTTTGACCGACGACTTCCTGGCACCTGGGTACGGAAAGCTGAACGAGGCAACATCGAAGGCCATCGTCCTCGGCGCCCGAACGGAGGCGCTGATGCTTGATCCTGTTTATACCGGCAAGGCAATGGCTGCGATGATCCACCATGCGAGTCTGGCGAATGAGGGTTCCGGATTTGTATTCCTGCACACGGGCGGCACGCCGGCCATCTTCGCGTATCAGGAAGATATTGAGGAAGCGGTGACTAGCTTTGACGAATCCGACGTCGCGCTAACACACTAAACA
>Ga0209997_10000718_pt1 | contig 11422 bp, 7 predicted proteins | sample CR04metaG_FD_182079 | JGI IMG/M metagenome (GOLD analysis project Ga0209997, IMG submission 182079) | Deep subsurface microbial communities from Mariana Trench to uncover new lineages of life (NeLLi) - CR04 metaG (SPAdes) (version 2) | ecosystem: Environmental > Aquatic > Marine > Ocean trench >...
CCCCCTCCTTATGATGGACAATTTGGACCCAAGGTCAGTTCGATAGCTGCCGAGGCATTCGCGGCGATTCGAGCAAACTCCACCCGACTTGACGAGGCCGGATCGGAACTGCACGTGATTGGTGAAGGTTTCCTGACCGCTGATGCTGAGTCGGTGGAGGGGTTTCGTGGACTAGGCAAACAGATCAGAGAGCTGCTGGAGGATATATTCGCGCGCAGCGAGACAGTTTTGTCTCCGCTACTGACTTGGCTAATGACTCCGCTCAGAGATCGGAGCACTCTCGCTCCGGCCACTCCGAAACCGCCCCCGGCACTGACGCCAACGCCGAGCCCCGTTCCCACGCCTGGCCCTACTGCAACGCCCTCCGCGGAGGAATTGCAGAAGCGAGCCGACGAGTTCGCCGCTAGGCAGGTGGAGCTTGAGGAGGAGCGACGTCAACTAGAAGAAGAAGAGTCACAGCAAAGGCAGGAGGCTCTCGAGGACGATTGGTTCCAAGAAGATCCTCTCGGTTTTGCACTTTGGGAAGGGGATGAGTATTACAAAGAACTGCTGGTGAAGTACGACACCAGCATCGATGAATTGGTCACTGCTGAGCTGCCGCGCAATAATCCAGTTAACGATAGTGAAATATATCCGGGCCTGGCACCTGTGACACTCATGAACAAAGATGATGAAGCCGCCAACCAGTTTCTTGATCAGCTCGGACTCAGGACTGATCACTACCCAAATTTCGATCCGATCTATCTTGAGCGGCTCAAGGCCGAATACGCAGAAGAATACAGCCAAGTAGCCGCGGATGTGGAGGAGCAGGTGGCAGGAGGCGCACTCGAGGCGGTATTCACCGAGGAGTTCTACAACTTCATCAAGAGGCTACCGCCCTATGGTAACGAATGAGAGTAACAAAACTAGTCCGAAATGATCCAGGGCGAGGGTCGGAGCGTGCCACTATGATTTGGAGGGCGGGCAAATTCCGCTTAGGATTCGTGCGACTGGAATTCTTATCTTTGCTGGCATTTTGCGTTCTATTGGCAGCCTGTGGAGATACGATCGCGACAAATCAGCCAGTTCCTCTGGACGACGTCGAAGTCCCGTCGGCTGCGGAGCTTTACCCGCGGGCTTTGGCGGAGGCCCGCGCGTGGAAACCGGATGCACATCTGATCTGGATCAACCTAGACCTTCGACCGAGTATTGATGCGGCACTCGCGTTCAATTCGACCTCAGACCCTCAAGCAGGGTTAGTGGTCCAATTCGATGAATTAGACGGCAATCTCCAAGTCGAGACCGTCGAAACGAAGTCTGAGGGCCGGACTCAGGCGCGGTCTGCAATTGAACGCGTTCAGTGGGATGTCGGCAGCGCTGAGGCCTTTGCGATCGCTATGGGCCATAGCGGCGACGCCTTCTTGACCGAGAATCCTGGCGCCGAGTGGTGGTTTGTCAATCTGGGTTTCAGTCGATTCGATGAAACCGCTAAGTTGGCTTGGAGGATTCATATAGGTCAGCCCTGGGAAGCGAATATCGATATATACGTCGATCCTCTGACCGGGGATATCTTGGAGACCCAGGTAGATGAGGCTTTCGAACCGGACGTCGTCGAAGTGGGAGATGGCGATGTGCGTGTGCCCTCCGCGCATGAGTACTACGAGGAGGCGCTGGAGGCCGCACGCGAATGGCGACCGGACGCCTATCTCAGTCTGTCAGACCTATCTTTCAAACTAGAGGCCGACCCAAACCCATGGAAACTGCGTTATCGGGCCAACTCGCCCACCACTGAAACAGTCTATCTAAGAATCGAAGTTATTGAAGGGCAGGAGGGTCTGTCGATCATAGAATACGAGTGTTCAGATCCCCCATGCGATTCACAACCGCTCTTCGACCCTATGAGTGTCCCGATCGACAGCCGCGAAGCGGTCGATTTGGCACTCGAAGCGGGAGGAAGAGCATTTCTCTTGGAACGTGAGGAGGCAGAGTATCTTCTCGCAGCCTGGATGGCGCCGCGTACGCCCACGGATGCTGTGTGGATTGTGAGTTTCCCCGACTTTACCTCTCCGCCCGGGTCAGGTGAGGCTCGTGCGCTTATGTTGGCGGTTGACCCCGTCACCGGAGAGGTGAGGGATGTCACTGATTTGTATACGGGGGACTGAACCACAATGGAAATCGGCCAGGTCGAGCATCCGGCTGGAGTTTACCTTTCATCGCCATCCAAAGCACGCTTCGCAAAGGAGTATGCGGTGTCAAGATGTGAGATACGGGGCCGTGGAATTCGGTCCCCAACTGCACGTAGCCGTACAGCACTAGGCTGGCTGGTTCTAATGTCGGCCGCAAAATGGATCCCTTTTCCTCGGTAGCCTTCAGAGGCTGACGATCTGGGCCGCGGTGGCCGGCATTGCAGCAGTGATACAGCTGTCGTGGATGTCATTGCGGTGGGAGCTGCCCAGAGCACTTCGCAGGATGCTAACGGGGATCGGGCCGTTCCTGGCGCTCGCGGCCGCATTCTATGATCCGCGGGCAACCAGCCTAGAGGATAGCTCCGGGGCCATTACGACCCCGGAGCTATCCTCTAGGCTATGATTCTAGGCGGAAACTTCCTCTTCGATCTTCACCGGAGTGCTGCTCTCCGGTCGCCGGAAAACGACTCCCTCGTCTGGGATGTGATCAATGATCACTGTGTCGCCATCCTGAAACTCTCCCGCAAGGATCTTGATCGAGAGCGGGCTCTCGATGTACTTTTGGAGGGCACGCTGCAAGGGCCGTGCTCCGAAGGCCGGATCGTAGCCTTCCTCGGCTAGCCAGGATCGGGCGGTGGGTGACAGTTCCACCTTCAGCCCGTGTTCGGCCAGCCGCTCGATTACCTTGTCCATCTGCAAGTCGACGATCTGCTCCATCTGTTCCACCGATAGTGTAGAGAAGATGATGATCTCATCGATGCGGTTCAGGAATTCCGGCCGAAAGGTGTCTTTAAGCGCTTTTTTGATCTTTTCATCGGAGGCCGCTTTATCTGAATCTTCACTTCGGCTGCGGAAGCCCAACGATCCGGCGTGCGTCACAAATTCCGTGCCTAGATTGGAGGTCATGATAAGCACGGTATTGCGAAAATCGACAACCCGTCCCTGGCCATCTGTCAGACGCCCGTCGTCCAGGATCTGAAGCAGCGCGTTCCACACCTCGGGATGTGCTTTCTCAATCTCGTCGAACAGGATCACGCGATAGGGTCGGCGGCGCACGGCTTCTGTGAGCTGGCCGCCCTCCTCGTACCCTATGTATCCCGGCGGCGCACCGAACAAACGTGAGACGGTGTGCTGCTCACGGTACTCGCTCATATCGATACGTACCAGCGCGTCCTCATCGTCGAACATGAACTCAGCCAGGGCCTTGGCCATCTCAGTTTTTCCCACTCCGGATGCGCCCAGAAAGATAAAGGACCCAATTGGCCGTTTAGGATCTTTGAGACCCGCTCGGGCGCGCCGGATGGCGTCCGCCAGAGCTTTGAGCGCCTCGTCCTGCCCCACGATGCGTTCGCTCAGACGCTCTTCCATGAGCAGCAGCTTCTCGGCTTCGGTTTCCAGCATGGAGCTTACCGGGATGCCGGTCCACATGTGCACCACCTCGGCGATATCGTCTTCATCTACGATCTCATCCAACTGGTTCTCGGCCTCCCAGGCATCTCGCTTCTCTCGAAACTCCGACTCCAACCGCAGGCGCTCGGATTTCTTCTCGGCCGCGCGCTCGTAATCACGCTCAAGTCCGGCGTGTTCTTCTTCGGCCATGAGCCGGTCGAGATCGCTCTTCAGTTCTTTAAGATCCGGGGGAAGGGAGTAAAGCGCCACCCGCAGCTTGGCAGCCGCCTCGTCCATGAGGTCGATGGCCTTGTCGGGCAAGGACCGGTCGGTAACGTAACGCTGCGACAGTCGAGCTGCCGCCACAAGTGCCTCGTCAGAGATCCTCACCTTATGATGGGCCTCGTAGCGGTCGCGCAGGCCATGTAACATGGCGATTGTCTCTTCGATGTTGGGTTCGTCGACATATACCGGAGCAAATCTTCGTTCCAGGGCCGCGTCTTTCTGAATGTATTTGTGATACTCGTCCATCGTAGTGGCGCCGATGGCCTGCAGCTCACCGCGGGCCAACGCCGGTTTCAGCATATTGGCCGCGTCCATGGCGCCCTGCGCCGCGCCCGCGCCGACCACCGTGTGTAATTCATCAATCATCAGGATGATCTCGCCCTCGGCGCGTTGAATCTCCTCGATGGTGGCTTTCAAGCGCTCCTCGAATTCGCCGCGGAAGCGGGATCCGGCGATCATGGCGCCCAGATCCAGGGCCATGACTCGCTTGCCACTGAGAATTTCAGGCACATCGTTATTGGCGATCTTCTGGGCTAGTCCTTCCACGATGGCGGTTTTTCCCACACCCGCCTCCCCGATCAAAACCGGGTTGTTCTTGGTCCGCCGCGAGAGAATCTGGATCACTCTCAGAATCTCTTGATCCCGACCAATCACGGGATCGAGTTTGCCTTCTTTAGCGTAGGTTGTGAGATCTCGAGAATATTTTTCGAGCGTGCGATAACGGGATTCGGCCCTGCGGTCGGTGACCCGCTGCCCGCCGCGAATGTCTTTGATTGCCTCTTGTACCCGCTCCTTGGTGATGCCTTCCTCGTTGAGCAACCGCGAGATGGCCGTATTGCGCTCTGAGAGGACCGCCAGGAAGATATGCTCGGTGGAGATGAACTCGTCGTCGAGCCGATTGGCTTCTTCATTGGCCATGTCCACCACACGCTTCACGCGCGGGGTAATGAAGATCTGGCCGGCGCCCCCGCCGTAGATGTTGGCCTTGGGGCTCGCGCGCAATTGCTGGTCGATTCGATCTGACAGGGTCTCAATATCGACTTTAAGTTGCTCGAGGATCTGTGTAATAACGCCTTGAGGCTGCTCAATCAATGCCAACAGGATGTGCTCCGTGTCGATCTGATTGTGCCCGTAACGCTGAATGATCTCTGCCGCGCGCTGCGCAGCATCTTGTGCCCGCTCCGTAAAGCGGTCAAATCGCATCATTTTAAGTACCTCCTAACGCGTATTTGAACCTTCGACCGATTATAGCATTCGGGCCCTTTTGGGGCTTTCGGGAGCCGTAAGATTCGCATATGAATCCCTGAAACAGGATTCTGGGGACAGAAAGGTAGAAAATACAAGTCCCAGCCCCGTGAATAGGTAAAACCCAAGCTTTATGTCAAGCAACCTTCCGTAATACTCCCACCGCGGTCCCGTCGCCTGCAGGGAACAGCGTCGATATGAAGCGGTCGTCATTGGCAAGCCGCTCGTTGAATAACCGAGTGGAGATCGCGCTTGGATCGTCGTCGGACGAATCCACTATCGCTCCGTGCCGGAAGGCGTTGTGGGCGGCCACGATGCCTCTCGGACGCAGGTTGGCCTCCGCCCAGTCCAGGTAGGCCGGGTAACCCTCCTTCTCGGCGTCGATGAAGACGAAATCAAAGGGACCTTCGTTGGCCAATTCTTGAAGCAAATCGTGGGCGTCTCCAACGCGCAATTCGACTTTGTCCGTTAAACCAGCCAATCGAAAGTGATCTGCGGCAACCGCCGCGTGTTTCTCAGACACTTCAAGCGTAATCAATCGGCCACCGAGTGGCAATCCGCGGGCGATCCAAACACCGCTGTAGCCGCCCAGGGTGCCGATTTCCAACGCCAGCCGAGCGCCGCTAGCAGCTACAAGAAACTGCAGGAATCGGCCTTCCTCTGGCTTGACGGTGATTTCCGGCAGGCCGCGCCGCGGAATTTCTGCGCGTATGGTTGACAGGACTTCGTCTTCGACCCCGAACGTATCTCGGACGTAATTTTCAAGCGCTTCGTTGTAAATCGGCATGTGCTGCTCCCTCAGGATTGATGAAGATCGGCATTTCCTGACCCCTTCGCATAGATCTGCGCGATTATAGCTGCCGCGATCGGTACAATCTCTACCCATGCTTTCCCATGATCTTCTCGCCTGGTACGCAGACCACAGACGCGACCTGCCATGGCGCCACACCAACGATCCCTATTCGATCTGGGTGTCGGAGATCATGCTTCAACAAACGCGGGTCGACACGGTTCTTCCATACTACAAACGTTTTATGGCCCGCTTCCCAACCGCGGCGGCTCTGGCCAATGCGACCCAAGAAGAGGTACTTAAATTATGGGAAGGCTTAGGTTACTACGCGCGCGCCCGCAACCTTCACCGCGCGGCTCAAATCATTGTCGACCGCTTCGATGGGCATTTGCCCCCGCTGGAGCGAGAGCTTGACCGGTTGCCCGGCATTGGCCGCTACACAGCGGATGCCCTGGGGGCGATTGCATTCGATCGGGACGTGCTTGCCCTGGAGGGCAACCTTCGGAGAGTGATCACACGCCTCTTTGATCTTCACCTGGATCCCCGGCTTCCGGAGGGCGAGAGGGAAATAAGGCGACTGGGGTTGACTGTTATGCCCCCGGGAAGGGCCTCAGAGTTCAATCAGGCTTTAATGGACCTTGGCGCGCTGATTTGCACGCCGCGCGCGCCTGCCTGCGTAGAGTGCCCCATTGCGACCCATTGCATCGCCCATCACAATGGAACCCAAGAACAGCTGCCCTTCCGAAAACCAAGGCGACCGCTGCCCCTTCGGCAATCGGTAGCCGCCGTCCTGCATGAGAACGAGAGGCTGCTGATCACGCGCCGCCCAGAAGCCGGTCTCCTTGGGGGGCTCTGGGGATTTCCAGGGGGATTCATAACGAATGGAGAGTCGAACCCACTCGCTCTGAGCCGGGTGGTCAAAGACCAGCTGGGCCTGGAGATCGTAGTCGACCGCCCAATGCCGGCCCTCTCTCATACATACACTCACTTTCGTGCCGCCTTGCAACCCTTCACTTGCCGGGTGCGATCAACGAGCCGACATCTACGAGAGCGAGGCGATGTCCGCTGGGTAAAGGTGGAGGAACTCGATAATGTTCCTATGGGCAAGCTGGACCGCATGCTGGCGACAGAATTGGAACGATCTCCACCTTGGATCGCGATTGCCCCTCCTATCGAGCGTCGTTGAACCCGAGGGTGATACAATCGCGCACACGTTTTTGGAAGGTATTCCAATAAAAAAGCTTCTTCTCCCTTCGCTAATCCTCGGTAGCTGGCTTATCGCCGCCTGCGGCTCGATTGGGCAGGGGGTCCAAATACCCCAGAGTCCCCTGCTCGCGGCACTCGAGCGTAAGAGCGGATTGATCGCCTATCTTGGGCCCGACGGCAATGTTTATACGATCGACCAGGCCGGTGGACAGCTGAACATGGTCACTGACGACGCCCAATCCACTGAAGGTGGCGCGCGTCGCTTTTACGATTTTCCGACCTGGTCTATAGAAGACAGCAAGCTGGCCTTCGTAGGTATCGATGTCCAGCCGAACGGCACCACCACGGTCAGCATTTATGCAACGGATAAGCAGGCCAAGGGAGCCCACGAAATTTACTCGAGCGATGCCCACGCTCCCTTCTACCTGTATTGGTCTCCGGACGGAGAGTATGTGAGCTTTTTGAGCTCCTCGCGGGGCACGGCTGTCATGGCCATGCAGATCGCGCCGGCGGAGGGCGGCGAGAGTAAAGTCGTCGACACCGGGAGCCCCTACTATTGGGCATGGTCTCCTGGAAGTACACAAGTGATGGCCCACGCTGGGGGCTCGGTAATCTTCAATCCAGGCGGCGCGCGGCTCTCCCTTGTGGAGACGGAACCGGTGATCCGTGAAACCGGCTTGGGGATCCGACCCACGAATTTCCAGGCGCCTGCCTACTCGCCGGATGGTGAATTTGTGCTGCTCGCAGGTGCCGCCGGCGACCAACAGCAGCTCATCCTGACCGACTCAACGGGCCGTGTTCAACACGCACTCCTCGATTTCGAGGGGACTATCGCATTCGACTGGGCTCCCAAGGGCGACTATGCAGCATATCTGACCGCGGATGCCGGCCGCCAGACGCTGGTTGGGGAGCTGACTTTTCTGGATCTGCGAAAGCCGGAGGAGCCGAAGCACATCCGTATCGAGGCCGAAGATGTTATGGGCTTCTTTTGGGCGCCGGACGGCAAGAAGCTAGCGTATTTTGTTCCGGTGATGCTCTCTCAGGCGGCAGAGGGTGAGCAACAGACCGCTGAAAACACTCGCTTCCTACTTGAACTTCATATCGCAGAGCTCAAATCTGGAGACACCGAGCGGATCGCGGCCTTCCAGCCCACCGAAACTTTTCTGAACATCTTCCCCTTCTTCGACCAATACCAGCGCTCGGTGACCATCTGGTCGCCTGATAGTCGAAACCTGGTCATATCCGCTATGGCAAACGAGTCCACGCAAGGATTATTCATAGTCCCCGCCTCTGGGGATTTCGAGCCCCGTTTCCTGGCTGAAGGACGCCTCGGTTTCTGGTCCTGGGATTGAGATAACGCTAAACCAAAATCAAAAAAGGGAGGCCAATGCGGCCTCCCTTTTGATTCCCGCAGGGGGATCGTGTTACTTCTTGCCCTTGCTCTTTCGCTTTGCGCGCTTCTTTTCCTCTTCGGAAGACAGAGCCGCCTTAGGAGCTGGTTCCGAGATCTTCTCATCTACAGGCAATTGCTCGCGGCGCCGATAGGCGAGCCCGCTCGGATTAATGCCCAACTGCTCGAGCACGCTCTCCATTTCTAAACCTTGGTCCACGGCAAGCTGGAGGCTGTTTTTACCTAGGATCTCAAGCACTTCAGTATTGGAGAGCTCTTGCTTCTCAATAAGCGCCTCTACAATGGCTTCTATCTCATCGGCATGTCCATAGAGCATTTGCTCTACCTGATCCTCCAGTTGCGTCCAAATTCTCTCTACCCGCTCGTCGGAGAAACGAAGCTCCTTGACGTCACGGAAAAGCTCAGAAACGGGCGGCCCAAAGAACCCCAACATTGCCAACTCTCTAAATTTAAGACGAGCGGTCTGATAGTCTGAGTAGGCACCGGTCCAGAACTCCCCCATGAAGAGCTTCACGCCGATGTGCCCGGCAAGAGACACCATGATGTCGGCTAAGATTCGACGAAGTGGCTCCCCATAGATTTCGACTGTATCAACCGGCAGCACGTACCCCATGATTCCTTTGGCCCGGCGGACGATACTAACCCGCGAGATCCGCTGATCGGGCATGGCATAGTGCTGGACGACTGCATGCCCCGCCTCGTGGTATGCCACCTGTCGTTTCTGCAGCGGGTCCATCTCGCGAATCGGGTTGGCCATTCCGACGATCTGCTCTTGAATGGACTGGTCGATATCCTCCTGGATCACGTAGTTGCGGCCCTCGAAGATTGCATGGCGCACGGAATCCTTTGTGATGGCGGCCATGACCTGGGCCGGCGTGGCGCGCGGGGTATCCGCGACGATCGCTTCGATATCGATCTGCTTGGCATCGTGTCGGATCTTGGACAGGTAGCCCTCGACGATCGCTCGCCGACCGACTCGGTCGGGGCGATCGACTTGAATGACCTGATCGAACCTTCCGGGTCGGAGCAGCGCCGGGTCCAGAACGTCCGGTCGGTTCGTAGAGCCCATAAATAACACGTGCCAGTTGCGCAACGGCGGGGGCTTTCCGAGCATGGCATAGATCTTGGCTTTCCAGGTTTCGGATCGGCTAGGTTCCGCGATGCCGTCCATCTCATACAGCAAACGAGTCAGGGCGCCGTTCATCCCCATGCCGCCCATCATGCCACCCCCACCACCCCCCATTTGCGGTTGGCCGCCCATGACCCCGGAGCGGCTCATGGCCACCGCATCGATTTCATCGATATAGGCGATGCAAGCCCCGTATTCGCGGGCAAGTTTCCTAGCCTTGCGGACAAAACCCATCATCTTGAGTGTGTCCATGCCCCAGAACATGCCCCTGAACCCGGATCCCTCTACGGACATGAAGGCGATGCCCGCTTCGCCCGCCATGGCCTTGGCTAGCAGTGTTTTGCCGGTGCCCGGTTCTCCGGTGAGCATGAGTCCATTGATGTACTGACCGCCCATCTTGACAAAATCATCCCGATCGGCCAGCAGGCTGATCCACTGCTTGACTAGTTCGACTAGATGAGGTTGGCCCCAGTAATCATCGAAGGTGATCGCCTTCGGATCACCGGGTTTGATGACAACTGTTTTCGTGCGGCCCATAAACCAGAAGAGCGCGCCGAACTGCACCACCATAAAAAGAACCGCAAAGGCCAATTGCCCTACAAAACCCAAGCCAAGGAGCGCCACGTTCATGACCGTGGGGTTCAACATGGCCCAGAGCATCATGAACAGCAATACTCCAAGCCACCAGAATCGGCGGGCGATGTGGGCAGCCTTCAGCATGACCCGCCTGGCTAATGCCTTTTCGCCCAGATCCGTGCGGGTTTCTCTCTCGCGCCTCCCGACGCGATCCAGAGGATCCTCACCTTTGACAATCAGGGGTTTGTCATTGTTGGTCATATTAGTCTCCCGTGGCCTCTCAAGCCGCCGACCTGCCTCCTCAATAGGAGGGGCCCGGAGCGAAGCCTTAAGCCCCGATAAGGGGCTCGCCCCGAGCGAGTGCTCACATTAAGCAGATTTAGGCCCAAACAAGCGTATCAAAGATTGTAGCATTCGGCATATTCCGGCGCCCTTGGACTCTTCATATTCTAATCTCCTCCCTAGCTCCTGAGCAGCAGATCAATTGCGCTCTGCAGCACCGGATCAGATTCGGGAGTAACTTCATCCCAGTCGGCCTGGATTTGCAGATCGGGCGTCAGGCCGGTAATACCCAGATCGCGGCCCTGCGGAGATATATAGGAAGAATCGGCGAACGTCAGCATCGAACCATCCGACAGCGTCTGCTGACGGAAACCTAACGCATGGCCGCCAGTGGGCAATCCCACAAGAGCGGCCCGGCCCACGGCCTGCAGCGCGGCCGCGAATACTTCCGGCGCAGCGCTGGTGTCCGGACCCACCAGGATCGCCAAGGGGATGGTCTGTGAATTAGAAATGTCGGCCGCGGGAATGATCAATGGTTGCTCCCCCGCACGCGTGACAAATCGCCCCATGGATCCGTTCCCGAACAGGCTCAACATTTCGGTCAGCGGCCAGCTTGAGCTTGAGCCGGCAATCCGCAGATCGAGCACCAGACCCTGTACAGGTTCCGCTTGTTGCTCAGAAACCTGCAACAGCCCAACCATGGTCTCAGCGAGAGTGTTGTCGGCCACCGCGACCGGAACCAGCACGTAGAGCATGCCCGGGGGCACCAGATCACCCTTGAGGGTATCTGCGGCGGTGACGCGATCGCGACGTACCATCACCTCCCTAGGATCCTCCCCGGGCGAGCTAACTTCAAGCAGCACTTCTGTACCTGCCGGACCTCGAATCCGCGCGACGATGGAGAGTCCTTCCTCTTCTGTTACGGGGAAGCCATCTACCTTATA
>Ga0209997_10000720_pt1 | contig 11406 bp, 10 predicted proteins | sample CR04metaG_FD_182079 | JGI IMG/M metagenome (GOLD analysis project Ga0209997, IMG submission 182079) | Deep subsurface microbial communities from Mariana Trench to uncover new lineages of life (NeLLi) - CR04 metaG (SPAdes) (version 2) | ecosystem: Environmental > Aquatic > Marine > Ocean trench...
GTAGGTGAACAATTGCCGTATCGTCTGAATAAAGTATAGGAAATTTTGGTTCGGACGACGACAGATGTTAAGGAGCCCCGCCAATTCCCATCTGACTGAACACCTGTCGTGACAGCCAGCTGGTGGCGTCCGCCAGGTCCAGGATCACATCGAAGTGATTGCGGTCTGCGATTTCGCTGAGCGTCACCGGAATGTCCGCATCCTGCAGTACGCGTCGATAATCGTCCGTCTGCCGCTTGAATTCGCCGGTCTCGTTGTCGCCGTAGGCGAGTATTACCGGGCAAGGATTGACCAGGCTGTGGCGAAGCGGACTGTTCCGCTCGGCTTCGCTGGTATCCATACCCATTACCTCGTTTACATAGCATAAGCGCACGGGCTCGAGGTCATAGAGACCGCTGACTGCGCAGACGCCTTTTATGACATCGCGTGGCAGCCCGAACTGCGGCCAGTCCGTGAGCAGCATCATCATGGCAAGATGCGCCCCGGCGGAATGGCCGGACAAATAGATGCGATCGCGGTCGAAGCCCCATTTGCCAGCATTTTGGAACAACCACGCTATTGCCCGCCGGTTCTCCTCGACGATACCGGTCAGCGTTTGTTGCGGCGCCAGCGTGTAGTTAACTGCAGCGAAACAGCTGCCACGCTGCTGGAACATTGGCGCGGCAAAACATGATTCATCTTTGCTCAGCAACTGCCAGTAGCCGCCATGGATAAATACGTGTAACGGCGCCGAGCCCGGCTCTGCAGGCAGAAAAAGATCCAGTGTCTCCTCGGCGCCCGCACCGTAACGCAGGTTCGCTTCGCAGGCGTTGTCTTGCAACGCGTCGCTCTTGGCCACCTTGCTGGCGCGCGCGTATTCATCCAGGTAGACATCGAGGTCATCGATACAACTACTCGGCGAGTATTCCCGGTCGAGCGTGTCTTGATCGAAGGCGGCATAGACCGGCTTCATCGGACTGGTGCGACCTCCGGGCTAGTCAATTTTTTCAGCATCTTTGTACATGACCTTGTGGCGCTTCTCCTTAATCCATAAATCGAGCTCTTCATCGGTTGGGTAATTTTTCTGATCGAAGACATCCCAGTGAATGATTTCCTCCGGTGATTTTTTCCATCGCTTATACGGCTCCTTGAGCGGTGGTCCGAAGCACATGATGTCAAGAATAGAAAGCTCGTCTGGTACTTTCAGGAGCGGCCTCATTTCCTCCTGCGCCTTTTGCTGGCCGATCGCGGTGACCCACCAAACGTTATAGCCGAGCGCTGCCGCTGCCAGGTGTGCTGACATCGTGGACGCGGCAACGCTTTGCAGCAGGATCCGTTCTGCGTTCTCGATATACATTTTATTGAGATCGGAATCATCATCTTTAAGCATCGGAAACGCTCTCACGTAGCGAAAATCCGCGACGATGACGATAAATCCAGGTGCGGTGGCGAGGCCGGCATAGTTCGGTGTCGGAAACTTCATCTTCAATTTGGCGCGAAAGCGCTGCTCCTCGACGAAGTAATCGGCGATCACCTGTTTGACCTCAGGATCCCGGATTACGATGTAGTGCCACGGCTGGGCGTTGGCTCCGGATGGTGCATGACGCGCCGCTTCCAGGATCATTTCGTAATGCTCTTTTGGCACTTCGTAATCAGGTTTGAATTGCCGGGTAGTAATTCGATTGCGGGCGATATCCATAAACTGACCGTACAAATGGCGATCCCCGATTTTTGGTCTCGTCTCAGTGATAGCTGAATTCATAGTGCTCTCCTGACTACCGCTTGTCGTAATAAGTATGGCTTTCGCGCCGGGCAAAAGCCTGTCGAAATCATTGCATCGACGATAACTTATATCCTCTCATGATTCTCGAACGGAAAGCCAGAACCAGAGGCGCGATCTGTAATTCAGAACTCGATCAATATTAACTTCAATGGGCTGATCGACATGATGAATAATGATCAATTGCGAGCGGGAATTGAACGATGGTTGACTCAGATTTTCTTTACGCAGATAGTTCAGTATTTAGGCGCCGAAAAGATGCTGGCTTGGAGAATTTCGTGCGCACTTTATGCGGTGGTATGGAGCGGTTACTGGGCAAACGCCCTTCGTACAATCAAAACGAGATTCAGTAGTCAAAGCGAACTGAGCTTTCTCAATGAAAAACGGAACACCCACCAAATCTGCAGTTATTGTCCCCGATCAGCGTTACATCAGGTATGCGGGAGGACTTCGCTCTGCCACGCCCCATGGCGGCGATTTTTGTAACAGCATCGGCAACCCCTCCGCGGAGGGGTTCATGTTCGGTGCAGCGCCGTCGGCATCGATATCATCATCCAGCGTGTCTTCGAGTCTATAACCACAATGTGGCACCGCTTGTCCGTCCGGTCGCTTGAAATACCAGCGATCCAGGTAGTCTTTTGCTATAGAAAATCCACCCTCGTGCACAAGGCGATGATGGCGCGTGCACAGCAGCAACAGGTTATCGAGACTGGTCTCACCACCCGCTGACCAGTGTTGGATGTGGTGTGCATCGACGAAGCGCTTGTTCCTGCAACCAGGAAATACACAGCCCTTGTCCCTTGACCACAGTGCGCGTTTGATGGCCGTTGGCACCGTGCGGGTTTTGCGACCGACATTGAGTGGCTCGCCATGTTCGTCCTCGACGATGACCACGGTTTCACCATCGCAGCATAGCCTTCTCACCGACTCGATCGGCAAACCCGATCGACCATGGCCCTCACTCAGCGCCGAGCGGTCCACGTGCACCGTGACCTGGTAGTTCTCGGAAGAACCTGTCGATGCTTCGCGCTGTCCCGTCAGATAGGCAGTGGCCATCGTTACCAACGCATCGGCCTGCTGTGCCGCCCAGCTCTCATCGGCAAACTCCGGACCTTGCGAGGTGCTGGCCTCGCGGGCTTTAGCTAGCGCCTGGTCGATCAGCTCCCCGGCCTCGAGCGGCAGTTCCACCGTGATCGTCAGGGTGCCGCGGGAAGGATCACGATGTATGCGAAGTCCGCGGTTTGCATACGCACGATTTGCCTCAGTAACGGAATCCGCCGTGCCACAACGTAATTCCCGGCAGCGTTCCTCGACCCGTGCTGCCGTGGTATTCAGGGCAAAGGCAAGCAGCGCATCCTCTTTCTCACAATGAGCCACGCGGCTTAACGCCCTGACCTTGGAGTAAGACAGCTCACCCGATGAAAAGGCCGAAGCAATAGCAGGCAGAGTCTTCAATGCATGCGCCACGCGGATTTTCTCCCGCGCGGCACTCAAACTCAGGTCGCAGCGCCAGTGCAACCAATCGGCACAGTTGGAGAAACCCCATTTCAGCCAGCCGGCGCGCTCGTCAAAGCGGCGAATGAGGACCAGCAATTCATAGCTGGCGGCGTTGATGCGGGCGGAGAGTAAAACAATGGCACGATCGAGGTCGTCGATGGCCGGATGGCGATCGGCGTGGGATTGGGTGGCTGGCATGGCACGTCCCTGTGGGCTGCAAAGTACTGGTATTATAACCAGTAAAATACAATAAATCAACGGGTAATCAATGACTTACTCGTGATCAATTCAAAGACTCGCTCAACGCAGCGAGTTGGTCGGCCTGGTACTCGTTGATCAGCGGATCAATGATCTGGCCGAGATCGCCTTCGAGGATTTCCGCGAGTTTATACAAGGTGAGATTGATGCGGTGGTCGGTGACCCGGCCCTGCGGATAGTTGTAGGTACGGATGCGTTCCGATCGGTCGCCGCTGCCGACCAGGGTCTTACGTTGTTGTGCCTGCTCACTCTCGCGTTTTGCGATCTCCGCGTCCAGTAGCTTTGCCTGGAGTAGTGACATGGCGCGGGCACGATTCTTGTGCTGCGAGCGTTCGTCCTGGCATTCCACGACGATGCCGCTTGGCAAATGGGTCACCCTGACCGCGGAATCCGTCTTGTTGACGTGCTGGCCACCGGCGCCGGAGGCGCGATAGGTGTCGACCCGCAAGTCGCTGGCGTTGATTTCTATCTCTTCAATATCGTCGGGTTCAGCCAAGACTGCGATGGTGCATGCCGAGGTGTGAATGCGACCCTGTGACTCGGTCGCCGGGACACGTTGCACGCGATGCGCGCCGGATTCGAATTTCAGCTTCGCGTAAATACCGCTGCCCGTTATGCGGCTGACAATTTCCTTGTAGCCGCCATGTTCGCCTTCGCGGGCGCTGATAATTTCAAGCGGCCATTTCATGGTTTCCGCATACTTCGAATACATTCGGAACAGATCACCGGCAAAAATCGCGGCCTCGTCGCCGCCGGTGCCGGCGCGAATTTCGAGATAGACGTTTCTGTCGTCGTGCGGGTCAGGCGGAATCAGCGCTTTCTGAATCTCCAGCTCCAGCGATTCGCGATTTTCCTCGAGCGTGTCCAGTTCCTCCTCGCCCATCTCGCGAACTTCACCATCGCTGTCGCTGGCCATTTCCCTGGCAGCCACGATGTCATCGCCGAGAGTTTCGTATTGTTTGAACAGGCCGATGATTGGCTGGAGTCGCGCATACTCCTTTCTCAAACTGCGAAACTGGTCCTGATTACTGATTACGTCAGGCTCGGCCATTAGTCCTTCAAGCTCTTCGAACCGGTCACGCGTGGTCTCCAACCTGTTTCTGATCGAGTCCTTCACGGTTTAGTCATTCTTCCCAAGGCCGAAGAGTTCGCGGGTGGTGTCGATGAACGCCTGATCCGATTGCTCGCCGGCCTCACGCAGCCGGACGCTTGGCTGGTGCAGAATTTTCTTAAGGAGTGAGGAGGTGACAAACTCCAGCACCTCGTCCTGGTCGGCGCCCTTGGCCAGCCTGCGCCGTGCTTGTTCCAGCACTTCATTGCGGAGCGCGTCGCCATGGTCACGCAGCGCGGTAATAACGGGTGCCACTTCCTTGCTGCGCTCGATGTTCAGGTATCGCTGCGTTTCGTCATCCAGTATGCGGTTGGCATCGACTGCGGCGGCCTCCCGATTGCTCCGGCCCTCGACGATGATTTTGTCGAGATCATCAATTGTGTAAAGGTATACGTCATCCAGTTCGCCGATCCCGGCTTCGAGATCTCTCGGCACGGCAATGTCTACGGCAAAAATCGGCCTGCGCTTTCTGGCTCGAATGGCGCTTCTCATTTGTTCGGTCGTGACGACTGGCTGTGTACTGGCGGTCGAGCTGATCAGAATATCAGCCTCGGGCAGCGTGCCCTCGAGCTCGGACAGCGGCAGTGCAAAGCCGTCAAACTGGGAGGCAATGTTCTGCGCGCGCCCGAAATCACGGTTGGCCACGAACATACGGCCGATGCCCTTGCTGTGCAGGTGCCTGGCAACCAGTTCAATGGTCATTCCTGCACCAATCAACAATGCAGTGTGTTTTGAAAATTCGGCGAAAAACTGGTTGGCGAGATTGACCGCGGCGTAAGCCACCGAGACCGGGCTTGTGCCAATCTCGGTATCGGTACGGACTTTCTTGGCAACTGAAAACGTGTGGTGAAAGAGTCTGTTCAATTGAGAGCCGACCGTGGCTGACTGCTTGGCCTGGCGAAATGCGTCTTTCAACTGACCCAGGATCTGCGGTTCACCGAGCACCATGGAGTCGAGTCCGCAAGCCACGCGAAACAGGTGGCGGATCGCCTCCTCATTGTTAAGAGTAAACAGGGCGGCCTCGGCATCCTGGCTAAGTGACTGGTCGTCCCTGAGCCAGGACCCCAGCGCCGTCAGTCCGCTGTCGTCTGTTTCCAGGTAAAATTCGGTGCGGTTGCAGGTCGAAAGAATTACTGCCTCATCAATGCCTTGCAGTTGCACGAGCTCCCCCAGCGCCCGGGCGATATCGTCACCCGAGAAGATCACCTGTTCGCGAATTTCGACAGGCGCCGTGTTATGGTTCAGCCCGAGTATGTGGAGCGGCATCTTGGTATTTGGGATCAGGGTGAAAAACAGTTCGTATGATAAGCGAACTGATGACGTAGTTCCTTGTCTGTTTTCACCTCTACTGGAAAATTGCCATTTGGCGATGTAATCAGGATCACACTATTGAATCGCATTAGAAGACGGTTGCCGCACTTCGCATTTGGAATGGTCTGTGTGCTCCTGTCCGCCGCACCGCAGGTTTTTGCCGACGATACAGAGGAACTCACCGAGCACCTGATGCAGGCCGAGATGGCCCTGCGGCAAAACCTGTATCGGGAAGCGGTAAGCGAATATCGCAAGGCTGCTGAGCTAAGCGATGATCCCGAGATTGCACAGCAGGCGACCCGGATCGCCTACAGCTATGGATTCAACGAAGAAGCACTCGCCTCCGCCAAACGCTGGGCAAAACTGGATGCCGAGGACGAGGAGGCCTTGCTGTATGTCGCCCAGCTCTATTTGCGAACCGGCGAAGTCAGGAAATCGCGGCGCAGTTTCGAAAAGCTGCTGAAGCGGGGCCGGGAGCCTGCAGACGAGCGCTTGCTCGCGCTGATTCCATTTCTTTCCCGGGAAGATGCAAGCCTGTCTTACGAGTTGATGCTGAAGCTGGCGAAGCCTTACAAGGACTCGGCCGAGGCTAACTATGCGGTCGCCGTCATGGCCTTGCAGGCCGGTGAAACCAGGGTGGCTAGCGAGCGAGCCAGGAAAGCATCCGAGATAGAACCAGACTGGGTCAAACCACACCTTTTATATGCGCGCGCATTGTTGCTCAGTGGTGATGAGGAGGGGGCAATCGACTATACGTCGAGGCTCGTCGGCGACGATCCGGATCCGGATCCGGAGGCGCGGCTCGAGCTTGCAATTATGCTTTTGTCCGCCGGACGCGATGATGATGCACTGAGCCAGGTTAACCAGATACTGCTGGAGCAGCCGTCGCGCAGCGATGCACTGCGGCTCATGGCGATCATCAACTTCCGGCTCGAACGTCTCGATGCGGCCCGTGCCGACTTCCAGGATCTGCTGGAGACCGGCCACTTTACGATGGACGCACTTTATTACCTGGGCCGGATCGCGGACCGGAACTCAGAGCTCAAGCGGGCGGTTCGCTACTACTCCCAGGTTACACGCGGCAGCAATGCCATCATCTCGCAGCGCCGGGCAGCCGGCATCATGGCGCAGATGGGCGAAGAAGAGGAAGCTCTTAAACATCTGTCCGGGTTTGCCGGGCTCAACCCGAATTTCGCGGTCGACATGCTGCAGGCGCAGGCGCAATTGCTGTCCTCAATGGAGAGATACCCGGAGGCACTCGAGTACTACGACAAGGTTGTTGCCTATCGTCCGGACAGCGAAGGGGCGTACCTCGGCAAAGCCGAACTTTTGTTGCTCATGGGTCGTCTCGATGACGCAATTAATCTTTACCGGAAAACCGCGAAGCGGTGGCCCGATAGCGCCATGACCCTGAATGCCCTGGGCTACACGCTGGCCGATCGTACGGATCAGTACGACGAGGCGGCGAAGCTCATCCAAAAAGCGTTAGAACTCGATCCCGAAAGTGCGGCGATTATCGATAGCTGGGGCTGGGTACTTCACCGGCAAGGGCAACACGATGAAGCGCTGATTCATCTGGAACGCGCGTACGAACGGTTCCGGGATCCGGAGGTTGCCTCGCATATCGTCGAAGTTCTGTGGGCGCTCCAGCGACACGACGATGCCGAAACCACGCTTGAAAATGCCGAACTCCTGTATCCGGACAATGAGCTTCTGAAAAGTGTTCGCGAGCGCCTTCTTCCGGATACACCCTGAGACCGGGCCGTCCGTGCGACGACCGTCCCCGAAGTTGTTACTGCTGTTCCTGACAGCACTGATATCCGGTTGCGTTACCTCCAAAAGTCTCGAATTGCCCGAATTATCGGACTGGGAAACCCGCCAGGACATCCTTGCCGGCGTGGATGAATTCGAGTTCGCCGGGCGCATTGGCGTACATGCTGGCGATGAAGGCTTTAATGGCCAGTTCTGGTGGCGGCAAGACGGTGTCGTATTTCGCGTAAGGATCAGCGGACCGCTGGGTGTTGGCACGGTGTTCATCAACGGGGATCGCCGGGAGATCACGGTAACCGACGCGGATGGCGTCGTTACCGAGCTGCATGACGCAGAGGCCGACCTTCGCCAGATGTACGGCTGGACGATCCCGGTTACAAGTCTGCGCTTCTGGGCACTGGGGATACCGGATCCGGCAAGCCCCGCCGAGACTGAGTTTGACGATGCTGGCCGCTTAGCAAAATTGCATCAGCGCAACTGGCAGGTCGACATCACGCAATATAGCGAGGGTGCTGGACAGCTCCTGCCACGCCGCCTGACCGCGGTCAACAACGACGTGAAAGTGCGCCTTGTCATCGATCATTGGGTGTTTCGTTGACCCTGCCGAACATCGTTGACAGCATAAGACGCTCGCCTCACAATTGCGCGCATTGAACGCGCGGGAGCGCGTATTTTGGGGGAAGATGTGCGGGCGCATGTGGACGCTGGTTCGCCTGGGACCAAATGGGGTGTAGCCAAGTGGCAAGGCAACGGGTTTTGATCCCGTCATGCGCAGGTTCGAATCCTGCCACCCCAACCATCCCCAGCTCGAGGGGCCGACCGAATAATCAACAAAAGGTGAGGTGAAGCCGTGGATCCGGCGACAATGGCATTATTCTCGGGTAACGCGAATCCCAAACTCGCGCACGACATTGCGCGGATTCTTCATACTCCGCTCGCCAAGGCGCAGGTCGGCCGCTTCAGCGACGGTGAGATACTGGTGGAAATACTCGAGAACATCCGCGGCAGGGAGACGTTTATCATCCAGTCAACCTGTCCGCCGACCTCCGAATACCTGATGGAACTCCTGGTCATGGCCGACGCTGCCCGGCGAGCCTCCGCTGCCCGGATTACCGCGGTAATTCCTTACTTCGGGTTCGCGCGGCAGGACCGGCGTCCCAGGTCAGCGCGTGTCCCGATTACCGCGAAGCTGGTCGCCAAGATGATTGGTGTGGCAGGCGTAGATCGGGTACTGACCGTCGACCTGCACGCCGACCAGATCCAGGGCTTTTTCGACATCTCCGTCGACAACGTCTACGCTTCTCCGGTGCTGCTCGGCGATGTCTGGAAACAAAAATATGAAGATATGGTAGTGGTATCACCGGATGTTGGCGGCGTAATTCGTGCACGCGCCCTGGCCAAGCGCCTCGACGACGCCGACCTGGTAATCATCGATAAACGTCGTTCCAAGGCTAACCAGTCCGAGGTAATGAACATCATTGGTGAAGTCGAGGGCAAGAACTGCGTCATGATCGATGACATGGTCGATACTGCAGGCACGCTCTGTCAGGCGGCCGGCGCGCTAAAAACCAATGGTGCGGCAACGGTCGTTGCCTATATTACTCACCCGGTCCTGTCAGGCCCGGCGGTCTCCCGGATTTCGGAATCTGAGCTTGACGAAATCGTCGTTACGGACACGATTCCCTTGAGTGAGGCTGCACAGGCCTGTAGCAAGATCCGGCAATTATCGATTGCAGAGTTGCTTGCCGAGACGATTCGCCGCATTGCCGACGAGGAGTCGGTCAGCTCGCTGTACGTTGACTGATTGCGTTCCAAAAAGGGGTCAGATCCCTTTTTCGGCTCAAACGACGTAATGCGAGCTTGGTGACTCCTCGCCAGCCCTAAAAAGGGATCTGACCCCTTTTTGGGGCTGACACTCATCTGACAATCGGCTATGATGCGCGCCCAGTCCCGATTGGTCGCGATCGGGATTCTTATAAAATCAATCAGTTATCGGAGAACTCCAATGAGTAAAGATTTCGATCTGGTTGCAGAAATTCGTGAGGACCGGGGGAAAGGTGCGAGCCGCCGCCTGCGTCACCGGGGATTGGTTCCTGCAATCATTTATGGCGCCGGCCGTCCGCCGCGTGCTCTGACCTTTAATCACTCCAAGGTCATCCGCCAGCTCGAAAACGAGTCGTTCTACTCAAGTATTCTGAATATTCAGGTCAATGAGAAGAACCAGGCTGCAATCCTCAAAGACATCCAGCGTCATCCGTCGAAACCGCTGATCATGCATATGGATTTTCAACGCATCGTCGAAGACGAGAGAATCAGGATGAATGTGCCGATTCACTATACGAACGCCGATGAAGCTGTCGGCGTGAAGCAGGAAGGCGGTTCGGTGTCACAACTGATTTCCGATATCGAAGTCAGTTGTTTTCCGAAGGACCTTCCCGAATTCTTCGAGGTTGACATCCAAAACCTGGGACTGAACGAGATGCTGCACATCTCGGACATTAAATTGCCCGAGGGTGTTGAAATTCCGATATTGGCCCAGGGCCCGGAGCAGGACCGGCCGATCGTTTCGATTCAGTTCATCAAGGAAGTGGTCATCGAGGAAGAAGTCGAAGAGATCGAAGGCGAACTGGTCGAAGGCGAGGAAGCCGAAGCCGAAGCCGAAGGCGAGGAGGGCGCTGCCGGGGAAGGTGGCGCAGCCGAAGAGGGCGGCGAGAAACCGGCGGAAGAAAAGTAATCTTCATGTGTACCGCAACGAGGCCGCCACATCTGGCGGCCTTTTTGCTTTAAGCACGATTTGCCGTCTACACTTCCCGGCGGTTGGCTAATTAATAATTTATGGCGACACATCTCAACATCATTGGAGGACTTGGTAATCCGGATGACCGTTATGCGAATACATTGCATAACGCGGGATTCTGGTTTGCCGACGAACTCGCACGGCGGGACGGCGCGCAATTCAAGTATGAAAAGCGCTTCGATGCGGACGTCTGCAAGATCAGGCTTGCAGGAAGCGATGTCTGGCTGATCAAGCCGCAGAGCTACATGAATAACAGCGGCGGGCCGATTCGGGGCATCCTCGATTACTACCGTCAATCGACTGCGCAACTGCTCATCGCACATGACGAGATTGATCTGCCACCGGGAACGGTTCGACTCAAGCTCGGTGGAGGCCACGGTGGACACAATGGGCTGCGCGATGTTATTCGGCACTGCGGCGCCGACTTCATGCGACTGCGGCTCGGTGTGGGCCACCCCGGGCACAAGGATGATGTGACGGATTACGTCTTGAAGAACGCGTCGCGAGAAGTCGAGGCCGCGATTCTCAAGAATGTCGATGAAGCGGCCGACGTCATGCCGTTGCTGGATGACGTAGGTCTCAATGCGGCAATGAAAAAACTGCACACTACTGAATAGATACGTATGGCGATCACCTGTGGCATCGTTGGGCTGCCTAATGTAGGCAAGTCCACACTCTTCAACGCAATGACGGCAGCCGAGATTGCGGCTGAGAACTACCCGTTTTGCACTATCGAACCGAATGTCGGCGTCGTGCCGGTGCCCGACCCACGGCTCGACGTGATCAGCAAAATCGTGCAGCCGCAGAAGACCATTCCGACAACGATGGAGTTCGTGGACATCGCCGGGCTGGTCGCCGGCGCATCCCAGGGCGAAGGGCTCGGCAACAAGTTTCTGGCGAACA
>Ga0209997_10000722_pt1 | contig 11399 bp, 10 predicted proteins | sample CR04metaG_FD_182079 | JGI IMG/M metagenome (GOLD analysis project Ga0209997, IMG submission 182079) | Deep subsurface microbial communities from Mariana Trench to uncover new lineages of life (NeLLi) - CR04 metaG (SPAdes) (version 2) | ecosystem: Environmental > Aquatic > Marine > Ocean trench...
TAATGGGCGTTCTAATTCATTAAATGTTCAATAAACTTTGTAAGGTATTGTCTTATAATGTTTTAGCTTGGGAGATTGTTTCTTTATAGAAACACGTTCAAAGCTCAATTTATAAAGCAGGCTAATTAATATTAGCAAATATAATTATGTAAATATAGATAACAATATGCTACCAAGACATTTCAGAAAACAAAAAAAATCTAATTCCGGATTAGGATATTGGTTAAAATACAGATTCGCTACAGAGTATGATCAAAACATACAAGCAATGGTTTATTTTGGAGCTGCCTTCCTGATTATTATTGTTGGTCTAAGAGGGCTTGGCGACCTTAGCGATGTTTCATTCATCCCACATTTTTTACTTGATTCTAATGGAAAAATAGATGCCCATATAGTTATGATTGGATTGATAGTTGAGTTCCTGATGCTGTGTTTGTTAGCAGCAGTATCATTTTTTTCACCCGTCGAAAAAAGGACGGACTTACAAGCAAGTATTGAAAGCCTTTCTATATCGGTTGAAAAATTATCGGAAACCATTCCATCAGAATTAGCACAAAAACTAATAACCAGCGCAGAGGAAACAACAGCAGCAACCGAAAAACTTTTATCTGAAGAAATTGAAATACTTAATAACTTCAGATCAAAACTTGATGAAAGAATAATACAAATAGACCAGGATATAATCCTTGTAAGACAAAATATTGCGCAGGGGATCATTGATTTCACAGCACCAATGGAAGAAATAGTTAAAAAGGAACAGGAAACACTTAACTCATATAACAACCTAATTGAAGGTCTTATCGAAGGAACAAAGGAGACACTTAACAATGTTTCTCAGAGCATATCAAATGAAGTTAAAAAAACATTTGCTTCTTCTGCGGCAGTTATGACACGGCAGGAGAAAATGATAGTTAAATTTTATGGTATTAACTCACAACTACTATCCGAAGCACAGGAAAATTTTAAAAAGTTTATTTTAAACTATTCTGAAATGGTTGAAAAGGAATCACAGAGATTGGAATGGTTGAGTACAAAACAGCTTCGACCGGAAGAGTTTATGCTTAATATGAACAAAACAAACGAACAGCTTATTTCTCATCTTGAAAATATTGATAACTCATTGAAAATAATAACAAATGGACAGGATTCATCGTACGATGGAATTGTTAGAAAAAAATCTTTCTTGGGGTGGATGAGAAAAAAAAGGCACAGACAATCTGGATGAAACACATTGAACTAAAAAATGAAAAGAAGTAAAGTACCATTTTATTTTGTTCTTTATCTGGTTGTACTGGTAGAACTACTTGCGATAATTATTGAGCGAGACAGTACCGAGTTAGAACTGCAAGCACGCCTGAATGAATACGCTACGATTCAGGACAGTATTATTTCATTATACGGCCAGCCAATAGTATTAGATGTTCAGGAAAAAACCGATTGGTTGATTTCAAGCAAGGATAGTGCGCATGTACTAATTTCGATCTCTAATTTACATACACTTGAAGAAATGGCAGGAGTACAGTATTTTATTAACTCAAATAAGGAGGGAAATTACTATAATGTTTATGTTGATAAAAAAACAGGCAACGGAAACTTCTACTTCAAAACAAATAAAAACGGCACTTACAATTTTGATGTTTTCTGCAAATTAAGAAGACAATTACCCCGATACTTACCTGACATAATTATCGAGGGCATAATTGCTAAAGTAGGACCTGATTATATAGCAACGAGTAATACTGTAAGTTTTAAGATCAAAGCGAGACACAAACAACAACCCTTTGATAAACCAGGTCGGGGTTAATGTTTAAGGGGCGATTATAAAATTTTGTTTGAGAATTAATTATGAAAAAAATATTACTAATAATTATAATAATGCTTTTTAGCAGCACAATTATATATTCCCAAGCAAGCAGGATCACATTTGGGCTGGGCAATCCAATTGAGGTGTTGGACACATTAATCGTTTTTGTTGGAGAGCATTTCGAGATAAAAGACAGGCTAACTGATTGGTCACATAATTTTGGTGACCTTACCTATACACTTGATGTTTATCTTGATAAAATAGATGGCGGAAACGGGAGGATAACATTCGAAAGAAACATCGGCGGACTTGAATATTACAGAGGTGAGTTATCCTATTTCAATTTGCAGGGAATCACATTAAAATCTAATGTTGAAAAGGGAGTGAATCCCGGAGACTATGAAGTTCAGCTTTCTTTAGATATTAACGCCGCGGGAGTTTATTATTTTGTTGGATTAATAAAGGGGAAAAGTGAGCGAGGCAGCCATTTTGAAAATGCCGGTTACTGGGTTGTAAACTCTACACCAAGGGCTCGAAAAGAATTAAAACACGAGATTAGTCTAAAAGATACCTACTACTACGGAGAATCTGTTTATTTGGATTTCAGTTTATCCGGAGAAGGAATGGATAATATTTCAAATTATTACTTTAGAATTTTTGAAAGCGACAATGAAATTTATTCCGGAATAGGTTCATATATTAATCTTGGTGTAATTACAAAAAACACCGCAATGGTTAACAGATCAATTCGCATTGAAGGGTATTATGGCGGACGCGTAATACAATTCTACAATCCTTCTCTTCCCGGTGCGGATTCTACCATCTGGAATTTTAAACTTCTTCCACCCAAGAGTTTCGAATTCCTAACAAATTGGTTAAGTGAGGAAGAGTTTAACAGTCTATCAAAAAATGATGTTATTGATGCTATAGATATGCATGTGATTGAAAACAGAAAACTTAAATTCATGTATTATTCTCCAATAGATAATGGAGCACTGGTAACACAACCAGAGCTAAGAAATCTTACAGTTACCGCTTCGCCGCCAGAGTTTTTAGTGGGATCGTCGAACAAATATCGTGCATACGACGATGGTATATGGAAAGTAATAGAACTGAATGTTAACTCGAGATTTTTAAGCAGTATCTCAGATAATGCAACTAAAAAGATAACACTGCATATTGGATTTACTACTCAGTTCGGCGACCAGAAGAATCTTACTTATGTAGGATATGTTTTTTAAAATTGATTTGGAACAATTATGCAAGTTAAATTTCACTTATTTGTATTTACTACTCTGATAATGGGTTTTATTTTAACTCTTAATTCTGGTTTGTATGCACAAGAGGTAAGAAAACCAAAAAAAATACCAACCGAAGAAACTTCCAGTTTCAGACTCAAATACGGCACGGGGTTAACAACAAGGTATATTTGGAGAGGATTAGACCTTGCAAGATCTCCTGCATTGCTTCCTTATGGCCTGGCATCATTTTCTAATTTTGAAATTTCTCTTTACGGTATTTTCGGTCTTTTTGAAAATGCAGCTAAACATCCGGATTTTGTAAAGCCACAATTTCCTGAAGAAACCAATCCTTTTTTCTTACAACGAATAGCTTTTAATCAAATAATAACAAATTTATTCTACCGAATTAAAGCAGGCTTTGGAGAAATCAGAATTGGAACTACTGACTATTATTTTCCAGATGGATTGGTAAAAGAAGTGGACGTAGATTCGAATATAACATATCCAGCATCAACCTGGCTTAATTGGGATGATGATGGTGCAGGGGCACACACAATTGAAATTAATTTAAGGTTCGATGGAAATAAAAAGTTTCCCATCTGGTTTCTTGTTGCATATAATGTCTACAATGATCCCAACAACTCATTATACTTAGAGACAGGATATACCTTTAATGTATTGCTAAACAAATTAACATTGTATCTTGGCACCGCTGTTGGAGCATCATCCTGGTATCAGTTTAACTTTAAGGATGGTGTGTTTAGGGGTGACTATATGACATCCTTCGGCTTAACATTTAGCAGAGAAATTTATTTGGAGGACTGGCTGCTTATCGATTTTGCTTTAACTGATATTATAAATTTTTATCATGAAAGAAACACAATATTATTTACAACAACTCTTAAAATAGAATAAATAAATTATCTTATTAAATTGTTCAGCTCGTATATTGTTGGCAAGTTATTTCTACAGCCAGGACGATTTATAGTTTAAAATAAAAAAAGGCGTCTACAAAGACACCTTTCAGAATTCAAATTAAATATCTTTATCAGTTACGTGGTTTAGCTTCATTAACTACGATATTTCTTCCTTCTATTTCTGAGTCATTCAGTGCTTCAATAGCACTTTTTGCCTCTTCTGGGCTCTCCATTTCTACAAAACCAAAACCTCTGGACCTTCCAGATTCGCGATCTCGTATAACTTTTGCCGACACAACTGTACCGTGTCCTTCAAAAGTTGTTTTCAATGCTTCGTCGTCAACCGACCATGGGAGGGAACCCACAAATAACTTAGTACTCACTTAAGAACCTCTAAAAAATAAATATAAAAAATCCGGTATAAACCGATTAAATAAATTACAAAGAAATCGAGCAAGAAACTAATTAATTATGCGTCTGATAGAGCTTTAGGCACTACTCTGAATCATAGTTTAATATAGGCTGTAACCATTTTTCTACCTCATCAAACCTCATATTTTTTCGGTGATGATAATCTGTAACCTGGTCTTTACCAATCTTGCCAACATTTATATATTTTGCTTCCGGATGTGAAAAGTATATTCCGCAGACTGAAGCCGCAGGATACATTGCGAGGTTCTCGGTTAGTTTAATACCTGTGTTTGTTTCAACATTCAGGCAATCGAATATTAGCAGCTTTTCAGTGTGATCTGGCTGTGAAGGATAACCTGGTGCCGGTCGAATTCCTATGTATTTTTCATTTATTAGCTCCTGGCTAGACCGGTTTTCATCCTGGCAGTATCCCCAATAATTTTTCCGAATCATTTCATGCAAGTATTCGGTAAAAGCTTCAACAAATCTGTCGGCAATTGCTTTTACAAGGATGCTGCTATAATCATCATGTTCTTTTTCAAATTTTGCAATTAGGTTCTCAATTTCTATTCCTGCCGTAACAGCAAACATTCCTATGTAATCAATAATGTTCTCTTCTTCCGGCACAATAAAATCCGCGAGGGATAAGTTGGGCTGCCCCCCGGTTTTTTTTACTTGCTGCCGAAGCGTGTGTAAAGTTGTTAATATTGATTTTCTTGATTCATCCTTATAAACTATTATATCATCACCGTTAGAATTGGCAGGAAACAAACCAAATACTGCGTTAGCGGTTAAAGAATTGTCTTTGATGATTGCGTCAATCAGATCGTTTGCATCATCAAAAAGACTTTTTGCTTCCTTGCCGTACTTTTCACTTTTAAGAATTGCAGGGTATCTTCCTTTCATCTCCCAGGATAAAAAGAATGGCGTCCAGTCAATGTAATTTCTTAGTTTTTCCAGTGAAAAATTATTAAGAGTGGTGATTCCCATTTTGTTTGGTTTAGTAATATTGCTACTTGTCCAATCAATTTTTAATTTATTCTTTCTTGCATCATCAATACTTAAATATGTTTTTTTTGATCTCCGCTTTAAATAATTTTCTCTAAGATTTTCATATTCTTCTTTTACTCCGGCCGTATATTTTTGTTTTTGACCAGAATCATTACTAAGTAAGCTGCTAACAACCGGAACACTTCTCGATGCATCGAGAACATGAATTGTATTCCCGGAATAATTTGGTGCGATTTTCACAGCCGTATGGATCCTAGATGTTGTTGCGCCACCAATTAACAAAGGTTTATTTATTCCTCTTCTCTCCATTTCTTTTGCAACGTGAACCATTTCATCAAGCGATGGTGTGATCAATCCGCTTAACCCAATAATATCCACATCTTCATCAATCGCTGTTTGTAATATTTTATCCGCACTAACCATCACACCGAGATCAATCACATTATAATTATTACAACCAAGCACAACACCAACAATGTTTTTCCCAATATCATGTACATCTCCTTTTACAGTTGCTAATAATATTTTTCCCTGTGCATGAATAACAGCAGATAACTTTTTTTGTTCCTCTATATATGGCGTTAGATAGGCTACAGACTTTTTCATAACACGGGCACTTTTTACAACTTGCGGTAAAAACATTTTGCCGGAACCAAAAAGGTCACCGACTACATTCATTCCATCCATTAGGGGACCTTCAATCACATTAATCGGCTCGGGAAGTTTTTGCCGCGCCTCTTCTGTATCGTGTTCTATGTAATCAGTAATACCTTTTACAAGGGCATGTTTCAATCGTTCCTCAACCGGTGCATTTCTCCACTCGTCTTTTTTTCCTTCTTCTTTTTCTTTTCCCGTAACAGTCTCTGAAAACAATAATAATCTATCTGTTGCATCCGGCTTGCGATTAAATATAACATCTTCAACCAGGACTAAAAGGTCCTTTGGTATTTCTTCATAAACTTCCAACTGTCCAGCGTTAATTATTCCCATATCCATTCCGGCTTTTATTGCATGATAAAGAAAAGCAGAATGCATTGCTTCCCGGATTACATTGTTTCCGCGAAATGAAAATGAAAGATTACTAACACCACCGCTTACTTTTGCAAATGAAAGATTTTGTTTTATCCATCGTGTTGCTTCAATGTAGTTTACAGCATAATTGTTATGTTCATCAATGCCTGTTGCAATTGGCAGAATGTTAGGATCAAAAATAATATCCTGAGGAGGGAAGCCGATGTCATTGACTAATATTTTATAAGCTCTTCTACAGATCTCAATTTTTCTCTCAAAAGTATCTGCCTGCCCTTTTTCATCAAATGCCATAATTATGACAGCTGCACCAAATTTAAGAATCTCTTTTGCATATTCCCTGAAGACATCTTCCCCTTCTTTAAGACTTATTGAGTTTACAATGCCTTTGCCCTGTAAACATTTTAGTCCGGCTTTTAAAACCGACCATTTAGAAGAGTCAATCATTAAAGGAACTCTGGTAATATCCGGCTCAACCGCTAAAAGGTTCAGAAATTTTGTCATCGCATCTTCAGATTCAATCATTCCCTCATCCATATTTACATCAATTACCTGTGCACCGTTTTCTACTTGTTGGCGGGCAACAGAAAGTGCTTCCTCATAATTTTCTTCCTTTATTAGTCGTGCAAATTTTTTAGATCCCGCAACGTTTGTTCTTTCTCCAATATTAACAAAGTTTATTTCAGGATGAAGAACAAGGGGTTCTAATCCGCTTAATCTTAAATAAGGTTTTTGTTCGGTATGAACTCTGGGTTCATAATTTTTTACTTTTTCAGCAATTGCACGAATGTGATCGGGCGTTGTACCGCAACAGCCTCCAATGATATTAACAAATCCGCTTTTCAAAAAATCATCAAGTATTGCAGACATTGTTTCGGGAGATTCATCATATTCACCCATCTCATTCGGAAGTCCGGCATTGGGAAAAACAGATAAAAATTTATCCGTTATATTCGAAAGGTCTTCAATAAAGGGGCGCATTTGTTTCGCACCAAGAGAACAGTTTAATCCAACACTTAAAAGATTTTTTACATGCGAGATAGATATCCAAAATGCTTCTGTTGTTTGTCCAGATAAAGTTCTTCCGCTTTGGTCAACAATTGTTCCCGATATCATAATTGGTAGAATTAACTTTTTTTCAGAACAAACTTTATCAACAGCATAAATTGCTGCTTTGGCATTCAATGTATCAAATATTGTTTCAATAAGGAGAATATCAACTCCACCGTCTATAAGTCCCCTTGCTTGTTCATAATATGCATCTACCATTTGATCAAAAGTAACAGCACGAAAACCCGGATCAGTTACTTTTGGTGACAGTGAAAGCGTTTTGTTTGTGGGGCCAAGAGCACCGGCAACAAATCGTGGTTTGCCCGGTTCATTTTTTGCAAACTCTAAAGCAACTTCTTTAGCAATCTCAGCGGAGGTTTTACTTATTTCATAAGCAAAATTTTCTGTTTGGTAATCTGCCTGTGAAATTGATGTTCCGTTAAACGTATTTGTTTCAATAATATCCGCACCTGCATTAAAATATGCCCTGTGAATTTCCTTTATTAATTCTGGCTGTGTTAATGATAGAAGATCGTTGTTACCTTTTAAATCGTGCGGATGATCTATAAATCTGTTACCGCGAAAATCATCTTCGCTTAAATTGTAGCTTTGTATCATTGTGCCCATAGCACCATCTAATACAAGGATTCTCTCGGTTAATATTTTAGTAAGTTTTTCTAACATATTTGCTTGAAATTACTCCGGTAATTAATCATTATTTTTAGCAAATGATTAATAGATTAATTATTTATCAATTCAGTAGCTATTTTGAAAAGGTTGCCAAATATAGCTAAATTGCTTTGCATTATAAACCGATTTAATGAGTTATAGAACATTATTATGATAGTTGTAACAGGCGGTGCCGGCTTTATCGGCAGTGCAATAGTTTGGGAATTAAACAGGCGCGACAAAAAAGACATACTGATTGTTGATGAACTTGGTACGGATGAGAAATGGAAAAATCTTGTTGGTCTGCATTTTGAAGATTTTGTTAATAAACACAAATTTATTGACAGCATTAATAAAGGAACTTTTATTAATGCGGATGCCATTATACATCTAGGCGCTAATTCATCAACGACTGAAAAAGATGCCGACCACCTTTTTAATAATAATTATCTTTACACAAAAACACTTGCAGAGTTTTGCTTAAAAAATAATATTAGATTCATATACGCATCATCCGCAGCCACATACGGTGATGGATCGCTTGGGTTTAATGATGACGAAAGTAAATGCGATACACTCCGACCACTTAATATGTACGGCTACTCAAAAAGTATGTTGGATATCTGGGCCATAAACCAGGATGTATTTAAAAATATTGTAGGTTTGAAATACTTTAATGTTTTTGGTCCTAACGAGTATCATAAAGGTGATATGCGAAGTGTTGTTCATAAGGCATTTGAGCAGGTAAGAGATACGGGGAAAGTAAAATTATTTAAATCGAGGAACCCGAAGTATAAAGACGGCGAGCAAATGCGCGATTTTATTTATGTAAAAGATGCTGTTAACATGACACTGTTTTTTTTAGACAATAAATATATAAACGGGTTGTTCAATATTGGTTCCGGTCAAGCGAGAACATGGAATGATCTTGTAACTGCATTATTCAAAGCGATTGAGAAACCGGTTAATATTGAATATATTGATTTGCCCGAACATCTTGCAGATAAGTACCAGTATTTTACTGAAGCAAATCTATCAAAGATAAAAAGCGCTGGCTATAAAAAAGAAATCACTTCGTTGGAAAATAGCATTAATGATTACGTTAAAAATTATCTGTTAAGTAAAATATATTTAGGCATGTAAGCAGTTATTAGTTGTAAGGCACTTCCTCATCGTCGTCTAACAAGTCATCTTCCGGATCGATTAAAGGTATGTCGTTTTCAAGGATATCTTGTTCAGTTGGTTCTTTATCGAAAGGATTTTCCTCCACCTCCTCTTCTTCTTCATCTTCGATAAAATCATCATCGTCTTCATCGTTATCTTTCTTCTTCGAAGCTAAAAAAGCGAATTTAAAATCATCACTCTCTATCAGTTCAAAATCGCCAAACCCCTCCATTAATATCTCGCTTTCTTCAAATCGTGGCATTTATACTTTCTCCTCATTTAATATCTTTAGAGGGTACTAAAAGTTTATATTTTATTTCTTTATTTACAAACGTATAAACTTTTAATTTTATTGTTTTCTCATAAATATTATAAGCATCTCATCTAAAAGTAAAATTGATTTATTACTTTGTCAATACAATTATTAAAAATATGAAACGAGCAAGAAAAACCATTTACGCTCTTCCGAGGAAATGCCTTCGACAAAGGAAAGTATTAATAAACAAGTTTCCCGATACATCGGGACAAAAACAATAAATTCCGCCAGGGGCGGACAAGTATAAACATATGAAAGATTAATATGAAGCTGGCAACTCTTTGTTATGTAACAGATAAAAACAGAAACTCCACTCTGATGATTCATCGTGTAAAAAAAGAAAACGATTATCATCAGGGTAAATGGAATGGATTAGGAGGAAAATTTGAACCTGGTGAAAGCCCTGAAGAGTGTGCGGTAAGGGAAATAGAAGAAGAAAGCGGCTTACAAGTAAAAAACAATAAGATGAAGGGATTTATAACTTTTCCAATGTTTGATGGCAAAGAAGATTGGTATGTTTTTCTTTTTACGGCAGATAATTTCGAAGGGAAATTAATCGATTCAAACGAAGGAAACCTTGAGTGGATACCAAACGAAAAACTAACAGAAATCAATCTATGGGAAGGAGATAAATATTTTATACCATGGCTTTTTCAGGATAAATTTTTCAGCGCTAAATTTATTTATAAGAACGGAAAATATATAAGCCATGAAGTTAGTTTTTATTAACCAACCGGAAACAAAGCCGGATCTTTTTACCGATACCAAAAGCCAGCGAAAATAAAAATATGACTGATAAAACTATCGTGAATACATTTGCAGAAAAAGCAACGAAATATTTTTCTAACTTAAAGATTCCGAAAAGATTACCGAAGGAGATTAGCATTTTAAATCCTTATTCTAAAAAAGAAGTTAATAATGCCATACAATGGTTCTTTAAAAAATATTTTGATGACAATAAAAATCGTGTTTTTGTATTTGGGATTAACCCCGGAAGGTTTGGCGGGGGATTAACCGGAATATCTTTTACAGATCCCGTTGCATTGCGGGAAGAATGCGGAATTGAAAATGATCTTGGAGATAGACAGGAACTATCTAGCAAGTTTATTTACCGGATGATAAAGGAATACGGCGGCGTTAAAGAATTTTACACGAATATATTTATTACCGCGTTGTATCCTCTTGCGATTATTAAAGACGGAAAGAATTATAATTACTATGATAGTTTAAAACTTTGCGAATCTTTAAAAACACAAATCGCATCAGCAATTAAGGAACAAATAAAATTTGGAGCTGATGAAAGATTTGCTGTTTGTCTTGGCAGGAAAAATGCGAAGTACTTTAATGAAATAAATAAAGCACATAATTTTTTTGATGAAATCAGAGCCCTGGATCACCCAAGGTATATAATGCAATACAAATTAAAACATGCCGATGCATACATAAGAAACTATCTTAAGGCTCTCAAATAAAGTGTCCATTATGTTAATCTGAATTTTCTTCAGATGTTTTATAGGGGTTCGCTCTTTGTTGCTCAACCTTAATGGATAGTTCCTCTGATAATTTATTTTTGTAATTAGTGCTCTGAATATTCTGCTAAAAAACTTCTCATCCTTTCATTAACGATATCAGCAGCCTCAAAAGGAGCCATATGTCCAGCTCTATCTATTACATGAAACTCCGAATTATTAATTTGATCCGCCATTGATTTCATTACATCCGGAGAAGTTAATTTATCTTCTTCACCACAAATAACTAAAGTGGGAATCGAAATATTAGGGAGGTAA
>Ga0209997_10000724_pt1 | contig 11388 bp, 12 predicted proteins | sample CR04metaG_FD_182079 | JGI IMG/M metagenome (GOLD analysis project Ga0209997, IMG submission 182079) | Deep subsurface microbial communities from Mariana Trench to uncover new lineages of life (NeLLi) - CR04 metaG (SPAdes) (version 2) | ecosystem: Environmental > Aquatic > Marine > Ocean trench...
TTATGATAATTTAGATCAATGTCCAACTGCTAAAGAAACTTACAACAAATTCCAAGATGAAGACGGCTGCCCTGATTATGTAGCAGACAACAAATTGATTGCTGATTCTGATGATGATGGTATTCCAGACGTTCTAGATTTGTGTCCAAATCAACCAGAGACATTCAATGGATTCCTTGATGGTGATGGATGTCCTGATAGTTTTGATTCTAAACTTGATTCTGATATGGATGGCATACTAGATGTATTTGATGCATGTCCATTAGAGCGTGAAACTTACAACATGTTCCAAGATGAAGATGGTTGTCCAGATTCAACAAGTACTATTGTTTCATCTTATAGCTTCCCAGATGCTGATGGTGATGGAATAGATGATAGATGGGATGTATGTATTGATGAGAAAGAGAATTTTAATGGATATTTAGACTGGGACGGCTGTCCTGATACGCCTGGTGCAGAATCAACTTCTCCTGTATATGCAGATTCTGATGGTGATGGATACCCAGATGCTACTGATTCTTGTCCAACAAACCCAGAAACCTGGAATAAATATCTAGACTCTGATGGTTGTCCAGATACTGCTCCAGAACAAAAAAGATTTGCCCATGATGATGATCTAGATGGTATCATTAATGATGAAGACTTGTGTCCACTGGAACCCGAGGATTACAAGGGTGTAATTGATGGTTGTCCAGATCCATAAACAATCTTTTTCTTGATTTCAAAATTATAGAAGAATCTATTTAACGTGAGACTTAATAAATACTTGATAATAGCGGAGTCAGAGAGAATGAAAAAACAACATCTTTTAGGATTTTTACTTTTACTTACTTCTACTATTGGTATGTTGCCAAGTAGTGTATTTGCTAATGAAGCAATTGATTCTGATGGGGATGGCGTACCAAATTCTCTTGATTTATGTCCTCATCTTCTAGAGGATTATGATCCACAATATGGCAATGACATTGATGGTTGTCCTGCAGACTTTGTTCCATGGTATGATACTGACTTTGATGGAATACAAGATCATCTTGATAATTGTCCAACTGTAAAGGAAACCTACAACAAATTCCAAGATGAAGATGGATGTCCTGACTTGTCCCCTAGTGACGCAAAAGGCATTGCTGATTCTGATGGTGATGGTTATCCTGATTATATGGATTTGTGTCCAAATCAACCAGAGACATTCAATGGTGTTGATGACAAAGACGGTTGTCCAGATGATGTCTTTACTTTAAGAGATAATGATCGAGATGGTATTTCTGATACTTTGGATGCATGTCCACTAGAACCAGAAACTTACAACTTTTACCAAGATGAAGACGGATGTCCTGATACTACTGATTCAATTAAACCACAATACCAATTCCCAGACATTGATGGTGATGGAATTGATGATAGATGGGATCAATGCTTAAACGAGCCTGAAAACTATAATGGTTATCTAGACTGGGATGGCTGTCTAGATGTACTTGGTGCAGCATCTAATGGTTTAGTTGATTCTGATTATGATAGTATTCCTGATTCTCTTGATGCTTGTCCATTAGAGCGTGAAAATTTTAACAAATTCCAAGATGAGGATGGCTGTCCAGATAGTATTGATTACCAAACAGTTGGTGATTCTGACGGTGATGGAATCCCAGATCCAAACGATTCTTGTCCTTTCAGTCCTGAAACTTACAACATGTTCGAAGACGAAGACGGCTGTCCTGATTATGTAACAGACAACAAATTAACTGCTGATTCTGATGGTGATAATATTCCAGATATTCTAGATTTATGTCCAAATCAACCAGAAACATTCAATGGTATTGATGATAAAGATGGATGTCCTGATAGTTTTGTATTTACACTTGATTCTGACATGGATGGAATTGTAGACATCTTAGATGTATGTCCACTAGAACCAGAAACTTACAATTTTTTCAAAGATGGTGACGGTTGCCCTGATTCAACTGGTTCTGTTGTTTCATCTTACATCTTCCCAGATGCTGATGGTGATGGAATAGATGACAGATGGGATGCATGTATTGATGAGCCAGAAAATTATAATGATTATCTAGACACTGATGGATGTCCTGATGTTTTAGTAATCTCAAAATCTGCATTACCTGATATTGATTATGATGGAATCCCAGATCATTTAGACCAATGTCCAACATTAGCTGAAAGATACAACGGATTCCAAGACGAAGATGGTTGCCCTGATACCTTAGCTTATGATTCATTTGGAGATGCTGACTTTGATGGAGTTCCTGATAATATTGATGAATGTCCTTATGCTAAAGAAACCTACAATCGATTCCAAGACGAAGACGGCTGCCCTGATTCTGTAACAGACAACAAATTAACTGCTGATTCTGATGGTGATAATATTCCAGATATTCTAGATTTGTGTCCAAATCAACCAGAAACATTCAATGGTATTGATGATAAAGATGGGTGTCCTGATAATTTTGTATTTACACTTGATTCTGACATGGATGGAATTGCAGATATCTCTGATGCATGTCCACTAGAACCAGAAACTTACAACTTTTACCAAGATGAAGACGGTTGTCCAGATTCAAGAAGTACTATTGTTTCATCTTACATATTCCCAGACATCGATGGTGATGGAATAGATGACAGATGGGATGCCTGTATTGACGAGCAAGAGAATTTTAATGGATATTTAGATTGGGATGGCTGTCCAGATGTGTTAGCAGCAAAGTCTACAACACCCACAAGACTTGATTCTGACGGTGATGGTTACTATGATGCCTTTGATTCTTGTCCAACAAGTCCTGAAACATGGAACAAGTACAATGATCACGATGGTTGTCCAGATATTGATCCAGAACAACAGAGATTTGTCCATGATGATGATTTAGACGGAATAATTAATGACAAAGACTTGTGTCCACTGGAACCAGAGGATTACAAAGGCGTTATTGACGGCTGTCCAGAAAATTAATACAACATTTTTTGCATAAATTTTTGATATAGTAAATATATTCGAATTGTAGAATTATCTCATGCTTCCAAAATTTTCCAGCAGAGCATTTTTGGCTCCGATGGCAGGAGTAAGTGATCCTGCACTTCGTTTACAATGTAAACAAAAGGGAGCTGGTCTTGTTGTTACTGAATTTACAAACATTCATAGTATTATTGCAAAAGAAAAACAACTCAAAGAAAATGCTAAAACAATTCAAGAATTTATTGAATATTCCGAACAAGAACGCCCTCTCTCAGTTCAGTTATTTGGCTCTGATCTTTTTGCATTAGAAAAAGCTGCAAAGATTGTAGAACCTTATTTTGATATTATTGACTATAACATGGGATGTCCTGCACCACATATTACTCAACAAATGGCGGGTGGTGCTCTTCTACAAGAAGTTAATCTAACGCAACAAATATTCAGTACTCTTGTCAATGCTGTAAAAAAACCTGTAACACTAAAAATTCGCTCTGGGGTAACAAATGCTAGCAAATTTCTCTTTAGGGAAATTGCTGAAATTGCAGAAGATGAAGGAATTCAGATGATTACGCTTCATCCCAGAACTGTTAGTCAAGGTTATTCTGGAAATGCAGATTGGAAGATGATTAAAGAACTTAAAGAAATATCTAGCATTCCAATTGTTGGAAATGGAGATATTGCAACACCTGAAGATGCTAAAACTATGATTGATGAGACTGGATGTGATTATGTAATGATCGGTCGTGGTGCAATGGGGAATCCATTCTTGTTTGAACAAATAAACGATTATCTCAAAACTAACTCTTACAATGAATACTCTTTCAAAGACAGATTGGATTCATTTTTTGAATATCTACATCTTACAAATCACTACAAAATCAAATTTGGTAATATCAAGAGTCAAGCAATCAGATTTACAAAAGGCATGAAAGGAGGTTCTAAATTACGTTCAAAAATTACTTTTTCAAAAAATCTCGAGGAACTTGAGAAAATTATGAATAGTGCATATGTATCATCTTAGAAATTTCTTAAATTGTTGCATATTGCTTTACATTCGTTTATGATTTAATCAAAATTGATATTGAATTTTAAAGCAAATTAGACTATTCTTATATATTTCAAGATGACATTTTCTGTATGAAATTAGGAGTTGAGTCATAAATGGCAACAGCTTATGTTCTCATAAACTGTGAGCTAGGTTCTGAAGAAGCAGTAATATCAGAACTAAAATCCATTGAAGGAGTTGTTGAAGTACATGGTACATTTGGTGCATATGATATCTTGGCTAAAGTAGAATCCGGTCAAGTAGAAGCACTACGCGAGACTATTACTTGGAAGATCAGAAAAATCCCAAAAATCAGATCAACTCTGACATTAATGGGAATTGAAGGACAACAATAATTCTTCAAAATCCTTTGTTTTTATACTTAGATTGTAAAACAATACATCCCTTCGAAAAACATGTCCCCCAAAGGGATACCGCACTGAGAGGAATAGAGTTATCCTCTCAGTAGAATTATTAAAAATCAAATGATAATGTGATCTTTTTTTTGATAAAAGAAAATGATTAGAGGGCTTCTGAACCACTCTTTTTAGATGCAATATTCGTAACGTTTTCAACGCCTGTTACGACTATAATCCCATCTCCAGCATTTCCAGTACTGGCAGCATCTCTAATGGCAGAGGTTATTGATTCAACTTTATCGTCATCTACTATTGTAGTTATAGTTGACACCTTGTTGTATTCAGCTTCAATGGTTCCTGTCCCTCTTCCTGATCTAATAGTATGTCTTTTTCCAGAACCGCGTCCATCGCCATCCATTATGGTGAAGCCACCTACCTTATCTTTAATTGCCTCAGAAACTGCAGATACCTTATCTGTTTGTACGGTTGCCTCAATTCGTTTCATTTTCATTTCTTTTTTACTATTGTTTAAAAAAGATCATATGTTTTTATTCAAATTTTATGATACTATGGAGTAATTGGTTATTGCATTATCCTCTGACCTTTTTAGTATTGAAAAAAACGAAAATTATGAAAAGTGATGAAAAAAGATCTCATAGACTAAACTATCTTTTGAAGTGTTATTTGATCAATCCTCAAGAAAATGACCTTTATCAAAGAGCCAAACAAATGGGAGTGTCTGATTTTACTGCAAAGGATTACATCCGAACAGTCATTATACAAGCACAAAAAATCTATTCAAAATAGATTTTGGTGATTCATTTAAAAAATTGAATTAACCTGTTTTCACTCAAAAAGAAATAATTAGAAATCTTAAACAAGGAATTCATAAATAATCAAAGGAGAGAAAACACACATGAATGATTCATTGCTTGATGATGTAAAGGCTCTTTTAGACAAGGATCATGGAGATGACAGAATTTTAAAGCAAATTTGTAGGGCATGTGAAAACGATGAAGTCATTAGTAATTATGAAAGAAATTATGTTAGAAAATTAGCAGAAAAACATCTGGGAAGAAGACCAGAGATTGTTCAAACCCAAACACCTGTTGAAGAAAAACCAGATGTTCCAGATGTCGTTATGCCAGAAACTCCATCTATTCCAAAAACTCAAACACTTCAATTTGAACCTCCACGAATATCATCTTCTAATTCAAAAAATTCAAAAAAAATATTAGGTATTGGTGGTATTGCCTTGGTAATAATTATTGCAGTAGCTGCTTCATTTAGTGGCATTTCTAATGTAACACCAACTAATTCAATTCCAGAGACATTGTCAATTCAAACTGATTTGTCAACCTATGACAAAAAAGATATAATTTCAATTAGTGGCATATCTGACACTTCTGGAACTGTGAATCTCTCAATTGAAAATAAAAACAATGAACTTGTATGGGCAGAACAAGTTTCACTAAAAAATGATGGAAGATATTCAACATTAGCTATTGCTGGAGGTCCAGGATGGGAAAGTTCTGGTGTTTATACAATCAACATAGATAATGGTGTAGAAACAAAATCTAACACATTTTCATTTACTGCGTGATTCTTTCAAATTCTTTCCAATGAGAATCAACTATATCTCTAAGCTTCTCTACACTAATTTCTTCCATATATTCACGATAAACTATGAATTTGTTTTGTCTGCCTGAGGCTTCATCATAAATGTCATTAGTGTTTTTTGGAATTGCTCCTGATTTCCACTGAGTCATCTCAAAAATCCATATTGTTGAATCTGGATTTGAAAAATCAATGTCATCACATCCTACAACGTAAAGAAAACATTTTGTTGATTGATTTAACTTTTCATGTAATTTTTCATATGCTATCATTTGGCCTTTTGGAATGTTGATCTTATCATTATGAAATCCTTTGAATTCCAAGATGACAAAACCTCCCCTATGTTCAATAAGCCAATCTATATCGGTTCCACCTGAGGCTATCATTCCATGTACAATTAGGTTGCCTAAGACCTCTCTTCCACGAGTAAATTCTGACTCGTCAAAAATCTGATATTTTGCCTTTGGGCTTTTACGAATAATTTGTTTAGAATTATGATCAGAATGGATTGGATTCTCCTTTTCATATAGAGTATCAATAAATTCATTCGTTTCATTTTCCATAATTTTGGAATTTTTAACTTGATGATAAGAGAGTTTGTAAAATTTAGTAAAGCTAAACTATTTTTCTGATTTATCTACAGAAAAATTCCCCTCTTACTCCTTTATATAAAATAAAATATTCATCCTGATTTTTCCTCTCTTTTTTAGCGTTCAAAGCATCTTGATACATTTCAAAATGCCTAACTAGATACAATTGATTTCCAGAGTCTGCAAAATAATCTATTCCAACTAAATCAAATCCTGCTTCAGGAGTCAGATTGATCTTTTCTTTTTCAAATATATCTTCAGTCAATTTCTAATTTTTTGAAATATTAAAATTTAGAAAAATTATTACTAATACATCATTAGATCTTTTTCTTCTAATAATGAATGTAAGTTATGAACAGAACGATAAACATCTGCCTCTTTTTTAGCACCAGTACATACCAATTTTCCTGATGCAAATATCAATATCACAGTTTTTGGATCGAGCATTCTATGAATAAGCCCAGGAAATTGTTCTGGTTCATACATGCTTCTTGGTAATGTTCTTGCTGCTTTTTCTAAGTGAATTCTTCCACCAAGATTAATTGCAGCTACTATATTTTGAACTGTAATTACTGCATCTTTTTTTACTTTGACTTTTCCCTTTCTTAGTTTTTGAACAACTGTGTTTACAGCTTTGATTGCCAAATCTTCAGATTTAGCTCCAGTACACACCATCTTTCCTGTTCTAAAAATTAAAGTTGCAGTTCTAGGAGACTTTAATCTAAAAACAAGTCCAGGAAATTGTTCAGGATGGTATTCAGTATCTGGAAATTTTTTTGTAATTTCAATTAGATCCAGTTTTTGATCAACTGATGCAGATGCAACTACATTTTCAACACTAACAATAGGCTTTGTTTGAGGCATAACATGGGACTTTAAATAGCCCTTTATATATAGTAGTTAGATTTTTCCTAAAAAATTGATTTTCCTAATGATGTCCAATCCATTGGTAACGATATTCTTCGTCAATGATATCTGCCACTATCTCCTTGTTTTTGATTTTTGTTTTAGGTAAATCTACCTCAAAGAATCCTAATTGACCCTTAAATGGAATTGGAATTCTAAATGATTTCATATTTTTTAACATAAATCCAAAAGTTCTATCATGAAAATTTTTTGAAGCTAAATGAAATTTTTGATCTGCTTTTATTTCCTTGATTGAATTATATTTTTTTACTTTATAAAGTTCTGCTTTACCAATAATTGCACCTGTAACTAATTTTTTATTTATTTTTAATCTTTTACAATCTTCTGTTCTTATTTTGATAGGAGCATGGATCAAAAATTCTCCACGGAAATTTGTATTCCACTTTCTCAATTCAATAATTTTTTTACCTGAAATTATTAAATCTGCAAATGGTTGAGATACTGAAAGACATTTCAAGATTATTATTCTGTAGCTACTTTAATAAATTTAGAAGGATCTGCGCTTCTTCCTTCAGGCAGTTCTGTAATTCCACCATTCAAACTTTCAGTTACAATTCCATTTGCTGCAAGTACTTTAGCAGCCATCAGCGAAGTATTTCCAGCCATGCAAACCAGCAATGATTTACCTTTAGATCCTTGCAAATCTTTGCTCAGCTCTTCTGGAATTTGTTGTGTTGATAATAGTTGATTCGCTGTACTTGCTTTTGGAACAGAGATTTTACTTTTATCAACGCCAAGAGATTTTGCAATTAACTCTATTCCCTCTTCGCGTGGGGTATACTGAGTGTGAATCCAAATTATTTTATCATAGTCATTTACACTTGCTACAGCTTCATCTAATGAAACTTGAACACGTTGATTCTTTGATATTGCTTCTAGATTCTTTCTGTATTTTTCTATTCCATCAGCAACAATTACGACAAACTTTCCACCACCACTAGAATCTGCCATAACTAGCACTTGATAAAGTGCAAGAGCAGTACTTTCACCTATATCATGACCTTTGTCTACAAAAAACTTTAGAAGATATTTTGCCTGCCCAAAATCTGTTTCATGTTCTCCAGCATATTTCTTAGGTTCATATAATTTCAAGCCTGATGCCTTGTCTTTTGTCCTAATTCCTGCAACATCTTGACCTGCAGGTGGAAAAACTACATGCACTGATTTTTTCCCATATTTTTCAGATACGTATCTACTCAAACCACCTGAAGTGCCTCCTGTACCAAAGGTACAAACAATTTTAAAATCTTCTAGTGAATTACCATTTTCATGTAATTGTTGGTCTATCTCAGCTGCTGTGACAGTTCTATGAACATCAATGTTCAATTCATTGTCGTATTGTTCTGGGCAGAATAATCCGTATATCTTGGCAAGAAACTTTGCTAAATTAATGATGTCTTCTTTAGCTAAAAGTGATTCTATTTCTGAACTTTCTTTATCAAAAACAGCAGGATCAAAACCAAGTTCCAATAATTTTGAGCGAATATTAGCGGCGGCTGCTTTTGCAGCCAAAAGATCTGCTGCACCATCTTTCATTCCTGGAGCAGGACAGATATCCATATCAAGATCTATGATTCGTATATTCTCATTTCTTAATTCCTTGAAGACTCCCTCCTGTAACTGTCTTGATACAAGTGAAACCACTACTAATCCAAGTTTTGATAATAGTCCAAGAGCTATTCCAAAGTTTCCTGAAGTTGCTTCGATTACTGTTTGTCCACTCTTCAGCTTACCTGTAACAATAGCGTCATGGACAATGTGAACTGCAGCTCTGACTTTGATTGAACCAGTTAGTAAGTTGGAATCAAATTTACCAAAAACTTTTAGATCTGTATCTGTAAAATCTACTTTGTACACACTTTTTGCACATTCTTTGAAATCTTCAGTAAGATCAGTAAGCGGTGTTGCATTAACAATCTTTGTTTCTTCTAGATGAGGAACTTTACTCCATATTTCTTGCTCAAAGCGCTCAAGCAGAATGCTGTCAATGTTACTTTCTTTAGTTACTTCCAAATGTCTTTTTCCTCAAAATTCTAATACATTATCCTTCTAAAATACTAATCACTTTACTTGGAATATCATTTAGTCTACTAACCGCCATAGTTTTTTCATATCCTAAATGCCTTAGATTATTTGCTATAGTAGTTGCCCTTACTGTATTTGGACCCAATCCCAAAGCCACCATATTGATACCTAATCCTTTGAGAGATTTTGTCATATTTCTTACAGCATCAGGATCTGATGGCTCACCATCTGTTAATGTCAAAAAAATATCTGGTCTTTTTGATTGTAACATTGGGAACATTTTATCATACACTTCTGCTAATGGAGTTGAACCATTGGCAACAATCTGTGCTAATCGTTTTGCAGTAATATTGTTCCATTTAACATTATCATGTTTTATTGACCAACAAACTACTGATCTGTTTTGAGTACTAAATGCATATACTGCGAATTTTACTTTAAGAAAAGCTAAAACTTCACAAAGTGCTAGAGTTGCTTTTTTGTATTCTAGAGCATTTGATGCAATGCTTGATGAATGATCCAACAAAATTACAATTTTAGTTTTTATTGATTTTTTAATATCTATAAAAAATGGTTCATGACCTTCAATGTAACTTTCCTCATCAAACTCATCTCCAAATCTTTGATGTTGTTCTTTCCATCCATATTTCCATTCCTTAAATTTTATTTTTAATCTATTAATCAAACTCATGTCATAGATTGTAGATTCATTAACATTCTTTGTAGATGGAATTTGAATTCCTATTGCTTCTGGCATTAATCCTTTATTTTCCATTTTTTTGGTTTCGTCAAGTAATACCTTATACTCATCATAGACATTGTCTCCTCTTAATACAGATGCAGAATCAGCTGAACCAAAATCTCCTTCTTTATTTTTAGAAATTATTTTTAGAATCTTTAATAGTTCTTCTTCAGATAATGCCATTCCAGCTTTCATAAAAGGTAAAGATACTGGTATTGTAAGAAGTGAATCAATATCTAACATCTTAACTATCTCACTGACATTTTTTTCAAGCCAATCAGTGTCATAATTTTCTTCAATTGCTTTGTTAACAACTTTTTTTGCAAATGTAGTTGCTTTTTTTATTTTCTCAAAATGACTAGACTGAATTTCTCCTTTAATTGCCCCAAACATGAAATATTGATAAAATGCCTCTACGATCCTTGCGTTTCCATAAACTGTGTTTAGTTGTGGTCTTGCTACAAGCATGTAGGCGTAATTGAATATAATTTCATCATCCATTCCTTTCCAAATTTTCCTGCCTAATTGTTCAACTCTCTGTGTATCCATTGTATTGAGAATGAATCCAAATGCATGATCATTGCTAAGAATCTTTTTACAAAATTTTATTCTCATTGCTTCATACCATAATGACGTTCTGAATTGACGATATTTTTGAAAATCATCTCCAATTCTTTTTTCAAGTGGTGTTAAGATTACCTTTTTTTCATTAAGTCTTGTTCTTGTTTCCATCTTGTCTGATATTTCAACAATTATTTTATCTTCTTCAGACCATCTTCTTACAAGAAAGGTAGCAATTTCTATTACAGATTCATTTTGAAGTTGAATTACTTGCATTTAATTACCAAACATAGAAGTAATGATGTCACTCACTTTTTGGTATTCTATGTTTCCCCATTGTGTGTATACATTTCCAAAAACAAAATTCGCTGCCTCTTTTGAAGACATTTCTTTATCCAACAATTTTCCAAATGCAATAGTTTCCCTTAAGCTAGGTGAATAAAATAATTCTTCAACAGCAGCAGCTTGTCTTAATATATTTGCTAGTTTAATTGCTTGAATAATTTCTGATTCATGTTCTCCAGAAACATATTTTTTTATAATTTCTAATTCTATACTTTCTG
>Ga0209997_10000726_pt1 | contig 11380 bp, 7 predicted proteins | sample CR04metaG_FD_182079 | JGI IMG/M metagenome (GOLD analysis project Ga0209997, IMG submission 182079) | Deep subsurface microbial communities from Mariana Trench to uncover new lineages of life (NeLLi) - CR04 metaG (SPAdes) (version 2) | ecosystem: Environmental > Aquatic > Marine > Ocean trench >...
GCCGGCGGCGGGACGGAGCACGAGGCGACGGCGGCGGGCGCCGAGACGGGGGGCCCGGGGGCCGGTCCCTCCGGCGGCGACCTGGACGACGAGATCCCGTTCTGAGCGGCCGCGGATTCGGCCCCGTGGCGGCGGCCTTATGGCCCTGGGGGCTCCGCCCCCCCCACCCCCGCCAGGGGTTAACCCCTGGACCCCATTAATCGGGTTCCAAGGGCCGACGGCCCTTGGTGGGGATCGAAAGGGGCAACGCCCCTTTGACGTCGTTGGTTGACCGGGGAAACTGGTGCGCCCGGCAGGATTCGAACCTGCAACCCATCCCCTATGAGGGGACGGCCCTACCGGTTGAGCTACGGGCGCGCAGGCGGCCCATGCCGGGGTCCCGAACCGGCCGTGTATGGCGCGGGCGGCTACGGCTTCCGCAGCGGCTTCGGCAACCTGATCCAGATCGGCATGTGGTCGCTGACGTCGTGCTCGAACTTTTGCAGTAACGCTTTTCGTTGCGGCTTCGTCAGGTCCAGCAGCGGCTTGCCATGGAGTGCCTCGGCGAACAGGTCCGAGAAATTGAAGACCCCATAATCGAAGCCACCCGCTTTGGTGCCGGCTTTGGATTTGTCCGCCGCTCTCGGGAGGCGTTTATCGTGCCGGAAGATGGCGATCTGGTCGTAGGTTTCCGTGCGCCGCGCCGTCGAGCGGAAGATGGCTTGGGCCTTGGGTTGGATGTCCTTTCTTGAGGGGTGCACGTCGAGGAACGGGAAGTACACCGCCGCCCGGCCCTTTCCTTTGAGCTCGCCGCCATTAAGCGCTTTTATATCGTTCTCGATTCGGACTTTTCGTGCGTCCACCTTGCGGAAATCCAAGTTGAGATCGCCGAGCAGAATCATGTCCTTGTGGTACATGCGCCCCGCCTGCCGGGCGCGCTCCACGAGCCAACGGATCAGCCCCTTGAATTCCATCTCCCGCTCTTTCCTTTGCTTGCTCTTATCGCCGTAGAGCAGGTGGGCGTTGACGGCCAGGAACTGGTACGGATCTGCGCCGGCGCCGCCCTTCACGCGGAACGCCACGCAGTGGGGGGTGCGCATAAAGGTCAGGAAGTGGGGTAGAACGAAGGGCGGTTTTTTGGGTGTCCCCGGCTTGCCCGGCTTTTTGCCGGTCCGGCCCCCTGCCTCCCACTCGGCGACCGCCGCCACCCATGGCGCAAGCTTGACGTTAACTTTGGTTCGCCACTTTTTGAGCGCGTCGACCCGGGCCTTGAAGGCCGCGAGAAAGTCCGCTCGCTGTTCGTACAACGTATCGAGCACGGCGCTGCGGTCGATGGTGATGTCCGATGCAACTTCGGTACGCTCGACCCGTTCCCACTGGAACAGATAGGCCAGCCGCTCCACCATTCCCCGCTTGCCGGCGATACCGCCGGTGATATCGGATGCGACCATGCCGTATTTTGAGCCAAGTAAATCCTTGAGGTGATTGAGCCCCTCGAGGTCGTCCTGAACTTCCTGTATGGCGATGAGGTCGCATTGTCGGCAAAAACGCCGCAGGAAATCCCACGCGCCCGCGCTCTTGTTCGATATCTGCCCGAGTTTGCGGATATTAAACGACGCGAGGACGACCGAGTCGGCGCGCCGTTCGGGCAGACCGAAACGGCGTTCGTTCGCGTCAAGCAACGTGTTGACCTTGGTCCACTGGCTATCGGTGAATTTCGCCATGACCGACCTCCCCTTTCGAAACACCCTGAATGAGGGATTTGCACGTTATGGGCCTTCATTATAGGTAGAAACCCGTCCGAACAAAATGGCGTGTTGCGGCTGGTTTGCGGGCGGCCGAAAATCGCCCGCCACCCAGTTGTTTGCGGGGGCGAAAGGTGCTAGTTTTCATCCTTCCGTATTCGCTGCCGGACCGGCCCCGGCCCTTCCTTCCTATGCTGTTGATTGCACTGAGTAATTCCCGTTGACAACGATCCCGACCACGCCCCCCGGTGGGGACATCACGCCGGTCTCCATCGAAGGCGAGATGAGGACGTCCTACCTGGATTACGCCATGAGCGTAATCGTCAGCCGGGCGTTGCCCGACGTGCGCGACGGGCTCAAGCCGGTGCACAGGCGGATCCTCTATTCCATGAAGGAGAGCGGCTACGATTACAACCGCCCCTTCCGCAAGGCGGCGCGCATCGTCGGCGAGGTCATGGGCAAATACCACCCCCACGGCGACAGCGCCATTTACGACGCCATGGTGCGCATGGCCCAGGACTTTTCGTTGCGTCTGCCGCTCATCGCCGGGCAGGGCAACTTCGGCTCCATGGACGGCGACCGGGCGGCGGCCATGCGCTATACCGAGGCGCGGCTGGCCCGCGCCGCCCATGCCCTGCTTGAGGACATCGACAAGGACACCGTCGACTTCCGGCCCAACTACGACGAGTCCGAGAGCGAGCCCTCGGTGCTCCCGGCCCAGTTTCCCAACCTGCTGGTCAACGGGGCGGGCGGAATCGCGGTCGGCATGGCCACCAACATTCCGCCCCATAACCTGGGCGAGGTGATCGACGCCTGCTGCGCCCTCATCGACGATCCCGACATCACCATCGACGCGCTGATGGAGAACCACATCCAGGGACCCGACTTTCCCACCGGCGCCATCATCCTCGGCAAACAGGGCATCCGTCTCGCCTATCACACCGGGCGCGGGGCGGTGATCGTGCGCGGGCGCACAACCATCGAGGAAATCCGCAAGGACCGCGAAGCCATCATCATTTCCGAGATACCCTATCAGGTGAACAAGGCGCGCATGGTGGAGACCCTGGCCGAGGCCGTGCGCGACAAGAAGATCGAGGGCGTCGCCGAGCTGCGCGATGAATCGGACCGCGACGGCGTGCGCGTGGTGGTGGAGATCAAGCGCGACGCCGTGCCCGACGTGGTGCTCAACCAGCTCTACCGCTACACCCCCCTGCAGACCAGCTTCGGCATCAACATGCTGGCCCTCCGTGGCGGCCAGCCGCAGACGATGAACCTGAAGGAGATCATCGCCGCCTTCGTTGCGTTCCGTGAAGAGGTCATCCGCCGGCGCACCATCTTCGAGTTGGGCAAGGCCAGGGACAGGGCCCACGTGCTGGCCGGCCTCGCCGTGGCCGTGGCCAACATCGACGAGGTGATCAAGATCATCCGCGCGGCGCGCGACCCGGCCACCGCCAGGGCGCGGCTCATGGAGCAACCCTGGCCGGTGGCGGACCTGGCCCCCATGATCGCGCTGCTGGACGAGCCGGGGCGCGGGGTGGAGGACGGCCGCTACCGGCTTTCGGAGATCCAGGCCAAGGCCATTCTGGAGTTGCGTCTGCAGCGCCTGACGGGGCTGGAGCGCGACAAGATCGGCGACGACCTGAAAGAGCTGGCCCGCCAGATCGAAGAGCATCTGGCCGTACTGGCATCGCGGGAACGGTTGCTGGAGATCCTCAAGGCCGAGCTGCTCGAGATCAGGGAGCGGTTCGCCACGCCGCGCCGCACGGCGCTGGAAGAGGGAGCGTTCGAACACGACATCGAGGACCTCATCCAACGCGAGGACATGGTGGTCACCGTCACCAACTCCGGCTACATCAAGCGGGTGCCGCTTTCGACCTACCGCGCCCAGCATCGCGGCGGCAAGGGCCGCGCCGGCATGTCCATGCGCGACGAGGACTTCGTCAGCCAGGTCTTCGTGGTCAACACCCACACGCCGGTGCTGTTCTTCTCGTCCACCGGGATCGTCTATAAGCTGAAGGTGTACAAGCTGCCGCTGGGCTCCCCGCAGGCGCGCGGCAAGGCCATGATCAACCTGCTGCCCCTGGACCAAGGCGAGACCATTACCACCCTGATGCCCCTGCCCGAGGACGAGGAAATCTGGGGCGACCTTTTCGTCATGTTCGCCACCGCGTCGGGCCACGTGCGGCGCAACCGGCTTAGCGATTTCGTCAACGTCTGGGCCAACGGCAAGATCGCCATGAAGCTGGACTCCGGCGACAGCCTGGTGCGCGTGCGCACCTGCGCCGAGGACGAGGACGTCTTGCTGTCCACCCGCGGCGGCAAATGCATCCGCTTCCCGGTCATCGCCGTGCGCGTGTTCATAGGCCGCACCGCCACCGGGGTCAGGGGCATCCGCCTGGCCAGGGACGATCAGGTCATCGCCATGTCGGCGCTCAGGCACGTGAAGGCCGAGGTGGCGGAGCGGGACGAATACCTGCAGGCGGTCAACGCCAGGCGCCGGCTGGCCGGCAGCGACTATACCGACCGCCCCCAGGACAGGGAGCGCGACAAGGCCCTCGCCGCCAGGCTGGAGACATCCGCGTTCATCGACATGGCGGCGGACGAGCAGCTCATCCTCACCGTTACCGAGGACGGCTTGGGCAAGCGCGCGTCGGCCTATGAGTACCGCATCACCGGGCGCGGCGGCAAAGGCATCGACAACATGGACCTGCGCCGCGAAAACGGCACCACCAGCACCGTCGTCGCCTCATTTCCGGTCATCGACACCGACCAGATGGTCATGGTCAGCGACGGCGGCAAGATTATCCGCATCCCCGTGGGCGGCGTCCGGCGCGCCGGCCGCAAGACCCGCGGTGTGACCGTGTTCAAGACCGCCGCCGACGAGCACGTGGTGTCGGTGAGCCGCATCCGGGAAGTAGACGACGACATGGATTCCGAAGAGGACGCCGCCCAGGAGGACGCCGCCCAGGAGGACGCCGGCGCACCCGACGCCGGATCCGGGGCCGGCCCGCCCGGACCCCCGGGCCCGGAAGGAGAAGACCGAGGATGACCGAGGCCCGCACCGGCGTCTATCCGGGAACCTTCGATCCCCTGACCAATGGTCATCTCGACATCATCTCGCGGGCGACCAGGGTGGTGGACCGCCTCATCGTCGGCGTCGCCGTCAACGCCGGCAAGGAGCCCCTGTTCACCCTGGAGGAACGGGTCTCCATGGTCGAGGACGAAGTTGCCGCGATCCCCAACGGCGACGGCAGCCGCGTCCGGGTGGTGGCGTTCGACACCCTGCTCATGGACTTCGTCGGCCAGGTGGGCGCGTCGGTGATCATCCGGGGTTTGAGGGCGGTATCGGATTTCGAATACGAGTTCCAGATGGCGGGCATGAACTCGCGCCTGAACCCGTTGGTGGAGACGGTCTTTCTCATGGCCTCGGACCGTTACCAGTTCATCGCCTCGCGGTTCGTCAAGGAGATCGGCAGGCTGGGCGGCGACATCAGCCATTTCGTCGCGCCCAAGGTGGAGAAGCGCATCGTCGAGCGCCTTGCGCGTGGGCGCGCCGCGCCGGGCAAGGGGGATTGACCGGTCCCGGCGCGGTCCCCTATTTTCTCCGCACCCGCAGACAGGGGGCGCGTAGCTCAGTTGGCAGAGCACCTGACTTTTAATCAGGTTGTCCCGGGTTCGATTCCCGGCGCGCCCTCCAAGAACATCGCGTGGTTGGCGGCGGTTCGCCGCCTCCGTGTGTCCTAAAAAAAACACCCCGGGGCAGGGGGGGGACGGGATTGTCCGCTCCCCGGCGCACCGTCTTACCGCCGCGCCAGCCACCGAGCGCCACAACGGAAATCGGGTTGGTTTCCGGCCTCTGCCCGTGTCCTTTCGGTGGACTGTGCTTTTCCCCGCCCGGAACCCCTCAGGGGCTCGGCCTTGACGCGGTAGGACAGGTATGGACAATGAACCGCAATAGGACCATCCGGACCGGGTTGCGGCCCATTGGTCCGGTGGCGCCGAACGGGCGGCACCGAATAGGCCGTTCCAGGGCCGCGTCGCAGACATCGACGGAAAATAAACCGAGCAAGGGAGGACCCACAATGCGGATCACATTCAAACCGATGCTGACGGTGGCCGGCATCGCCGCGCTGTTCACCGCGGCGGTCATCGCGCCGGCCCTGGCCGAAATCATGAAGCCGGCCAATTACCCCACGCGCCCGATCACGATCCTGTTCTGTTTCGGCAAGGCCGGCGGATCGGCCCAGTCGATTCAGGCCCTTCAGGGTCCGGCGTCGAAGATCATGGGGGTCAAGGTCAACATGCTCAGCAAACCGGGCGGCGGCGGCCTTAACTGCCTGCCGGACTTCGCGCAGACGCCAGCCGACGGGTACACCATCCTTCAGCATATCGACGCGCTTCCGGCCAAGTACGCCGCCGGGGCGACCGATCTCAATCCGGCCAAGGACCTGGAGCCGCTCCTCATCATGAACGTGGCGCCGTCGGGGCTTTACATCCGGGGCGACGACAAACGCTTCCTCACCAACGGCAAGCCCGACTTCGAAAAGGTCCTGGCCTACGCCCGCAGCGGCAAGGGCAAACTGGCGGTCTCCAACATCAACGTTCCCATGGAACTGGTGACCATGTCGGTGTTGGAGAAGCATTTCGGCTTCAAGGCCAAGCAGGTGCTGTTCGCCAAGCCCGCGCAGCGGTATGGCGCGGTCATCGGCGGCAAGCTCGACATCCTGCTCGAACAGCCGGGCGACGTGTCGAAGCACGTGGAGGCGGGAAAACTGGCTCCGGTGCTGTCCATTTGGCCGGAGCGGTTCAAGATCGCCCCGGATACGAAGGCCACCGGGCCGGACTATGGTCTCAAGTGGTCTCCGCTGTTGCGTTTCCGCGGGCTTTTCGTCAAGAAGGGCACGCCGAAGGAGATCGTGACGTACCTCCAGGCGGTGTTCAAGGAAGCCTACAACACCAAGGAACACCAAGCCTTCATCAAGAGGAAAAGCCTGGACATCGTGGAATCCTACCGCAGTCCGGCCGATGCCAAAAAGGAACTGGAAGGCGCGATAAGCACGTACGCCAAGGTCTTCAAGGAATTGGGGCAAAAAGTCCGCCCCGGCCTGTAGCCCACGTCCGGCGGCTGGTAACCAGATGACCGCTCGCCTGCCCGCAGGGTAGGCGAGCGGCGCGTTTGCGGGGCGGTTTTTGCCGCAACCGGGGACCGTGTGGAGGGCTTCATGGCGGACAGGAAGCGGATAGGACGCCCCGCATCGCGGCAAGGCCGTGTCGAGGCCGTCGTCTGGCTGGCCCTCGCCATCGCGGCCTTCATCGTGACGTTCGAGTTCGACGGCCCCCTGCCCACCTTCGAGTTCGGCGCCGCCTTTTGGCCGCGGGTGGTGATCGCCGGCGTCATCGTATCCGCCGGCGTTCTTCTGGTGACCAGCCATTTCGTCGGTGCCAGGGAGCCCGAGGCCGCCATCGACGAAAGAATGACCGACGCGGTGCCCGAGGACGCCGCCCACGTCACCAAGAAAACCCTCGCCATCTTCGCGGTCCCGCTGGTTTACGTCTATGCCATCCACCAGCTGGGGTTCATGCTGATCACGCCGATCTTCCTGCTGGGGTACATGTATCTCCTCGGGGTCAGGCGGTGGCTGATCCTGATCGCGGTGACGGTGGGGTTCTATGGCGCCGTGGTCCTGATTTTCGTCAAGCTGATCTACACGCCGCTTCCGCAGGGGGCCGGTTTCTTCCACTCCCTTAACGGACAGTTGATCGGCCTCATTCAATAGGGCGGGTCGCGCTGGGGGAATGGACAACTTTATTACCGGCACGGTACTCCTTTTCACCGATCCGACCGGGATCGCCATTTTCATCTTTGGCCTGTTCGGAGGACTGGTCTTCGGCGCCATCCCCGGTCTCAGCCTGCTGACCCTGGCCGCCGTTCTCCTGCCGTTTTCGGCGTGGCTGACGGCCGAGCACGCGATCATGCTCTACGGCGTCATTTACGTGTCCGGCGTGTACGGGGGCGCCATCACGGCCATCCTCTTCAACATTCCGGGGTCGGTGGAAAACGCGCCCACCGCCTTCGACGGCTATCCCATGACCCGCAAGGGTCAGGCGGGCAAGGCCATCGGCTTCGCCGTGACCTGTTCGGCCATCGGCGGGACCGTTTCGGCGGTCCTGATGATGATAGCCACGGAGCCCATCGCCGACTTCGCCATACGCACGTTCGGTCCGGTCGAGGTCTTCGCCGTGGTCTTCTTCGGCTTGACCGTGGTCGCCGGCATCGGGACGCGCTCTTTGGCCAAGGGCTGGCTTTCGCTGCTGCTGGGTCTGTTCCTCGGCCTCATCGGCGGCGATCCGGTGAGCGCGGTGCCGCGGTTCACGATGGGGTCCCTGTACCTGACCGGCGGCCTCAACTTCGTGCCCCTCATCCTCGGCTTCTTCGCCGTCACCGAGGTTTTCGTCCAGGGCCAGCGGATGGCGACCGGGACCCACGTGCCGTCCAAGGTGTCGGTGGCCTATCCGTCGTTTAAGGAGTTCTGGGGCCTTAGGGTCGCGGTCCTCCGCTCCACCGTCATCGGCTGGTTCTGCGGGTTGCTGCCGGGCATCGGCGCCACCCTTGCCGCCTTCGTCTCCTACAACGAAGCGGTGCGCTGGTCCAAACACCCCGAAACCTTCGGCAAGGGCGACCCGGAAGGCGTGGTCGCGCCCGAGACCGCCAACAACGCGGCCACCGGCGCGGCGATGATCCCGCTTCTGGCCCTCGGCCTGCCGGGCGGCGCGCTGACCGCCATCATGATCGGCGTCTTCAACCTGCACGGCATGGATATCGGTCCCCTGATCATGGTCGAGGCCCATGACCTGGTCTGGGTGCTGTTCGCGTCCATGTTCTGGGCGAGCCTGGCGATCCTGTTTCTCGGGATCGTCGAGGCAAAGGGCATCGTGCACCTGCTGCGCATCCCGTTTCCCATCCTGGCGCCGGCCATTCTGATCTTCTCGACCATTGGCGCCTATGCGCTCCGCGCCAACATCTTGGACGTCTACACCATGTTCGGGGCGGGCGTCGCCGGCTTCTTCATGCGCCGCAGCGACTATTCCATTCCGGCGGTGGTGATGGGGGTGATCCTCGGCCAGATCGGCGAAAACGTGTTCGCCCAGGCCATGGTCATGATCGACTACAACTTCCTCAACTTTTTCACCGAGCCCATTTCCGCCGTGCTGATCGGCGGCGGCCTGGCCACCATCGCCTACAACATCTTCAAGCACACCCGGTCCTACCTGGCCACCTTCGGCCGGCTCGACGAGACGACGGCGCGCGAACCCGGGGACTAGGGGCCTTTATCAGCTAAATTGCACCCATACGACGACGTCCGGAAGTCTAGGCATCAAAGTCGAAAGGCATTCAGGCTAATGCTTCGGGGACGTCGCGGCGGATACGAAACGCCCCGGCGCGGTCGACGCGGCCGACGACGCTGCCGTCGTACGGGGATGTCGCCTCGAGCTGAGTCATAACGCGGAACCCTGCCGTCAGCCGGCCGTCGGGCAAGGCTGGGTCAGCTCGCCCAGGCGTTCGTTCAACAGCATGTTCTCCCGGTAGTCCACCGGGGCGACCACCAGGCTCGGTCCGTCTTCGGCGAGCGCTTGTCGCAACACGTTTGCAAACTCCGCACTGCGGGAGACGACATGTCCATGCCAGCCGAAGGCCCGTGCCAGTTGCAGCCAGTCCGGATTATCGAACGCAAGATCGGTATGACGGCCGAACTCGGCCTGCTGCTTCCAGGCGATGAGTCCGTATTGCTTGTCTTCCCACACGAGCATCACGAGGCTGGTCTTTAGCCGTTTCGCCGTTTCCATCTCCTGCACGTTCATCATGAAACCCCCATCGCCGGCAATGCCGAGAATCTTCCGGTTCGGGTAAACCAGGCTGGCGGCAATGGCGCCTGGCAGTGCGAAGCCCATGGAGCAGAAGCCGTTGGGGATCAGGCAGGTGTTCGGTTCGTGACAGTGATAATGGCGGGCGATCCACATCTTGTGAGCGCCGACATCGGACAGCAGAATATCCTCGGGACCAAGCACTTGACGCACATCCCACAGCATTTTTTGTGGGCGAATTGAGCCGTCGGTGTCATCAAACGCGTGAGTTGCCAGTTCGGCCTGCATACGTCGACGCACCTCGTCACGCGTCGAGGTATCGAAATCCGGCATCCCGCTCTCACGCAGACGCTCATTCAACATCCACAGGGTGTGCGCCAGATCGCCGACCACCTCAATCTCCGGATGATAGTGCTCATCGATTTCTGCAGGCAGAAAGTCGGCGTGGATGATTGTCTTGTCGGCGCCGGGGTTCCACAAACGGGGATGGTATTCGACCATGTCGAAGCCAAGCGTAATGACGAGATCGGCTTCATCGATGGCCAGGGTAGGAATGTCTTTAGCGCCGAGGCCGATCGTATACAGACAATAGTCGGCATCCATATCGACGGCGCCTTTCGCCATGAACGTGCTCAGCACGCCGATGCCGGTCTGTTCACAGAACTCGCGAAGCTGCTTGGACGCGCGCTTACGGATGGTGCCGTTGCCGGCGATGATCACAGGCTTGCGCGCCTCGCTCAGCAACGCGAACGCGCGGTCGACGATCTTGTCGTCCGGAACGGGCCGCCGGTAGCGGCGCGGGGTCATCGGTTTTGCATCCACCGCCTGTTTCGCAATGTCCTCGGGCAGCTCGATCAGGACCGCGCCCGGTTTTTCGGTGCGCGCTATGCGTACCGCCTTGCGCACGATCTCCGGGATTGTTCGCTCGTGATAGACCGTGATCGCCCATTTCGTCACCGGCTCGAACATATCGACGACGTCCATGATCTGGTGCGATTCCTTGTGCAGCCGCGCGGTCGAACCCTGCCCGGTCAGGACCAGCATGGGTGCTCGGTCCATGTTCGAATCGGCAACGCCGGTGATCAAATTCGTCGCGCCCGGCCCGAGCGTGCCGAGACAGCCGGCAGTATGGCCAGTGAGACGGCCGTAGACCTCGGCCATGAACGCCGCGCCCTGCTCATGGCGCGTCAGGACGAATCGGATCTGGTCCGATTGCTCCAACGAGATCATGAAATCGGCGTTTTCCTCGCCAGGCACGCCGAAAATGTACTCCACGCCTTCCGCTTCCAGGCACTGAACGAACAAATCTGATGCTTTCATTACCTATTCTCTTTGGTTAGGGCGGCAATCGCATCCGGTAGCTTGGGTCGATCGCCGACAGCCACGGACACCAATGTCCTTGAGATCGTCGCCACTCGGACGGGGGAGTACACCGGCATCAATCGGGTGTCGTGCGAACGCTTCGGCGTACTCGCCCAGGCCCAGCCCGTCAAACCTTCGGCACCATCGCACATAGTCGCCCCGGCCACGTCCTGTCAAAGACTAGCGAAATGCGACGTTGCGTTCTATCGCCTCGGGGCAGTCGAGATTCGATCGCTCTTGGAGGGAGCGGAAGCTCCTGGACGTGGTTGACGAACTCCTGTCAACGCTCAACGCCATCAACTTCTGAATAGGGTCATCATCAGCGGATATCGGGAGCCGGGCCCAAACCCCGACCGCGACACCCTTCATGGGCACGCGCCGGCGTACCGACGGTATCGAACATCGGTACAGACCCGTCCGCCGGGACCGGG
>Ga0209997_10000727_pt1 | contig 11371 bp, 15 predicted proteins | sample CR04metaG_FD_182079 | JGI IMG/M metagenome (GOLD analysis project Ga0209997, IMG submission 182079) | Deep subsurface microbial communities from Mariana Trench to uncover new lineages of life (NeLLi) - CR04 metaG (SPAdes) (version 2) | ecosystem: Environmental > Aquatic > Marine > Ocean trench...
CGGTTTTACCCACCTCAAACGCTCTTCTTTGATTGTTTTTGCCATACTTATTGCCATTTCCCCATTCTAGGGGAAAACCGCCATAAGTCCTTGCACATTACCCTTTTTCGCAGCTGTCTCACTAAAAAGCTCTGCGCGGGTTTTTTCATTAAGATTAGCGACCCCTTTCATTTCTCATCCTTAAAAATACTTTTTATGACCTCATAAACCCAGCTTGTCGTATATTTAGTATCTTTTAAAATACGAGCATGTTTTTCTGGACCAAAGTAATCTCTTATTTTTTTCTTTTCCTCCATTGTCAATGTCTTTTTATCCAAAGCTTTTATAGCTTGAACAATTAACTCACTATCTGAATATTTCAGACCTATATCTTTTAAAGTTGCTTTTTTAAATCCTAGTTCAACATTACCAATTTTATAGATCATGCTTTTGCCATCACAGTGATATAGGTATTTAGTCGGTACCTGTGTAGATAAACCTAATATATTCAAGGCTGCATTACCTGAAATCTGTATATCCCAACCAAATTTTCTCGCTAATGCATGCGCCACCTGGTCAATGTCCGGGCTCAACTCTTGCCCCAACAACTTGCTGTATTTCGGGTAGTCGTATAACCCACGTAAGACTCTCCGAATCCGGCCCTTGTTACACAAGCGAAGTAGGGCTTTTTTAATGGTATCAGCACTTCCTAAGTCAGCAAAATCATTCTTGAGAAATACCCAACCCCTACCATTGCCATAAATCCGATTTATTACTTTCATTTCAATAGTTTGCATAACTACTTACCTCTACTTTCTGTCCCAAAAATAATATCACTTTTGGGACAAATAACAAGTGTTTATTTGTAGTTTATTTAGTAGCTTAATAATCACAATTTTTGTTAAAAGAGTTCAGTGTTAATGCTTTAGACCTTAGGTATATATACCAAACATTACCTTGCTAAATAAATAATATGGCAAAAACAATAAAAGATAAAACATAGGAGCTCGATAAATATCTAAAAGGAATTACTCCAGCTGCATTCAACCAATTGACATTGAAAGCTTTCTTTGACGACCTTAAGAAAAATCATATAATTCCGTCTGAATTGAATTACGAAAACTTTATAATCATATTAACAAAAATGAAAATAATTGACCCCACCAAGATAAAGTATGTGGGAACAGCTAACTCAGAAAGAGAAGAATTCACACGATTTGCCTTTAACTCCCCTTCCGCATTCTCTATTGGATTATCACTACGTTCAAAAAGTTATCTATCTCACAATAGTGCATTATATATTCATGGACTAATTGAAAAACCACCGAAAGAATTGTGCATAAATAAAGAGCAGTCTAAAAAAGAATACTTAAATGATTCAACTTTAACACAAGAAAGTATAAGTAGAGCATTCAAGAACAAACCACGCCAATCAAAATACATATGGAAGTGGAAAACACACAAATTTGTATTTTTGAATGGTAAAAATACGGGGGATTATAGTGTCATTAATTTAGTATTAGAAAACGGAGAAAAGATAAGAACAACCGATTTAGAGAGAACACTGGTTGATATCGCAGTAAGACCAATTTATGCTGGTGGAGTTAAAAAACTAATAGAATTTTATAGTGGTGCACGAGAGAAAGTTTCAGTCAAAAAAATTATCAAAACATTACAAAAGCTAAATCATAAATACCCATATCATCAATCCATTGGTTTTTTAATGGAACATTCAGGATATGATAAAAAAGAAATAGATCAGCTCAGAAAGTTAGGGATCCAATATGACTTTTATCTTGATTATCACATGGAAGACAATGAATACGATCCTAATTGGAAACTATATTATCCTAAGGCTTACTGGCATGAAAATTAGGATATTCTATCCAAAAAAACCACTTGACTTGAGACCCTAAAATACCCTATAATATTAATGGAGGTAGTAATAATGACAATGTGTGACAGCCCACCTTACAATGCAGTTCACATATGATGCTTAAAACAACAAGTGAGTTGGAACATGCACTCACAAAATAAATAGCCAACGGGCTATTAAATCTAAAATAGATAAAAATAAAAGGGAGCCCTCTTAAAAAAAGCGGCTCCCTTTCTTATATATGGAACCTGCAGTACTTTCCAAAAATCTTTACTTTTCAGACTTTTTCAAACTATAAATATATATGCCGGCTAATGCCACTGCTACGGCTACCAGTGCCCCGATTACAGATTCGGCAAACCTGAGCACAGCGTTCATTATGGGACTGATATCATTATTAACCACCGAGACGATCATCACAACCGATATAGTTATGCTTGTAGTTCTAACATGATCCCTAATATTTAAAATATGGCAAAGGAAAACACCTATTGCTATACATATAGCAAAACCGACTACAGCAAAAGTAAAGAAATAAAGATAAACACCACTGACCAAACATCCTATGAAAGAAGCTCTTATCCTCATTCTGGCAGAATTAAATGTCAACGTTTCTTTATCAGCCATAACGAAGGCACCAGAAATAACAGACCACAATCCACCTATTTCAGCAGTCCCCAAATGGAACATAGCGGTGAAGTAATAACCCAAAAGGTAGGCAACTACAGCAACAATAAAATTTTCTACAACAGCTCTGAATATCGTCGACTTTAACATGATTTAATTCCCTGGATCCGATTCTTAAAAATTATAGACATTATACTTTATTAATAATAATGGTCGAGATAAAACAACAAATAAATTAGAGGGATCAGAATTAAGAATTCCATTAATATCTTATTCTTAATCACTTAAACCAAAAAGCATTCTAAAGGTTTTCTCATCCAAAGTGTAGGAGAAATAAGTCTTTCTGAGAAGCTTTTCAAAAAAGATCTTTGACTCAAGCGCCTCTCTTTCAGGGTAGGCAAACATAACCACTAAATGCTCATCCTCTTTAGCCCCAACTTGCTCAAACATATATGCGTACTCTTTTTCAGTTATACCGTATGATATTCCATATTCAGGGCGCTCATCGGATGTAAAGAAGCCGAAGTTATCCAGTTTCTCTGCCACTGCATCGCAGATTATTCTTCCGTATTTTTTAGTTTCATCTACGTCCTTTCTGAATAGCCCCTTAATAAGCGGATATTTCGCGCAGTAGAGCTTGTTACCATTGTTTTTGATAATCTTGCACTTGGTCTCGGGCAGCTCAACATAATAAAGTACTGAGGGGGAAACCGGATACAGCATCAGGTCTTTTACTATAGTATTTTCAGCCACTTGATCTACCTCTCTGTAATATTAGATATCACATTAGGATATTAGATTCGAATCTTTCAAATAGAGAAATCTGCGTTGGGTTCATGAAACCTGGCGTCAAGCTCTTCTTCCGCAATTCTTCAATTTACAACTAAAGTACCTACCATACCTTTTTTCTCGTGAGAGCCAAATATGTTCTTTTTGCCGCAGTAAAACTTATATGTACCGGGCTTTTTAGGAGTAAAAGTAAAAGTTGCGTCCCTCCCGCCTCTTACTTCCTGTACAACAGATAACCCTGACTCAGGGTCATCTATGGTGAAGTCATGAGAAATTGTCGAAGCCACGCTTCTTAAAGTAATCTCAACCGGCTTCCCCGCTTCTACAGTAATAGTGTCTGGTTTAAAAGAGTAGCTGTCTACAATAATCTCGACTCTTTGAACTTTGTCTGAGGAATCTGAATGTTGGGCGTGTAGGATATTTACCGAAAGAAGAAACAAAATTAAAGAAAGAGTAATTGTTATTCTTTTCATAACACCTCACTGCTGTTAAAAAATGTTAGGGGTTATCGTTGCCGTCGTCACAACCAATCGCCCTTTGAGCACATGTGCCCGGACTTGAGCCCATCATGCACAGGGTATCAAAATACGTACACATGCTGTGGTCCTCTAAGATATCATCCATATTAATAATCCCGTAAGTTGTCAACTGCTCTCCGATTGTAATGAGATCACAATCATCGTTTGCGAAATCGGGAAGCGGAGGAAGCTGGGTGCCAAAAGTTATCGTCACCTCTCCGTCTACATGCTCGTATGAAAAAAGGAAGCAATCAAGCCCAAGAGGTGGTAGCATAGGAATCAGGTCGTTTGTATTTACAATTCGGAAACTAATCCTATTTAACGACTCTGTTGCTTCATAGGTACTTACAAACTGGCTGTCCCCTACTGCAGGACCGGCAAAGTTATACATAGTAACGCTATCTATCATGCCCACGTTCTGGGAGAAATCGGGGAAAGCAAGGAACGCAAGAGCAGCCCCAAGGCTGTGTCCGGTGATAAACAGGTTGTTAAAATTCCCTGTCATAGTTAGTTCCTCAAGTTTAGCAAGAATCGTGCTCACGATCGGATTTGATGCTTCAAATCCGTAAACGTCTAGAAACCCTAATGCAACGTTGCCACCGTTTGGCACGAAATCATAAGGCACCTGAAGTGCAATAACATCACTAATAGCGTCTGAGATGTTTGCGGTACCTCTAAACACAACGTATATATTGTCTCCCTCAGTGGCTATAAAAGCGATTGGAATCACATCATCGTCATCGTCACCCGCACACGTATCGTTAAAGAAACTGGACACCGGTTCAAATATTACTTCCTCCAGGTTGTATGGTGCAGGCACTGTAATTGCTCCCTTCCCTCCGTTAATACACTGAATTCTCTGTTCATAAGCCACTAATGCAAGCTCGCCAAGTTCGATTGCGAGTTCTAGGTCAAAACCATCTGTCGATCCTGGATCAGGATTATTACCGTTACCATTGTTCTTATTACATCCACCTGTAATTCCAAAGGAAACCATCACAAGAAGTAGTAATGCAAATAAACTCGTTTTTCCCATTTTGTACCCTCCATAGAAAGTGCTTCGTAAATATTATAACCCGTTTATTCTAAAGTTTGTTCTGTTGGAGAATTATGGTTTTACTGAGAGCCTAAATTAATCCGTATAGAAGTCCCACAATTCCTCCCCCCGCGATGAGCCAGGTCGAGTTTGTTCGGAAAAAGAACAGTGCTGCCGCACATGCAACCACTATTATTATAGTAAGCGGATCTATGAGAGACACCCTTGCAAGCTGAATAGTTACTGCAGCCATAAGTCCTAGCGAAGCAGCGTTTACTCCATCAAGCGCAGCACCCGCTAGGGGCGATTTTCTAAGTCGAGGGATAATCGGGTTTACAGCCGCTACAAGTACAAAAGAAGGAAGAAATATTCCGACCGTAGCAATAACAGCGCCGGGAATACCCGCAACCAAATAACCTATAGATGTTGCTGTTGTAAGTAGAGGCCCCGGAGTCACCTGCCCTAACGCGACAACGTCAATTAGCTGCTGAGTTGTTATCCAACCTAGGGTTTGAACAAAATCCGCTTCTAAAAAAGCAAGCAGCACATAACCACTCCCGTAAAGGACCGCCCCTATTTTAAAAAATACTAAAAATAGCGTCGATAAAGCTATCTCCTTTACCTGTATCGCTGCTAAGTTAACCCCTATAAAAGGAGCGATAAAACTGAACATTCGTGATCCTGTAAAATTTTTATAATTTCTTAGCAGCATTACAACTATACCGCCAAGGAAGATAAGAAGGATTTCATTTAGTCCTAAGAAGTAACCTGCAATGACACCTATCCCAACTAACGACGTAAGAACTCCCTTAACCGCTTTTCGTCCAAGCAAGTATAGAGCCTGGAGAACTATCGCAATAATCACGGGTTTTATACCATAAAAGAGCCATTCCGCCTGACTCGTAGTTCCATACTGTACATATAACCAAGTTAGAATTGTAACAAGTATTGCAGAGGGCAAGATGAAACAGGATCCTGATATTATCATTCCCCTCCATCCCGCGCGCTCAAGACCCATGTGAATCGCCATCTGGGTTGAGTTTGGTCCCGGGATCAGGTTAGTCGCTCCCATAAGATCTAAAAACTGTTGTTCATCTAACCACTTTCGCCGCTTAACCACCTCATCATGCATCATGGCAATATGAGCCGCGGGCCCGCCAAACGCAGTTACACCAAGCCTAAAAAACAGTAATGCGAGCTCTTTTAGTTGATTGGAAGTATCTTGTTTAGAGGAACCCATATACCTTAAAAGTTACTGGAAAATCCCGCTTCAAACAACTCGATTATCAATTCTATTGATACTAAATTCATTGACGATTGCCAAGGACTCACTGGTATGTACATGATTTCAGGTGCGGTGACTATCAACCAAATTGGTGGTACATATGATGAAACTAACCAACAGCTGTGTAACGCTGGTGATGTAACAACTGGCGGAGGATGGTCTCTCGAAAATGATGTAACGATTGGTAATGCACAAATTATAGGTGATGCTCCGATACCAGTGCTGGGTATGCTGAATGACCCTCCAGTAGGCTGGGTTGGGAGAGTGACCGGTACTGGTTCTGCTAACTTTGATTTCACCGTTTGGGTGATATGTATATCAAACCCTAACAACTAGAAATAACAAAAGTAGTATAAAAAAGTATTAGACATTAACCCGAAGAGACCTAAACAGTCTCTTCGGGGGTGGTTTTATTAAGTATTATTGTTAGCTCAAGGCGGGATTTATAAATTTGTTATATGCTTAGAAAACTCTTCTAGCCTTTCTATCTGAACACTTGTAGGACGTACAAATGAGCGTTTGCGCTTTATATAAGCCCAGGCTTCGTCAATAGAATCCCCCCGACTTATAAAATAAGCGGCTGCCATTGTAGCGCTCCGACCTAACCCCTCCCAGCAGTGTATGTAAACCTTTCCGCCGTTGGAAACCTGCTCTTTAATAAAATCGACCCCTTGGTGCAAATGCTCGATCGTTGGGGCCTCGTTATCATCAGTCGGCAAGAGTAGCAGATGAATGTCTAGAAGATCTTTATGCAGGGTATAGTGGTATTCACTCCGCATGTTTATTACGCCCGTAATCCCGTATCTCACAAGCTTAGAAAACCCTGCCCCTCTTGGCTGACCACCTATCCATATATGTTCGTCAATCACGCTGTAGCGTTTTACAGGGCCTTCGGTAAGCCAGCGGTAAATCTTATCATAACCTGCTATACTGCCGCGGCGGAGCCCTTGGTAGCGAAAGTGATCAAATAGTCGTTTTAGCTCAGTAAGGTTTGTCATTGTTATTCAAAAAATCCTTTTACTTCAGGCGCAAGTACTAATAGCGCATTGTGTTTAAGCGTAATTTTAAGTGGAAAGTCTGATCCTACATCTTCCCCATCTCTAGCAGCTAACTGATGTGAAACAGGCATCACAACTACTTCTTTAGCCTGCCGGCTGAATATAGAATAACACGGCCTGTCCCCGTGGGGCTTAGCTTTTGAAAACACTCCCTTAACTGCATGATATATGAGTGATGCTGCTGTCCACAAACTCGCTTCCCTAACTACTACTACATCAAGCTTGCCGTCTGACACATCTATATCAGGAAGGAGCTTTACCCGTGGTAGCCCAAGGTTCCCTGAGTTACAGATTACGCACGTAACTCCCTTCACCCTCTTTCGCTTGCCGTCAATTACCATATGATAATGCGCCTGCTTCATTCTGCTTCCAACCCTCAGAGCAGTCCATAGATATGCCCAGAAACCGTACTTATCTTTTTCTTCTCTGTCAGTCATCACCGTCATGGCGGCTTCAAGCCCAATGCCGAGCCTAAGGAGAAAATGCTTCTCTCCGACGCATCCAACGTCGATTTTACGTATATGAGTTTCTTTATTTATGAGCAGGTCTATAGCTTTCATCTTGTCATTAGGAATCTCAAGCTCACTCGCAAACACATTTGCAGTCCCGCCCGGAATAACCCCAAGAGGGACTCCAGTATTGATGAGCCCTTCTGCAACCTGAAGCATTGTGCCGTCCCCTCCAAACGCCACCACTAGATCGGCGCCTTTGGACACGGCTTCCTCAACTATAGTCCGAGCACTCACATCGGCTTTAGTTTCATGAACGGTCAGTCTGTCCCCAAGCACGTTAAACTTAGAGCGGATCTCCTCAACAGGCACAACCCCCTGACCGGATACTGGATTAATTATAAGATGTATTTTTTTAAAACCGCCTAAGATTTCTGCCATATGTAATATTTAATGATACAGAGCGGCGATTAATATGTCTAAAGAATCTAACCTTTAATGTACAGAGTGTAATTAAGATTGAGTGTTATTATCCCATTTGCAATTACCCGTTCTCTTCCAGATAATATCTGTAATGTTTTATGCGGGCCAATTCTTTAAATATATAACGGGATACATATTATGACACTCAAGAGCGTTATGAAAGAATTAGAGAGCTATGGGAACGAACATACAAAAGATATCTATATTCGCCACGGTGCCCGAGAACCTTTATACGGTGTCAAAATCGCCGATCTAAGGAAAATAGTTAAGAAAATTAAGTCTGATCATAAGCTTGCGCTTGAGCTTTATGATACCGGGAACTCTGACGCCATGTACCTTGCAGGGCTCATAGCAGATCCTAGTATCGTGACAAAAAACGAGCTCCGACACTGGGTAAAAAACGCTTACTGCTATATGCTGAGCGAATACACCGTAGCCGGGATTGCCGCGGAATCTTCATACGGTTGGGAGCTATCACTCGAATGGATAAATACGGGGGAGGAAATGGTTGAGTCAGCCGGCTGGGCCACACTTTCCAACTGGGTTTCGCTAAAGCCCGATGTCGAGCTTCACATGGACACGCTCTCAGAATTCATGCGGCTTGTTTCTGAAAACATAGATAGAGCTAAAAACCGTGTTCGTTATACAATGAACGGTTTTATAATATCAGTTGGATCCTACGTAGTGCCCCTATCCGATGAAGCAATCAATATCGCGCGCCAAATAGGAAAGGTCAAAGTAAACATGGGCGGCACAGCATGTAAAGTCCCCATCGCGGAGGAATATATAAAGAAAGTCCTTTCCATGAAGAGTCATCGCAAAAAAAGCAAGAAAGTAAGCAGGTGAACACTCGCTGGCATCTAAGTTCTAAAAAAACACCTCCCCGGTTGACATAGTACCGCTCTACAAAGTCCGGTTATAATTATATTTTAATACTTAGGATGGAGGTCCCGAAATAATAATAAATAAAATTGGAATAATAATATTTTGCGCACTAATAACTGGAGCCGGTTTCTTCATAAGCGGATGCAATAAAAAGATCGGAACCGACGTTGATACCATAGAGGATATTAGAAATGTTGGTGCTGCAGAGAATATTAGGAACGATTTCACTCCCATTATTATCTCATTACTCACCGAGCCTCATCCCGTATTAGGTTCTGACGGGAAATATCACTTAGTCTATGAGCTGCAGCTCACAAACGCCAACTCACTTACATGGCAGATAAACTCTGTTGAAGTGTTAAATGCTGATAACCATGAACAGATTCTCGCAGTTTTCTCAGGCGACTCAGTAACTCCAAATAATCAGATCATCCCCGGCAGAATCCCAAGCGATACGCTGGCAAAAAGCGAAACCTCTCTTTTCTTTATAACTTTTTCTGTAGATAGCTCAGACGATATTCCTGAAAAAATCACTCATAGACTTAAAATCACAGTGCCGGGCGGTATCCCTGAAGGGTTCTTGAGTTTTTTAAGTCTTCCACCCGATACGTCAGAGTTAGTTCAAATTGAAGGCGAGAGCAAGGTTACTAATGCTGACGCTGTAGTCATAGGACCGCCGCTTAAAGGCACAAAATGGGTGGCTGCGGACGGATGCTGCACCTCTGAGAGACATGTCCGGGCGGTTATGCCTATCAATGGCAAATTGGCAATATCCCAGAGGTTTGCAATAGACTGGGAAAAACTAAACGATGAGAACCGTATATACGTAGGCGACCCTCTTGATGTTACAAGCTACTTTTGCTATGGAGAGGAGATATTAGCCGTAGGCGAAGGAAGAGTTGTAGTGGCAGTCGACAAATACGATGATCAGATCCCTGGTCAGCTGCCTCCGGGGATACCCCTTGAAGAAGCGGACGGCAACTACGTGGTTATAGACCTGGGCGGAGGAAACTTTGCATTTTACGCCCATATGATAAAAGGAAGCGTCGCTGTAGAAGTTGGGGATTTTGTCACACGCGGTCAGGTGATCGGGCTTGTTGGTAATACAGGTAATACTTCAGCCCCTCATCTCCACTTCCATATGATGTCGGGCCCTTCAACGTTTGGTTCTAACGGAATTCCATATATGATTTATGAATACGATCTACTGGGACGAGCGCCATCAATTGAGGCCTTCGACGAAGCGGAAATCAACGGCACCCCGCTTAAGATTTTGCCTGTCAATATTGCTGGTATCCACAAGGACGATCTCCCACTTGACCTGAGAATACTTAATTTCCCGAAATAGAGTCAAAGCTCATATTAAAATTTATACAGGAGTAAAGTATGTCCGCTAATTACAGTTGCCAGTGCGGTTGCCTTCGGATGTAGAATCTACGGAAAATTCTTGTCCTTGAATAACACCTACCATTTTATAATGAAGGCTTATGGTTGAAGAGGTAGTGCTCGCTTCAGCCTTTCCGGTCATAGCGGGCATCATCTGATTACCTGCGCATTTAACATCGAAACTAAGTTTATTACCGCTTTTCTTTACATTACTCACTGAACAACTTTCGTCGGGAATAGCCATTTTTGGGTTAAACGAAGTGTCCACTACACACTGATCTTCAATATCGATCTGTGGATTTGGACTCATATTAGAACGTGTAGTAGTTTTTATCTTATAATTCCCCGGCACTACAGGAATCGAATTATCAGCCGCCCAAGAACCTGAGAAAGAAACAAAAACAATTAGTGAAACGATAATCAGTTTATACATCTAGTCTCCGACCTCCATTTTCTTTTGAAGTTTTGGAAAACTCATTATGGAACAAAGTATAAGTAAATTCGGAAGTTGAATCAATGCATATTTTATTTATGAAATTAGGTACGAAAAGAAATAAACCGAGGCAGGAACAAGGAGACAACCTGCCTCGGTTTAAATTAGATTAAAGCGAAACTCAACCTTATTTGCTTAAATTTAGTGAGCCCGCACACAAGTTGTGTGAACTTCTAAGCTAAGGCAATTATCGGGCGCGCCACTATTCTCGCGGTATACCCACACTTTCCATCCATTCCAATTTGAAAAGGGATTATTTTCAGCCATATTGCCGCTTATCGTAATCTCAGATAGATCAATTGTAGTTCCATCTTCAATTATCTTGTAACCCCCGCCAACAGCAACAAAACCAGGCTGACAACTAGCGCTATACGGTAATGATTTACCGGCGAGAAGATTAATCTCTGCTCTTTGTCCCATATCTGCAAAATTAACGCCATTCGCAGTATAGGTTCTTAGTACTACCGGACCACATCTAAGAGAACAATGAATGTCGCTAGGCGTACA